>Ga0114932_10003273_pt1 | contig 16084 bp, 18 predicted proteins | sample 2SBtaG_2_FD_87286 | JGI IMG/M metagenome (GOLD analysis project Ga0114932, IMG submission 87286) | Deep subsurface microbial communities from Kolumbo volcano to uncover new lineages of life (NeLLi) - 2SBTROV12_ACTIVE470 metaG | ecosystem: Environmental > Aquatic > Marine > Volcanic ...
GATCCGCGTGTCCGACCACTTCGGCCTTCACTACGCGACCAGCGTCGGAGCCGGTGCTCCAGGGTTCAGCTTGATGGAGAATGTGATGCTCGCCGGGGCAAACATCAACAAGCACCCGACCGCGACGGCCACGGTCGGCGCCGTGGTCGAGGGACCTGTCAACGTTCGACTCGGTGTCAGCGGTTCGTCGGGCCAGATGCGGTCGGGCATGAGCGATGCCTATGCGGACACCCAGGCGGAACACTACGGTGCTCAGATGGCGGCGGTCGGGCCCTTTCTGCTTGTCGAGGGCGGGCTCCTGTCGCTCCGGTCGTACTACTACGCGTCCCAGGAACGACTGCGTGGCGCGCCCATCGACGCCATCGACCGCGCGGGGTTCACCGTGGAGCCGAAGCTCAGTGTGCCCATCGAGCCCACCGCGGTGTCTGCTGTCGAGGTCTTCGTTCGGTACAGCCAGGCATCCGAAGGCAACCTCGCCGACGACCGGCTCGAGTACCGGCAGATTGCTGGCGGAGTGAACGTGCGGCTGCCGAACCAGCTGTCCATGCACGGCGGCTACGCCCTTCAGCAAGAGGGTGGCATCGTCGCCGAGGTGGACAACAACGTCGCCATGTTCTCGATGGCGGCCCAGTTCTGATGGCCCGTTGGAGCCACATCCTATGGCTCGGCGGCGCGCTGATGGTGCCTCAGCTTTGCCTGGGTGAAGAGGACGACGATGCCGCCGCGGCTCATCTCGTGCGGGCGCTCGGCTACGACCACGGCGGTCGCGTGACCCACCGCATCATGGTGGTCTCTGGTCGGGGCGCGAGCTCGAGTGACCGCGGCGCCATTGAAGGTGCGGTCGGCGCCAGCACCCTGTCGGCTCCGGCAATCGACGAGGTGCAGTTCGCATCGGTGGGGGCGCTGCTCAAAGCCGTGGATGCCTTTGATGCGGACTACATCTTCGTCGACCAGAGCATGGCGCAGTCGCTGTCTGCCGTGCTGCAGGTCAGCCGCGCGCGAAAGGTGCCGACCATCGCCATCTCGTGCAAGCTCGTCGAGCGAGGTGCCTCACTCGGCGCCACCGTGGCCGAGGGGGACACCACCATCTGCGTCAACCGAAAGGCGATGCAGTCCGAGTCCCTTGAGCTCGATGCACAGCTGCTGCGCATCGCGACCTTTGTTGGTGGCTGAACGGCCCGACCTAAGCGTCAGCTCGACCGACCGCCTCGGTGATGAAGTCGATGAAGGCCCGCACCCGAGCTGTCTGCCTCAAGTCGGCGTGAATCAGCAGCCACAGGTTGTAGGTGCGGTCGCTCGGAGGCTCGAAGAGGGACACCAGCTCGTCATCTCGGTCACCCATGAAGCGCGGCAGCAGGGCGATGCCGATTCCGGCGCGTGCGGCCATGGCCTGGGCGCTCATGCTGTCTGCTCGAAACACCACGTTGTGGTCGCTCGCTCCCGGAGGCGTGTTCCGCCCGATCGGAAAGCTGATCAAGTCGTGCGCCGCTAGATCGGCCGAGCTGGCCGGCATGCGTCGCCCTTTAAGGTAGGCCGCCGATGCATAGAAGGCGGTCGCCGTCGGCATGAGCTTGCGGCCGATCACATCGGGCTCCGTCGGCGGGTCACCAGGGCGAATGGCGATGTCGGCCTCGCGCCTCGACAGGCTGACCACGCGCTGCTGGGTGTCGACCTGCAGGTCAATGCCGGGATGTTGCGCCCGGAACGTGGCCACGTGGTCGACGATCAGCGAGAAGATCTCGAGCACCGTGGTGATGCGCACGGTCCCGCGAAGCTGGTTGTCGGCCCCCTGTACAGCTCTGCCCAGCGCCAGCACATCCTCCTCCACTTGTTCGGCCAGCCCAAGCATGTGCTCGCCCACAGAGTTCAGCGAGTAGCCGCGGGCTTGGCGGTCGAACAGGCTCGCGCCCAGGGCTTCCTCCAGCTGTCCGATGCGCCGGTATACCGTTGACTGATTCACGCGTAAGTCACGGGCCGCTGCGGACAATCCGCCGCCGCGCGCCACGGCCAAGAAGAAGCGCAAGTCATCCCAGTTCTCAAAGCTATGCATTTATGCCCATCTGATTTGCCATCTTAGGCATTTCTTTGTGTTTGTGCAGGGAGCATATTCAGTGGGCAACAACGAATGCAGGAGCTTTCGCAATGACTACACGACATGTCCTCGTCCTCGGCGCCACCGGAAACCAGGGGGGCGCTGTCACGACCGCGCTGCTCGAGCTGGGCATGACGGTGCGCGCCATGGTTCGCAACCCCGAGTCCGACAAGGCCAAGGCACTCGCTGCGCGCGGCGTCGAGCTGGTTCAGGGTGACTTCGAGCATGGCGACACCATCCAAGCCGCAGCCAAGGGCGTCGACGCCGCGTTTGTGGTGACCACTCCCTTCCTGCCCGATGTCGGCCTCGACGGCGAGATACGCCAGGGACGAACCATCATCGATGCGCTGGCCGCAGTCGGCGTTCCACACGTCGTCTACTCGTCTGTGAGCGACGCCGATCGCAACACCGGCATTGGCCACTTTGACACCAAGGCCGATGCCGAGCGGTACCTGGCTGATTCTGGGCTGGCCTACACCATCACGGCACCGGCCTTCTTTGCCGAGAACGTCTCGATGCCGTGGAGCCTGCCCGCACTTCAGAGGGGCGTCTTCCGCCAGGCGATGGCCCCGAATCGGCCGCTGCAGATCGTCTCGCTGGGCGAGATTGGAGGCTTCAACGCCGCCGTCATCGCCCGAGGACCCGAGCTCGCTGGACGGCGCATCAACTATGCGGGGGACGAGCTGACGTCGGTGCAGATCGCCATGGCCCTGTCGGCTGCCAGCGGCACCTCCATCGAGTTCCAAGAGCAACCGATCGAAGAGCTGCGCGGCTACATGGCGGACACCGCAGACATGTTCCAGTGGTTTGGCGACGTGGGCTATTCCGTGGACATCGAGACCCTGCGCAAGGAGTTCCCCGAGGTCGGCTGGGTCACCTTCGAAACCTGGGCCGAGCGTCAGCCCTGGCCCGAACTGTTGGCCTAGGGGAGTCGAAGCCGACTTCACCGCGGGCCTCTTTGGCACCGTCTGATTCCAGGAGGACTCCATGAGTCATCGCACCATTCGTACCGTAAGCAAGCCCGCCCCCATGCCGGGGCCGGGCATCTTGCGCCCGTTTCCCTCCCAGGCGCTTGCGCACATCGACCCGTTCGTGTTCTTGGACACGGGCACCCCAAAGAATCTGGGCGGCCAGAGCATCACCGTCGCTCCCCACGCGCACCGTGGCGTGCAACCGGTCAGTCTGGTGTTCCGGGCGCGCATCCAGCACCGCGACTCACTCGGCAACGATGTGGTCGTGGAGTCGGGCGGCATGCAGTGGCTTGTGTCCGGTTCGGGGGCACTTCACGAAGAGGTGCTGTGGGGCGATGAGGAGGGCATCTTCCACATGGCGCAGCTGTGGGTGAATGTGCCCGCTCGTTTGAAGATGAACCCGCCCGAGCACCACGCTGCGAGTGCAGATCAGGTCCCCGAATTTCCCTACGGCAGTGGCTCGACGGTACGGCTGTACGCCGGCAGCCTCGATGGACATACCGGTCCGGCCCCACTGCCCACTCCGCTGTTGATCGCCCACGTGATCTTGCAGCCGGGTGCTGACATCTCTGTGCCCGTGCCTGCGGGCTGGACGGCGGCGTTCACCGTGGTCGCGGGCTCGGCTTCGACGGGAGAGGCGGGTTCGTTCGAACCTGGCGCGACGCCGGTCTTTCACGATGACGGAGACTCTGTGCGCATCCAGAGCGTGGCCGGTGGTGAGGTCCTGTTGATGCTTGGTGAGCCAATTGGCGAGCCCATGGCCTTTGGCGGCGGGTTTGTGATGAACACCCACGACGAAGTCGAACAGGCCTTCGCCGATCTGAGAGCCGGAAAAATGGGCACTTTGGCAAGTCGTACGTCGGCCTGATTTGGCTCGTCGCCATTTGGCCCCAACGAACTCCGTTTTCCACAGACGGGGGACTCACGACGAGCGCCAACGATAAACCCCCTCCAGCTTTCACTGAAGGGGGCCATCTAAAGTGGTCGGGGTGAGAGGATTCGAACCTCCGACCTCCGGTTCCCAAAACCGGAGCGCTACCAGACTGCGCTACACCCCGAGCAAACGGCTCCTAGCCGCTTCAGTCGCCGAAGTCGATGAGCTCTCCGCTAGTCCCTTCGAGGTAGCCTTGATCTTTGTCGGCCCAGTACGGGGTTTGGGCGTCCAGCACGATCTCGAGGGCAGTCCAAGTCTGGCCTGCAACCTCGACTTCGTCGATGCGCTGTGCCGAATATGTGTTCGAGACCTCAGTGGAGCTCTCGATGTCATCGGTGGTGTTGACTAGCGTTCCCTCAAACGTCCAGTAGTCCCCGACTTCGAGGTTGGCGGGCAACGAGAGTGCGGGCTGCTCGTAGTACCAGGTGCTGGTGCTGCTGCCTGCCGTGCCGGCGACCACGTAGTCGGTGGTCTGCTCACCGCTGACGAGCCAAGCTCCGTCGTCGTCGCAGCGGTAGATCAAGATCGTGGTGGTGTCGCTGCTGTAGTCCGATGCGGCCACATGGAAATCGGAGTCCTGCTGCAGCTCGATGGTGGTGCTGTCACCGGCGTCAGCGCTCGCGACGACCTCGGTGCGCCACGTGCCAACCGTGTCGCCCCTGTACTCGTACTCGCTCCACGAACCGACCTCGCCGATTCCGGAGTAGTCGGGACAGGGGCCGTTGTCTGCGCCCCCGAGCAGGCCGCCTCCGCCATTGCCTTCACCGCCGCTGGGAAGGAGGCCACAGCCAGAGCCAGCCAGGGCGAGTGTGACGACGAAGAGCAAGCGCATGCACATGCCTATCACTGTGCATGGGGGCAATTCGTACAGATCTGAAGATCAGTGGGCCATTTCACACAGTGCGGTGAAGCGCGTCTCAGGGGCTGTTTCTTGTAGTGCACTGTGAACCTGCACTTCGATGTGGCCGTGTCGACTGGCACGCGACGTGGCAGGCCAATGAGAACACCGCGCTGACCATCGGCGGCAGCAGATCAACCTGCATGAGCAACTGCCTGAACAAGCTCGGCGGCTTCTGCGGCACCTGTGTGGAGCACTGTGGCGTCGAGGGCGCCATCGCGATGGACGGACGCATGCCGGCGATCAACGCCGATGCGTGCACCGGCTGCAACGACTGTGTCGAGGTGTGCCCAGCACCGGGCAAGGCCATCATTCTGACGCCGAGGTGAGCATGCAAGAGATTGAGCTCGCGCCGCTGCATGAAGCGCTGATCGACAACCAAACCCTGGCGACGTTGTTCGACGATCTGCACGCCCATGCCAGGGTGCTCGAGGTGCGGCTGAAGGCCAGCGCCGACTACCGCACCCAGCCCGGAAACGTCTCGCTGGACCACGCCCGAGCTGCCCTGTTGGAGGGGGCGCTGCGCTCGGCGCAGATCCGCTACCTGTTCGACGGCTCGGAGTGGCGTGACACGCTCATTCGCATGCCCGCCGGCTGGAAGATCGTGCGCATCGATCACACCCCCAAGGAGTCCGGCGCCTAAAGCACCGATCAGGTAATGGTCGATCGGTGCTCTAGGTCCGAGCAGCCTGTTAGGAGCGGGCATGCTGCTGGTCCTGCTCATGTTTGCCTGCAAGCCCGGTGTCCCTGTCGACACCGGCGACGCCCCGCCGCGGGTGGGCGATCCCGAACAGGGCTACCAGACGCTGCTGTACGGCAACTACGTGGGGGCTGGCATCCCCAAGGACGTGTGGTTCGATCTGGTGGGAACCAGCCCTGGAAACGTCCTGGAGCGCCAAGGCCAGAGCGCCGACCTGCCGCCTTCCTTCAACCTGTTCGAGGCTCCAAACGGAGTTGAAGTGGTCGGGGGCATCACCTGCCTGGGCTGCCATTCCGGCTACCTGAATGGGCAGTTCATTCCTGGCCTCGCAGCCCACGACAGCGACTTCAGCGAGAACGACAGCAGCCTCTTCGAGCTGGCTGGCTTGGCCGTCGATGCACGCTACGGGGCCGACTCTGCTGAATCCGAGGCCTACTGGCCACTCTGGCGCGGAGCCAACGCTATCTCTCCATATATGCAGACTCCGTTTGCCGGTGTAAATCCCGCGTTTTCGATGGAGCGTGCCGCTGTCAGCTGGCGCGATCCACAGACTCTGGAGTGGCAGCGCGACCAGCAGTTTTTGCCGCCGACTCAGGTGCTTGCTGCCGACCCGCCAGCGTGGTGGTTGCTCAAGAAGAAGGAGCGGCTGTATTGGACCGGAGGAGGCGGTGGTGACCAGGCTCGGCTCATCTCACAGATCAGCATGGTCGCTGTGCAAGACGTGGCGCACTACGAGCAGATCGAAGCCGACATGGTCGACGTGCTGGCGTGGATTCGCGAGCTCGAGCCGCCGCCGTTTCCGCAGGTCGTCGACGACGCCCTAGTGGCCGACGGCGCCCTGGTGTTCGAGGCCCACTGCCGCCACTGCCACGGCACCTATGACGAGCCCCAGACCTACCCCAGTCTGGTCATTCCCACGTCTGAGGTCGGCACCGATCCTGTCTACGCCGCTGGCTTCGTCGAGCCGACAGACTTCGTTGATTGGCTTCAGGACAGCTGGCTTGCCGAGACCGAGCCCTACTCCGGCGACTTCGTGCCCGAGCTAGGCTACATCGCTCCCCCACTCGATGGGGTCTGGGCGACCGCTCCCTACCTGCACAATGGCTCGGTGCCGGACTTGGTCTCGTTGCTGGACTCGTCTCAGCGGCCCGTCGCGTGGGCCCGCAACGTGGGTGACAGCACCTATGAGATGCAGCGTCTGGGCTGGCCGTGGCAGGCCGCAGAGCCCGGCCCCTCCAACGTCTATGACACCACCGTCCCTGGCTTTGGCAACGGGGGGCACCTGTATGGCGACCCTCTCACCGCTGAAGAACGCACGGCCTTGCTCGAGTTCCTGAAGACCCTTTGAACTGCTCACTCGCCGGCGCTGACACAAGCCACCTCGACCCAGAAGAGGAGCTCGCCTGGCGTGCTCATGTGCAGGCCCACAAGCAGCCAGCCGCTCAGGTCGCGGTGTACCTGCCCTTTGTCATTGGCTTGGCCACTGTTGCCGCTGCGTGGGGCCATGCCGGCGTGCATGCGATTGGCTTCGGCCTAGCGGTCAGCTCGCTCATGGCACTGTTGTCCTGGCGTCGGCTCGAGCTGCACTGCGACCTGATTGGCGCCGATGTGGCCGGGGTGGTCGGCATGGCGCGCATGATCGACCGGGTGTCCGACGAGGCAATCCCTCATCCGGGAAGCACGCTGGAGTGGGCCGCCGGCTACCACCCTCCTATCGAGCTGCGCCTGTTCCACCTGTACGGAGCGTCTCCTCCCGAGGCCCGGCAGCAGATCAACCTGGACCTGGCCGAAGCGAACCGCCACCGCGCTGCCGAGGCCTATGTGCTGACCTTCTTTGGATCTGGCGCCCTGCTGGGCTTGTTCATTGCGCCGACCTCTCCGTGGCTCGCGTGGCCGCTGTGGGCGATGGCTGTGGGCGGACCTGTGGGACTGCACCGGTTCGGTCAGCGCTGGATTGAGCTGACGATGGGGCAGGCCGCCATCGAGCTGCGCGCACGACTCGCCGAGATCGATCGAGAGATCTAGGCAAGCAGCGGGATAGTTTCTAGGACATCGTTTCGATCGAATCGATAGGATGTGACTATGCGACGCTTCAACAACCTGGACTTCACGCTTCGGCAGCTGCAGTACGCGGTGGCCGTGGCCGACACCGGCGGATTTGGCAGCGCAGCGACTGCTTGTGGAGTGTCGCAGCCTTCTCTGAGTGCCCAGGTGGCCAAGCTCGAGCATGCGCTCGGCCTGCAGTTGTTCGAGCGTCACGCCCGCGCCACCCACATCACCGGTGCCGGGCGCGAGCTGCTGCCGCGCATGCGAGTGGCCTTGCAGGCAGGTCAGGCGGTGCAGCAGCGGGCGGGACTGTTGGTGGATCCCTATGGCGTCACCCTCAAGATCGGCGTGATTCCCACCGTCGCTCCCTATCTGCTGCCTCGGGTCGTCGAGCTGCTGATGGCCCGGACCCAGGCGCCTCGCGTGCACTGGCTCGAGCTGCAGACCAATGTCTGTGAACAAGCGCTCGAGGCCGGCGAAATCGACGCCATGATCATTGCCGACTCACCTTCCCGACCGAGTTTCGAGCATGTCGACCTGGGCTGGGAGGCGTTTTGGGTACTCGTCTCCGAGGGCGACGCTCTGCGCGGTCCGGTCGACCTGGCCGATGTGGCCGAGCGGGAGTTGTTGTTGCTGGAGCATGGACACTGCCTGCGGGACCACACCATGGCGCTGTGCATGCAGCCCGGGGCCAGGGAGTCGGCATACCGAGCGACGAGCCTGGCCACATTGGTGCAGATGGTGGCATCGGGCCTGGGCACCAGCGTCATTCCGGCGAGCGCGATTGCCGTCGAGGTGGGGCGGGCCAAGGTGCGGGCGGAGCCCTTTGCGACCACCGATGTGGGGCGGACTTTGCGGCTGGCCTGGCGGTCTCGGACAGCCCACGGGCTGTTGCTGGGTGAGCTTGCCGACCTACTGCGGCGGGGGCTTGCGGACAGCACCCCTGGCTAGCTGAACTTCTCGGTCATCGTTCCCGGGTCCTTGTGCCACGCCGCGTACATTGTCGCTGTGCGCACCCCACACTGCCCTCGGGCACTTCTGCGCGAGCAGCGCTTCTGCGGCCGCAATGTGCTCCGAGTTGACCGCGATGTCTTCGGCTAGCACCATCATCATCCAGCTGGACTGGCCATGGGTCTTGAGGAAGGGGTCGAGCTCTGCGTCGGTCATCGGTGGTCTCCTGGCAAGCTGGCGGGGTCATTTAGCCAAGCAGTCATCAGGTCGCTGTGCACGCCCCACACCGCGTCAGGGCAGTATTTTCTCATCACCGCCTCGCCGGTGGGCACGTTGGCGGTCATCAAGATGAGCTCGAACATTGTGCCGTCGTTGGTGCGCAGCTCGTACCAGGTGCTGACGACCGCTCCATTCAGGCTGTGCTGGGTTGGATGAATCCAGACCACCTTGGCGTGGTTGTTGACGAACCAATCGATCTTGTCGCTGCCGTCATCCCGTGCGCTCTGAAACGAGGAGATGGAGAGTGCGCCGCCGCCAAAGGTAACGATGAGCCGAAAGATGAAGTTGTACAGCTCGGTCTGGGAGGAGTCGTTGGGCATCCACCAGACGCCGATGGCGGCGACGGCGAGGAACACAGCCGTGGAGTACAAGAACCACTTGCCCTCCGCGGCGGTGGCTAAAAAGGGGGCCTTTTCGTCATCGGTCAACGGCGTCACCTCGGCATGGATTGTACAGCCGGAAACTGTGGAATTGCGCCCCATGGTTCCGCCTGATGCCTGTTGGACAACCGCACCGGGCGCCCCGCCGGGACCTGCAATTTTCGACCCCTTGCATTGATCCTGGCTGAACGATTGCCCCGGCCCCGGGTACAGCGCCGCGATAGCTGGCACCGACCTTGGAGGTCGCGTTGTCGTCATTCAACCAGCAGCCCTTGCTTCCATCCCTGCTGACCACCCTCGCAGAGCAGAAGTTCACCACCCTCACCGACGTGCAGGACCAGACCTTGTCCGCCTTGCTCGAGGGGCGCTCACTCGTGGGTGTGGCCGAGACCGGCAGTGGAAAGACCTTGGCCTTTGTGCTGCCTCTTCTGCATCAGCTCAAGACGCTCGAGAACCATGGGTCGGCGATCAGCGACCCGGGTCGTCCTCGTGGCTTGGTGCTCGCCCCCGGCCGAGAGCTGGGCGAGCAGGTCAGCAAGGTCTTCAAGACCTTCACCCACGGCACCCGGCTGCGCGTGCGCACTGCCTTGGGAGGCACCAAGAAGCAGATTGCTCGCCAGAACGTCAGCGGCAATTTCGAGATTCTCGTCGCGACGCCCGGACGCTTGGTTCAGCTGCTTGACTCGGGCGAACTGCGGCTCGATGACCTGCGCACGCTGGTCTTCGACGAGGCCGACCAGATGCTGGACCAGGGCTTTCTGCCGGTGGCTCGCCGCATTCTCGAAGACACCCCCAAGCAGGTTCAGCTCGTGCTGTTCTCGGCGACGCTGCCCGTCGCCCTCGAGGGAGCCGTAAAGGCGCTGTTTGTGTCCCCGCCGGTTCAGGTTCGCACTGAGGGAAGCCAGCGAGTGGTGCGCACGCTGACGACAGTGAACCGCAACATCATCAACGGCGATCGGTTCAGCGTGCTGCGCGAGACCCTGGCCCAGACCCCGGACATGAGCACCATCCTGTTTGCCAATACCCGTGACCAGTGCGAGCTGGTCGGGCTGTGGCTCGACGACATGGGCGTGGCCTACACCAGCTACCGCGGCCAGATGGACCGCAAGATTCGTCGCCAGAACCTGGCGCGATTCCGGGCCGGCGAGGTCGCGGTGTTGCTGACCACCGATCTGGGCGGTCGTGGGCTCGACATCGAGCGGGTGGGCCGGGTCATCAACGTGCACATGCCCAGCAGCCTGGACAACTACCTGCACCGGGTCGGACGCACCGCCCGGGCCGGTCGCGAAGGGCTGGTCGTCAACCTGGTCACCCAGCGCGATCAGCCGCTGTTGGCCAAGCTCAAGAAGCGGGAAGAGAGCGCCAAATCATGAGCGCCGATCTGCACCGTCCCGAACCGCTTCCACATCGGGCGGCCCGCGCGGTCGATCGAAGCAACGTCGAGGCGGCCGTCCGTCAGCTGGTTGAAGGCAAGCTGCTGATGGTCTCGGACGTCTACAGCACCGGTGTCAGCATTCTGGCCAAGCTGCGCACCCAGCTCCAACCTCCCGGCGACGATGCGAGCTTCGAAGACCGGCGGGCCTTCCGGCAGCGCATGGACGAGGCGTCGAAGCGGTTGCTAGCGCCGATCGATGGGCACCAGCTGGCGTTGGCCGAGTCGCCCAAGATCGGCTTTATCAAAGAGCTCTATCCGCGGAGAGATGGTGCTTTTGTGCTGCCTTTTCGCGACGTTCAGGCCCTGAATAGTGCCTGGAATTGGTACAAAAAGGGCGTTCATTTGGCGGTGCTTGGCCATCGTGTGCATCCCTTCTTTGGCACGTATGTACCGGCTCGTACCCAGCACCTAGAGCTGTTCGGCACTTGGCTTGCCGCCTACAAGGGGTCGCGTGGCTTTGCGATCGACGTGGGAACTGGCTGCGGTGTGCTGGCGCTGATGATGGCCAAGGCCAAGTTCGGCCGGGTGTTGGCCACCGACAGCAATCCGAATGCCATCGAGAGCGTGCGCCGCGAGATGGACCGGCTGCCCAAGACGCCTGCGATTGACCTGGTGTGCGGCGACCTGTTGGGTGACGACCCTCGCCTCGCTGATCTCATTGTCTTCAATCCGCCGTGGATGCAGGGACCCGTCAACAGCCCGCTCGATGCGGCCCTGTACTTTGAGCCTGGGCTGTTCGAGCGGTTCTTCGAGGCCGCGGCGACGCGTCTGAAGCCAGGGGGGCGGGTGGTGATGGTGTTCTCCAACGTCATCGAGCTGGTGCAGCCCGACGTGCCTCATCCAATCAGCGCAGAGCTGGAACGGGGGCGGTTTAGAGCCGTGTCCAAGATGCGCCGCAAGGCAAAGGGACGCAAACGGGTCTCCCGCGAGCAGTACGAGATTTGGGAGCTCGCGCTGGCCTGATCACAGCAGGCGGTGCGCGCCGTTGTCGATGCCGTCGATGGTCCAGTCCCCGATCGAGTAGCGAATCAGCCGCAGGGTCGGATTGCCTACAGCGGCGGTCATGCGCCGAACCTGCCGGTTGCGGCCCTCGCGAATCGTCAGCTCGATCCACGTGGTGGGAATCGACTTCCTCTCTCGAATCGGAGGGGCGCGCGGCCAGACTTGGGGCGGCTCCATGATGCGCGCCTGGGCGGGCTTGGTGCGGCCGTCCTTGAGCTGCAATCCGCGGCGGAGCTGGTCGAGCGCGTCGGCAGTCGGCACCCCCTCGACCTGGGCCCAGTAGGTCTTTGGCAGCTTGTGCTTGGGCGACGCGATGCGGTTCTGCAGCGCGCCATCGTCGGTCAACAGCAGCAGCCCCTCGGAGTCTTTGTCCAGCCGACCCGCGGCATAGACATTGGGCACGTCGATGAACTCGGCCAGGGTGCGAATGCCGAGCTTGCTGGTGAATTGACTCAGCACCCCGAAGGGCTTGTTGAACAGCACAATGCGGGACATGGCAGGACTAGCTCGAGCCGTCTAGGGCCGCGTCGACGGCTGCGGTGGACTCGTGGATATGGGCCAGTTCTTCGGCGGTCAGGTCGCGCCAAGCGCCGATGGGCACGTCGAGGTGAACGTTCATGATGCGGACCCGCCGAAGCTTGACGACGTTGTAGCCCAGCACCTCGCACATGCGGCGAATCTGCCTGTTCAGCCCCTGGGTCAGCACGATGCGAAACACCTTCTTGGAGAGCTTCTCGACGCTGCATTCCTTGGTGACGGTGTCCAAGATGGGCACGCCGGCGCCCATGCGTTCGACGAAGTCGCGCGTGATGGGGGCATCGACAGTGACGATGTACTCCTTTTCGTGGTTGTACTTGACCCGCAGAATCTTGTTCACGATGTCGCCGTCATTGGTCAGGAAGATCAGGCCCTCGCTGGGCTTGTCGAGGCGGCCAATGGGAAAGATGCGCGTCGGGTAGTCGATGAAGTCGATGATGTTGTCGGGCTCGACCCGGGTGTCGGTGGTGCACACGATGCCAACGGGCTTGTTGAAGGCGATGTAGACTCGCGGTTCTTGGCTCGGGGTGACTCGTTGGCCGTCGACCCGCACCACGTCGCCCTGCACGACCTTGGTCCCCATCTCGGGCACCGCGTTGTTGATGGTGACGCGGCCCTGGTCGATCAACTTGTCGGCCGCACGCCGGGAGCAGTAGCCGACCTCGCTTAGGTACTTGTTGATTCGCGTGGGGCGGGGCTCGCTCATGCCCATGCTCCTAACCCGCGACGCGGATTGACGAGTACTTCGTAGCACTGCTGGACGAGCATGGCCTGGACACTGAGAACCTGCGTCTGTGGTGCTGCTGGTGATGGCTGGCTTGACCTTCGCACTCGCGGCCTGGATCGCTGGCTGAGGCCCTGTGGGTGGGGTTTGTTTCCGGCTGCGCCTGTGGGCGCGGTATGATGGAGTAGGGCAACGGGGGAAACCGACGACCTCATGACCGTGTGGAACGCCATCGAATCGACAGGGTCTGGTGTCTGAGATGGCAACACCGGGACTCAACACGGCGAATGACGACGATCCCGGCGACGACGAAGAGATCGCCGCGCTGAGCACCGAAGACTTCGACGAGCTCGATGAAGACGACGAGTACGAATACGAATACGAGTACGAAGATGAAGACGAGGGTCTAGGGGGCAGCAGTGTCCGATTGGGCGGCTTGGCCCAAGAACCGGACACGATGGACTTCGGCGTCGATGACATGGGCGATATCGTTGAGTCGTCTGCCGCCTCAGGGGTCGAGGTGGTCGAGGACGCCAAACCGTCTGGCTGGGGTGGCGAGTCCCGTGAATCCGGCCGCGACGATGTCGAGGTGTTCGGTTGGGATGAAGAGCCGTTCTTCCCATTCCCTGGGCCCAACAGCGCGCCATCTCCAGATGAAGAGGTGACAGAGCTAGCTGTGCCCGCCACGGTCGAGGCCATGGGACTCAATGACCCGCCACCTCAGGCCGAGCCCGAACCGCAGGCGCAACAGCTCGAAGACCACGAGCCCGAGCTTGCTGTGGTCCAGCCCGAACCGGAACCAGAACCAGAGGTCCGGCCGCCAGCACCGGCACAGGCAGAACAGGCGACGTCGCCGGAACCGGTCCAGCAGGCCCCGAATGCCGCGGCGACGGCGAGTGTGGCTCCAGCCGCCGCGTTTACGGCAGCAGCTGGCGTCATGGCCATCGGGGGGGCGCTCGCCTTTGTGCTTGCTCTGGGGGTGGTGGGTGTCGTCCTTCTGGGTGGTCCGGACACACCGCAGATCGAGGCGACCGTCCAGCCTGTTGAGCTGGCGCCGGTGGTCGAGCCCGAGCCCGAGCCCGAGCCTGAACCGGAACCCGAGCCCGAGCCCGAGCCGATTGTGGAACCCGAGCCCGAGCCCGCGCCCGTGGTGCGGCGTGCGCCGCGCAAGAAGATCGTGGAGCCCGAAGAACCGCCACTACCACCTGAGCCGGTCGAGGTCGTACCCGAGCCGATTCCTGAGCCTGTCGAGATTGTCCCGGTCGAAGAGGACAAGCGCGGGCTGTTCCGGAAAAAGAAGAAGAAGTAGGGGCCGGGTCGGGGATCAATGGCGCTAGGACGCGCTCCCAGATTTCGGAGATCTGCTATGCGCGCCATCCTCGTTGCCTCCCTTCTCATCGCCACCACCGGCTGCCGCAACGACGTTGACGGGGACGAAGACAGCATCCCGGACTGGGCTGACTGCAATGACGCCGACGAGGCCGTTGGACCGGGCCAAGTCGAGGTCTGCAACGGCATCGATGACAACTGCGACGGCTCGGTCGACAACGATGCATCGGACGCCACCATGTTCTACGCCGACGGAGACGGCGATGGCTCGGGCTACGTCGGGGCCGCGATTGCCGCATGCGACACGCCAGCTGGCTACGCCACCAGCACGGTCAGCGGATCGGTGGGTGACGTATGGAGCTGCACCACCAATGCCCAGCGTGACCAAGACGGTGACGGCTATGCACAGCGGGCCTACGGCGGCGCTGACTGCAACGACAACGACGCCAGCATCCACCCGGCGGCCACCGACAACTTTGGTGACAGCATCGACTTCAACTGCGACTTCGCAGATGGCACCGACAGCGACGGCGATGGATATTCGTCGGACGACACCAACCCCGACTCGTCGATCCCGACGACGGGGACTTCGACAACGTGCCCACTGACTGCACGCCTGAGTTCTTCGACGAGCCGAACGACATCATCAACTTGGACAACGGGCACTTCATTAAGTGCTTTGGCGGCCTGACCGTGACGCCGACCAGGGTCACCTGTGACTATCCGCTGTTCAAAGCAACGTCATGTCGAACTTCGAACTGAACAAATAGCTCAAGTGTTGCGTGTCGCATGCCGACCTAGTTCGGCACATGAAAGAAGTGGGGAGCGGGAGGGGGTCCAAACGGGCTACTGTGTGCCTCCCTGAATCTGGAGACATCCTTGCGCACCCTCTTCATCGCCTCACTCCTCATTGCCTCTACCGCCTGCCGCAAGGACGCGGACGTCGACGAGGACGGCGTTCCCGACTGGGCCGACTGTAATGACACCGACGCCGAGGTCGGGCCGGGACAGGTCGAGCTCTGCAATGGCGTGGACGACAACTGCGACGGCGAGATCGACAACGCCGCGTCCGACGCCACGATGGTGTACGCCGATGGCGACGGAGACGGCTCGGGCTACGTCGGGGCTAGCCTGCAGGCCTGCGAGGTGCCCGCTGGCTACGTCGAGGTCGCGGGTGACTGTGACGACACCGACGCCAATGTGCATCCGAACGCAGCCGAGGACGACTGCACCGATCCCACCGACTACAACTGCGACGGCTCGGTCGGCTACGCGAACGCCGACGGCGACGACTTCCCGGCCTGCGAGGACTGCGACGACGCGTCCGCAGCGGTGCATCCCGATGCCCAAGAAGTGTGCGACTCGGTCGACAACAACTGCGACGGTGCCGTCGACGAAGATGGCGCCGAGGGAGGCACCGCTTGGTACCTCGACAAGGACAGCGACACCTACGGCGATGCCGCGAACTCCGTCATCGCATGCGCTCAGCCGACTGGCTACGTCGCCGACGGTACGGACTGCGATGATCTTGCGGTTGCGGTCAATCCAGGCGCGGACGAGGTCTGCAACAGCACTGACGACGACTGCGACGGCCTGACCGACAACGACGCGACCGATGCGACCACGTGGTACGCAGACCTCGATGGCGACGGATCTGGCGGCGATCAGTTCAGTGCTCCCGGCTGCGACGCTCCGGCCGGCTATGTGGCCGCCAGCGACGACTGCGATGACCTCGATGCCCAGAGCTACCCGTCCGCCGCCGAGCTGTGTGACGGGGCGGACAACGACTGTGACGGCACGTTGCCC
>Ga0114932_10003274_pt1 | contig 16080 bp, 14 predicted proteins | sample 2SBtaG_2_FD_87286 | JGI IMG/M metagenome (GOLD analysis project Ga0114932, IMG submission 87286) | Deep subsurface microbial communities from Kolumbo volcano to uncover new lineages of life (NeLLi) - 2SBTROV12_ACTIVE470 metaG | ecosystem: Environmental > Aquatic > Marine > Volcanic ...
TAGTGGTTGCTGTGTCTTGTATAACTACTCTCTCTGTAGGGGCGTTTGTTTTAGTAAAAACCACGCTAGCTATAAGTAAAAGAGTAGCCCCTAGTGCTATTAGTATATTTTTTGATGTCATATATTGCATACCTATATCATAGCGGTTTTCGTGCATAAAGCAAAAAACACTCCAAATAAATGGAGTGTTTTTTGCTAATCATATAGGCATGGGGAAAGCCCCAACCACTTGCGTGGCTGGGGCTTTGTCCCGTACCTAGCTAAGAATAGCTAGTGTAAATCAGACTAAGCTGACTACGGATTAACGTGAGTTGGTCCGTAGATGTCGCCGCGGAAGATTTCCACTGCTTCAGAATAATCTGTTGCTCCGCCGTCAACGGCGAATTCGATGTTGTCATCAGTATCGTCAGACAACCAAACTTGGATAGTGTTACCGTCTGTGGTAAGACCTCCTGTGTTGATTCGTACGCTTACTGTTTCGCTGTTTCCGGCAGGAACTGTAAGAGTGCTGTCTGCGAATAAGATAACTGCTTCTGCACTACCTGTTGTAGCTGATAGGTCAACTGTATCAAGAGTTGTACCATCTGACTTCTCAAGCTTCACGATTTGTGTGCTTGTTGAAAGAGTACCTGAAACTTCTACTTGAAGAGTAAGTTCTCCTGTTGAGTCGAATGTTACATCCTTGTCACCTGTGTTGGTGATAACAATCTTTCCTGCTAGGTAGTTAGCACTTGCACCAAGTACAGTACTTACACCTGCGTTATCAAACGCAAATGATGGGTATGTTTCGTACATAGTGTGTGTGTTTCCGGCAACTGATGTGTCGTCAGGATCAATTGCTGTTCCTGAATCCATACCTGTTCCGTCAACATCACCTGATGCTGCAATTGTTGTAATCACAGTATCAGCATTTGATACTTGTGTTCCATCAATTGGGTTCATTACAACCTTAACTGTTACCAGTTTGTGGCTGTCAGCTGGGATAACAAGAGTACTGTCTGCGAAGAATACTTCTGCAGTGTTTTGTCCTCCTGCTACTGAACCAATCTCTACTCCATCCACCCAGAAGTGGTATGACGCAACTGCGTCATCTGTTCCTGTACTTGTTAGCTTAATGCTGTCGATGTCTACATCTTCAACATTGTTAGCTGCTAGTCGGAATACAGCTGAAGTTTGTTGTGTTGTTGTATCTAGGAATAGTCCTGCTACTGGTGTAGAAGAATCTATTGTAAGAGTAACGTCACCTGCTGCTGCAACTGTCATTGTTTGTCCGTCTCCTGATGGAGTTAGAGTAACAGTTGTTCCTGAAACGGCACCTACTGCTGTAACGTCACCTGAGTCGGTGTCGATAGAGAATGTGTGAGTGTCAGATGCTGAAGCTGAAGATGAAAGGTCGGCAACAATAGCAATTCCCACTGATGTGTTCTTTGCTACAACAATGTGAGTTTCAAGTCCCATTGTAAGTACGTTAGCACCTGTTGTTCCTGTCATTTGCTCTGCGTCAGCTACTTGTGTTTCATAAACGTCACCACGAACTGAGTCGTTTGTAGTGCCGCCCGAAAGGTTAGCCCAGATCTCAACATTGTCGATTTCTGTTCCAAGACCTGTAACTGCGTCTTCCTCAACTGCGATTGATGTAACACGTACATCCTCACCTGAGTTAGCAGCATCAAGTGATGCTGTAGCCCATACCATGTCAACTGTACCAGGTACGATTGATCGAGCAGCGGGTTGAGTAAGTGTAGTTGCACTCAATGTAGCAGCTTGCACTGTCATAGTGTTTGCTGTTGCTGTTGAGCTTGGAAGTGTAACAGTATCACCTGTTGTATCACCTGTAGCGTCTGTCCAGTTTGATGGAGTTGTGCTCATGATGATTGTGTCAGCTGAACCGAATGTTGCGTCAAGATACCCCTTCACGTACAGAGTTGTCACTCCTACTGGGAATGTAACTGATGCAAATGATAGGTCACCTGTAGCGTCACCTGTAGCGTCAACTGGTCCTGCTAGTACTACGCCGTTTTGGTTAACCAAAGTAACGTTGTCTAGATCAGTTCCAACTGGACCTCCTGCAATAGTAGCTACCATTGTCACAGTTTGAACCGTTACCGATTCTCCCTTCATGTCAACAGTAAATGCTCCTAGAATTTGATCAGAAGTTTGGATTGCAATGTTAGCACTTGGTGCTGCGTTGCTCTTAGATACTGAGTTAAATGTACCAGCTGTAATTGTTACATCTGATGCATCGTAGGCTGGAGTTGAAGAACCAAATCCTGCACCACCGTCAGTAGCTGTAAGTCCGTATCCGTAAGTTTCTCCACTAACACTAATGTCAGTGTACTTGTAAACGTTGAATGAGATTGTTCGGTTTGTTCCACCTGCAATATCACCCTTTACAACAACTTCTTTCGAAAGACCTTCTTTGATGATGATCCCTGAACCGAAAGCAAATGTGTATACGTCTCCGTCGATAACTGGGGCGTAAGCCACACCATCAACGTAAGCCATTACGTTTACGATATCAGATCCTGATGCTGATCCAGCTTGATCAAATCGGATTGAGTGAAGACGTACGTCTTCAGCTGAACCTGAGTTAGTCAATTTAACAGATGTGAAAGTGTAACCGGTTGTACCGATTTCCTTTGAAGCTGCTGCTGCTGGGTCTTCTACACCACGTTGAGCTGTCACTGAACCAATAGCAAGCGTTGCGTTGTTGGTGTGTGATGCTCCAGTGATTGGAAGTGATCCTGCAACTGTTGCTGAAGTGTTAACTGCTACAACTGAAAGGTGTCCAACTTCACCAGCGTATGAATCCAATGATGCATTCATGTTGGCTGCAACTGTGAATGTTCGGCTTTCACCTGCATTCAGAGTAAATGGTGTTCCAATTGTTGCTTGATCAACTGAGTTAAGAACTCGGGCGTTCCCAAGTTGCATTCCATTTTGGTCAAGCAGAACTACTCCTGCAATTGCAAGGTTGTTCAATAGACCTCCACGTTCAACTGTAACTGAGTTAATAGTTTGAGCTGATCCACTGTTGTTTGTAAGAACAAACTTAGTGTAAGGCACTCGTGCTGCTCCTTCAACTGCAATACCATTAGCTGGCTGTGCTGCTGCTGAAACTGTTACTCCTGTTCCTGTAGGAACTGGTGTAGTAGTTGAGCCTCCTCCCATTGAGTTAGCTGCTGAACGAGACGATGGTCCCCAGTAACCTGTACCAGATGTAAGTCCAACTGGTGTAAGCACTGCTGCTGCGTTGGCGTTTTGCCAAGCTACAACGGCTTGCTTTGTTCGGCTACCAAAGTATGAAGTTTCGTTTCCTGGTGAACCAGCACCAGTTGCAGAAACTGCAAATCCTTGAGCGTTCATGAACTTTTGAATGTCCATAACTTCTCCACCTTCGTCACCCATTTCGTGGTTTAGTGTGAAGTTGTATGAACCGGCAGGAGCAGTTCCTCCTGTCATCCCTGCAAGCTGTGCTTGTAGTGATGTGATTGTTGCTAGAAGTGAAGCAATTTGTGCTGTTAGGTCTTCAACGCTTTGAGCCTTTGCCGGTGTGACAAGTGCAAACGATAGAGACATAGCAACCACAATAGCTGCTGCTGCAACTTTGTTTGTTGTTAATCCTGTAGTCATGTTTTTTTAATTAAAGTAGAAATTCAAAATTAATAATGAATGAACTTCTACAACTTATAGACCTTTGTGACTATGGAGTCCTCGGCTGTCCCGGGGGTTTACCCCAGACGTCATGCCCGGAGATTCCCATAGCTGCAAAATTAGTTTGTCGACCAAACCAACCTCACATTTTTTCTTCCACACTTCGAGAAGTGTAGGCGCCTCCTTTTATATTTTGAAGTAACAATTACTAATAAAATTTGTAATGGAGTTACTAAAAAACTTTAAAGTCGACTTTGCTTTTAATTGCCATCTCGACATCATCATATTTCGACACGATGATGTGTATGAGTTAGCTAACGTGTTTTAGTCTGATTGTCTGTCGTGCTTTCGTGGTAGAACTTTGCTTCAATTGCAGAAATGCCATCTACAAAAATATGTAGATAACTAAAGGTTTTAATATGAAGTTTCTTCATTGAAATTCAATGCGAAACGTTATCAAAGTACACTGCTCGTATCCCCTAAGGTCTACGGGCTTACCCACTATTATATATCGCCTTGCTAAGTGTTCAACGACCTATAATCAGTAATGTGGATAGTGAACAAAATTTTGCGAAATGTGTTCGCACGAAAAAGCGACCGCAGAAACGGCTTTTGTTCTTAGCTTTAACGTGGTGAAAGGATACCTTCTTCACGTTAAAAGTCAACACTTTTTGAACTCCAAAATGCATCCAAAAAGTACGTTTTTCAGCAAAAATATCTCCCTTTTTCGCAAAAACCAGCCATTTAGCAAAATATGGCTTAAAACCTAGGTAAACCGCTTAAATGACAATAGAATACGTGGTCCAACGCTTTGATCCCTCTTTTTTAATAATTCCATCGTTTATTAGAGAACTTAGCTCACGTTGAATGGTTTTTACTCCATAATCTGAAATTTCTGAAGAAATATCCTTAATGTGGGCAGATCCCCTCTTTGTAATAACATCTAAAATAGCAACGCGCCGGTTAGCAACTTGCCGCTTAAATTTTACAGACTTAGGACGCTCGTCTATTTCACTCTTCGTGTCCTTTACATTTATGTCCTTTACCGTGTCCTTTATAGCTAATTTTTGTCCTTTAGAAATATTAGTGAAATAATCTTCTCCTAAGTCACCATTTTGAGCCGAATCCTTGTTAGTGGATGAGTTAAGGAATCTAACGAAATCTCCATATGCATGCTTAAGCACCTTTAGGTTCATGTTGGAAATGTTCCCTGAGGCATGTGCAATGTCTAGCAGCGACAATATTTGCCTGGTGTGTGCTACTGCTTTGCGTGTACTTGAGAAGCGTATTCCGTCTCTCATATCCATTACTATTGGAAGAAGTCCCTGCGAGTACTCTCTTAGGTTCTCTCTGATTGTCTCTCTAGTAGGTATTAGGTTTGTTACTAAGTATGTGGCAGTAGCCAATCCTTCTGCCTTTTTGTAGGCAATCTCAGTTGCTCTATTTTCACCAAACGGACTAACTTCAATATTGGCATCAAGCATTACTCCCTTATAAGGTTTTGCGGCAACTCCTTTGTTTATATGCTTATTTATCATGCGCGTGTCCTTTATATAAAGGACACGAATGTGTTGTAAATGTCCTTTATAGAATGTCCGTAAGAATGTCCTTTACGTTATGTCCATTATAAACAGATGTCCTTTAGGGTCAACTTGATTTCTTGTGATTCTCTTTCATAACTTTTATTTGATTATGGTATTATTTGTACATATCAAGGGAAAGTAATAAAAGAAAAATGGCAGCACGAAAGAAAAGCGAGAAAAAAGTTAAACCAAAGAAGGTTACAAAGAGGAAGAGGAAGAAAGACGAGGAGGAAGACACTTCAAGTATTCCCGCTATTGGATCTGAAACACTAAAAGGTGTTTGGGCAGTTATGGCAGTGGGTGCTGCACTTATTTTCACGCTAGCCTGGTTCGGATGGGCAGGTAAAGTTGGCGACATACTATACCTTTGGCTCTCCGCACTTTTCGGAGTTGGTTACGTATTGGTACCACTGTCATTTGCTCTCGTTGCAGTAGTCTTGTTCAACTCGTTTGATAAAGATAGTGTTGGAAAACTTAAAATTGTTGCAACTGCTATTTTCTTCTTAAGTGGCCTATCATTAGTCGAGACCCTGTTTTCAAACCAAGGAGGATTAATTGGAAAGATGCTTTCTATTCCACTAACTTATGCAATAGATACTGTCGCTACTGTTATTGCACTACTTACACTTATCGTAGTCTCACTACTTATTGCCTTTGACCTTCACCCACTAAGAGCCTTCCCAACTCTTGCTAAGGCCATGGGCAAGGAAATCCCAGAAGACGAAGAGGAGCACGTTCTTGAAGAGGACGAAGAAGCGACTATTGAAATTGAAACCAAAAGAGCTGAAGCCGAAATCGAAGAGGAGCCAGAAAAAAAGAAATCTCCAGGAATATTTAACTTCGGAGGCTCTGAAGACTCAGGTGCATCTGTATTTAATTTCTCAGCAGGAGGAACTGGTGATTACACACCTCCACCACTTTCAATATTGCAAAAAGATAAAGGAAAGCCTGCGGTAGGTGACGTTAAGGCAAGTGCCAACACTATTAAACGAACCCTGCAAAACTTCGGGATAGATGTAGAAATGGATGAAGTATCAATTGGGCCGACCGTTACACGTTACGCCATGAAGCCAGCCGAAGGAGTTCGTCTTGCAAAGATCATGGGGCTTCAAAGCAACTTAGAACTGGCACTTGCGGCAAGTCCAATTAGAATTGAAGCACCAATTCCTGGAAAGTCCTTAGTTGGTATTGAAGTACCAAACACTACTAAGTCTATTCTTGGACTTGCTTCTCTTCTTTCAGATAATGAGTACCAAACCACAGACAAACCTCTACCTGTGGCACTTGGTCGTGATATAACAGGAAAGCCACACTTCACTAACATCGCAAAGATGCCTCACCTTCTAATTGCAGGAGCAACAGGTGCAGGTAAGTCTGTAACTGTTCACGATGTGATTATGAGCATTCTTTACAAGAAAGGACCACAAGAAGTTAGATTTATCATGGTAGATCCAAAGCGCGTTGAACTTACCCTATACAATGAAATCCCTCACCTTCTAACGCCTGTTGTTACGAACCCAAAGAAGGCAATTCTTGCTCTTAAGTGGTTAGCAAAAGAAATGGATAGGCGTTACGACATTCTAGAAACAGAAAAGGTTCGTGACATAGACTCTTATCACAAAAACGTATACGAACCTGCAATGAATAAGAAGGATGATGATGAAGCTAATAAGCCTGAAGCCATGCCTTACATCGTTACCATCATAGATGAAATGGCAGACCTTATGACGGCGTATCCTCGCGAATTGGAAGCTGCCATCGTTCGTCTTGCTCAAATGAGTCGTGCTGTTGGTATTCACTTAATACTTTCAACCCAAAGGCCTAGTGTTCAAGTTATAACCGGACTAATTAAGGCAAACATTCCTTCAAGACTGGCTCTACAAGTTTCTTCTCAAATCGACTCAAGAACTATTCTTGACATGGGTGGAGCAGAAAAACTCCTTGGCGCTGGTGACATGCTTTACCTTTCAGGAGAAATGAGTAAGCCTCGTCGTATTCAGGCACCATTTGTTACTGAAGACGAAGTTAAAAACACTGTTAAATATCTAGTTGATACATATAGCGATGAGCTTCACGATGAGATCGACCTAACTGATATTTCGGCTGACACCACAATATTCTCATCAACAGTCGGAATGGATGACGATAGTGGCGATGATCTTTATGAAGATGCTAAGAGTGTAATAATTGAAGCAGGAAAGGGCTCCACTTCGTTCTTACAGAGAAAACTACGCGTAGGTTACGCGAGAGCCGCTCGTCTTATGGACATGCTAGAAGAGCAAGGGGTTGTTGGGCCTCAAGACGGTTCTAAGCCTCGTGAGGTTATAGTAAGCGCAGAGGAGTCACCTGAAGTAGAATACGAAGAAGAAAACACAGAAGAAGATAAGCAAGAATAGCCATGCTCCCCCATCACACTAAAATAACTAAGTATTTCTTTTTAGCTTTTATCATCCTGCTATTTGTTTATGGATATTTCGAAGCGCAAAACCTTTTGTTAGGGCCACAGATAAATTTAGGAACACAAGAATCAATAACGGTTGATGAGGAACTTATAGAAATTAGCGGTATTGTTAGAAATGTAATTGAAATAACACTAAGCGGGCGAAGTGTTTTGATTAGTGATGAAGGAGTCTTCAGTGAAGAACTTCTCCTTAGCGAAGGACTAAATGAATTCGTTTTTGAGGCTAAAGATAAGTTTGGACGAGAGAAAATTGAAACACTTGAAGTGGTGTATAAACCTTCACCAAATACTGATATTATAGAAGAACAATTAGAGAGTAATTAGAAAATTATGGCAGCAAAAAAGAAAACAAAGGAAGCTAAAGAACCAAAAGCTAATACCAAAGTTGATTCGGCAATAAAGGACATCAAAACAAAATTCGGAGATGAGGCGATCATGATGCTCGGTGATCATTCCCACGTTGATATTGATGTAATCTCAAGTGGATCTATCGGAGTAGATTGGGCTCTTGGAATAGGTGGGCTACCTAGAGGAAGAATAATAGAGATTTACGGACCAGAGTCTTCTGGAAAAACTACCCTCTCACTTCACGTAATAGCCGAAGCCCAAAAAGCAAACGGAGTTTGTGCCTTTATAGACGCAGAGCACGCATTGGACCCAGTATACGCTAAGAAATTGGGTGTTAAGACTCAAGACCTTCTAATATCTCAACCCGACACAGGAGAACAAGCACTGGAGATTGTTGAGAGTCTAATCCGTTCCGGTAGTCTAGATGTTGTCGTTGTCGACTCTGTTGCAGCACTAACCCCAAAAGATGAAATCGAAGGAGATATGGGAGCACACCAAATGGGAAAACAGGCTCGCCTAATGAGCCAGGCTATGCGTAAACTAACTGCAATTTCAGCAAAAAGTAATACTGTTATAATCTTCATAAACCAAACAAGAATGAAAATTGGAATGGTTTTCGGGAATCCTGAAACTACAACCGGTGGTAAGGCACTTAAATTCTACAGTTCTGTTCGTATGGATATACGTAGAATTGCTCAAATCAAGAAAGGTACTGAGATAATGGGAGGACGCCACAGGGTTAAGGTTGTTAAAAACAAAGTTGCGGCACCATTTAGATCAGCTGAGTTTGATTTAATCTATAACGAAGGAATATCTCGCGAAGGCGAACTTCTGGCATTGGGTGAAAAATATGAAATCGTTCAAAAATCTGGTGCTTCCTACAAGTTTGATGATATTTCACTTGGAAGAGGCTACGACGCAGCTAGAACATTCTTGAGAGATAACAAAAAGGTTGCAAGCGAAATTCTAAAAGAAATTAAAAAGAACCTGAAAGAAGTTTAAATATGCTTTCCTACACGGAAGTTAAGCCGGGTAAACTTATCGTACTCGACGGAGATCCTTTTGAGGTTCTTTCGACAAGCGGTGTTGTTAAAAAACAAAGGCAAAAACCTCACAACAGCGCAAAAATGCGAAACCTTCGTAGTGGTTCTACTGTTGAAAAGACGTTCTCTCAATCTGACAAAATAGTTGAAGCTGACATTAGTATAAGAGAAATTAAATTTCTTTATGAAAATAAGGGTGAAGCAATGTTTTCTGATCCAAACGACCCTAAGAATAGGTTTACAATCCCTCAAGAAACACTGGCTAACACCTTAAGCTACATTCGTGAAAACGATATTATCGACGCTAAAGTATTCGAAAAAGAAATAATTGGTATACGTGTTCCTATAAAAGTAGATCTCAAAGTAGAGGAAGCACCACCAAACATACGAGGAAATACAACAGCTGGTGGAAACAAGGTTGTTGTACTTGAAACAGGACTAACTATTACTACCCCACTATTTATTAACACAGGAGACTTAATTAGAGTAAATACAGAAACTGGAGAATACGTTGAGCGGGCATAGTAAAAGCCCTGACGGATCAGTTTTATCCATCAGGGCTTTTTTCATATCTTCGATTGCCTACAGCCCTCTCTTTTTGAAGACCCGGTCTACATTCCATCCGGCAACAGCAGCAACAAGTGCTGCCAAACCAGGTATGGCGCCAAAGGCCACAGTGTATTCTACAAAAGTAAGGTCCGCAGAATCCTTTAAGCCAAGAATTGCAACAAGCAAGACTAGCAAGAAGCTGCTAAACGCCCATGTGCGTGAATACCCAATCGAAAAGTGTTTAGTTATAAATTTTCTCACCTGGTACCTCCCTTAGTGAAATTAACTAAATCCGTGCATATGCACTGTTTGTGACCATATCACCAGTTTGTAGGTTTGTAAATGTATAATTAATATGAAAAACACCTCTTTCGAGATGCTTTCTATTTCATTATGTAGGCTAGTAGTCCCATTTCGCGAGCTCTTTTAACGGCTCTCTCTACATCTCTTTGATGTTTTGCGGTAAGCCCCGTTTGGGTACGTGCTTTAATACGCCCGTGTGGGTTTAAGAATTTCTTAAGAACATCAACATCTTTGTAGTCGATATACTTAATTCCAAATTGTGAAAAATAATCTGCTGTCATAAGTTGGTGCATAATACACTTTTAGTGAATGTTTTCAAGCCCTAGAGCGAATTATTAAAATTTGGTATAATTGTCCCTAAGCTAATTAAATAAATATATGTATATTAACAAAGTAATGGTTTATGGAAATTTAGGACGTGATCCTGAACTAAAATCTCTTCCATCAGGTGTTCAAGTAGCGTCATTTTCCCTTGCAACAACCAGAGTTTACAAGGATAAGGACGGAGGAAAGCAAGAACAAACAGACTGGCACAACATTGTGGTTTTCGGACGACAAGCAGAAACTACGTCTCAATACCTACACAAGGGAAATGCTGCCTTTATCGAAGGGCGCCTTCAGACACGAAGCTGGGAAAAAGACGGTGTAAAGCAGTATAGAACAGATATAGTGGCCGACAGAGTCCAATTTGGACCAAAAGCAGGTAGTACAGGAGCACCAACAACGACTAAAGGAGATGAAAGTGCTGAACCACCAGCATCAAGTGGAAAAGGGATAGAATACCCTGAAGAAGACATCGATCCAGACGATATACCTTTCTAACAAAAAACCGACCTTATGAGGTCGGTTTTTTGTTTATTCTTCTTTCTTTTCTTCTTCTGGAGATTCGTCTTTTGTCTCTTCTTCCTTTTCTTCTCCAACGATTTCGTCAATAGATTTTGCAATCTCCTCTTCTGATACTTCTCCACCTTCTTCTTCTGTGTGCTTTGCTTTTATAGTTCCTGTAGTTTTAACTTCTCGTAATATAGTGTTTTGCTCCGTTTGAAGTTGAGCGCGTGTTTCTTCACGAGTAGTTTTAATTAGTATAAATCGTAATACTTCTTTGTTTGTAGTTAAATCTTCGTCACGAAGTGCTGTAGCTTCTGATGGTGCCATTTCAAACTTCATCCAACCAAAATATGCTCTTTCGTACTTAGTTTTCTTTCCTCCGTTGTTGATAAACATTGGATAACTAAGGTTAATCATCTCTGGAGTTCCTTCGGTAATAAACGAACCACCCCGCGCTTCAATTGCGCTACGTAGTTTAGCTACTTCACTTTCCAATTCCTCTGCAACTACAGTAGGTAAAATGTGGTACCCGAGTTCGTATACTTGTGTTTCTTGTTCTATCATGTGTGCGTGAGAATAGCATAGCCCGTACCGCTGAGCAAGGCTATTTCCCTGATAAAAATAGCATTTCTGCGTTTTCGTTTATCTGGTTAGATACGTGATCAAAATCCTCTCCTCTGATCTCTGCAATCGCTTTAATTACATCTATTACGAAGATTGGCTCGTTCCTTTTACCTCTGTGAGGCACAGGAGCAGCGTAAGGTGAGTCTGTTTCCGCTAAAATCATATCCAGTGGCATGTCGCGCACTACTTCGTTTAATTCCGGTGCAAATGTTATTACTCCAGGAAAACTAACCATAAATCCAAGTGCTACGTATTCTCGAGCAACTTCCTTGTTTGAGGTAAAGAAATGAACTGTTCCACGAACACCTTCATATAGCTTTAACACCTCTAGGACGTCTTCATGGGCGTCTGTACTGCCCTCAGACGGACGTATGTGTAGCATTAGAGGTAAACCATTATCTAAGGCAAAAGAGACCTGAGCTTCAAAAATTTCTCTCTGACGTACGTGTACTTCTTCTCTTGGGACTCTGAAGTAGTCAAAGCCACACTCACCTATTCCAACAACTTCCTCGGAAAGTAGTTCCTCGTATTCCCTAGGGTCAAATCCTTCATTAGTGTCTGTTGGATGGACTCCGATTGTAGCCCCAACTACTACAGCCTCTTCTTTTGCAAGAGTAAGTGCTTTTTTACTTGTTTCTAGTCCAGTTCCAATTGTAATAGTAGAAACTCCTAAATCTTCCATTCTTTTCAGAACATCTTCGCGATCTTCGTCGAATTTCTTTTCGTATATATGAGAGTGCGTGTCTATGTATTTCATTTCAGTCTTGGAAACATATTCTCCGGCTTCTTATTCGCTAAAATAGCCTCCTTCCCCACTCTGTTAGTCTCAGGCATAAAAGGATTAAGCATTCGTGTTATCAAGTACAACTCCACAGCTAATTCGCTAATTATTTCCTTCCCTTTTTCTAAATCTTCTTTAACAACCTTGAATGGCTCTGTAACTGTAATCTTTTCATCTAATTCTCCAATCCTTTTCCAAACATAATCTAGCGCCTGATCCATTCTAAAGCTCTCTATTGCATTAATATACTCTTCAGGAAATGAGCTTCCTTCAAGCTTTTCTATCGGTTCGTCAAGATGAGTCTCCGCCAACTTCATTATCCTAGCGGTTAGGTTACCAATTCCGTTTACAAGGTGTGCCGTATACCATTCATCCATTTTCTCCCAGGTAATATCAGAGTCATCCACTGGATGAACATGCCGCATCAGCATATATCTCGCGGCATCTATTCCATATTTTTCTACCACCTCTTCTGGAGAGATAACATTACCGATGGATTTACTCATCTTTTGTCCACCACTGTTAATAAAGCCGTGATACAAAATAGTATCTGTAGTTGGTAAATCTGCGGACATGAGCATCGCTTGCCATATTATTGACTGAAACCGTATCTGGTCTTTTCCCGCAACTTGCATAGATTCTCCGTCCTCCCAGAACTTTTTGTAATTCTCCCCTTCTGGCCATCCAAGAGTGGAGATATAGTTTGTTAACGCATCAAACCAAACGTACATCACCTGAGTATCGTCTCCTGGTACAGGAATACCCCAGTCCATTCTTTTTTTATCTCTTGAAATACTTAAGTCCTCAAGGCCGTTTTTAACAAAGTTTAGAGCCTCTTCCCTTCTCCAGTCCGGAAGTGTCTTATTTTCATCAGAGAGATACTCAATTAATCTATCTTCATACTTCCGCAAGGCAAAAAACCAATTCTCTTCTTCAATCTCAACTGGATCCATATTTGGGTGGTTAGGACATTTTCCGTCCACCAAGTCAGTGTCTCGTAGAAACATTTCATCTCCTACACAATATAGTCCTTTGTATGACTTTTTATATATGTCCCCCTTTGCTTCACACCTCTTCCATATCTCTATTGCAGACTCTTTGTGTGATTCATCAGTTGTTCGCACAAAGTTATCGTAGGAAAGCCCTAATAGTTCTTCTAATTTTCTAAATTCTGCTGCGAATTTATCAACATATTCTTGTCGGCCCACCCCTTCCTCATCAGCCTTTTCAGCTATCTTTTGTCCGTGCTCATCTACTCCTGTGGTAAAAAACACATCGTGTCCCGTTAAACGCCAAAAGCGAGCCAAGCAATCGGCTTGAACAAACTCAAGGGCATGGCCAATGTGAGGTTTATCATTAACGTAAGGAAGTGTTGTTGTTATATATTTATTCATTTTGATATCTAGATTTTTCCATATCTGTAAACAATTCTTGAAGGGCTGCGGCCACCGGTACTGCCAATAGTATTCCTAATATGCCTGCAAGCTTTGCTCCGATTAATAGTGCGAGAATTACAAGAATAGGCGGGACTCCGACCACCTTTGTAACAACAAGAGGATAAATTAAGTGATTCTCAAATTGCTGAATTATTAAATACAGTGCCGCAACCATTGCAGCAAGGGCAGCGCCCCCACTTGAAAGAGCTACAGCTACAGCCGGAATGGCTGCAAGAATTGGACCAAACACCGGGATAAGTTCCATAATTCCTGCAATAACAGCAAGAACCAGAGCATAATGCACACCAAGAATAGAGAGCCCTAAATAGGTAAGGGTTCCAATAAGGACGGCTAATAAGAATTGGCCCTGCATCCAGAGTCCTATTTTCTTCTGCGCCCTATGCCATAAGTTTATAACATAATTTTCGTGCTGAACTGGAGTTACCACTCTCAAAAACTCCTCTATTCCTTTCTCATTAATTGCAAAGTAGAAAGAGAACACAACTATCAATATAAAGCTCAACGCTCCACCGAAAATTACACTCATGGCGGCAAGGAAGTTTCCTGATAGCCCCGAAAGGAAAGTATTTAAATCGTGTGTTGTATCTCTGAGAGAAAATTCGTTTATAAACGACTGTGTTTCAACTATCGCTCCTTGATCAACAGCATCTTGTGCTCCGAAAGTTTCCAAATACGTAGGCACTGCGGTTAATAGCTCTGACGTTTCGTCTAATACTGGTGGTAGAAGAAAGAAAACTACGCTAAAAAACATTCCAAAGAATAATAAGTACACCACCAAAACAGACATGGCCCTTGGTACTTTGTATTTCATCAGTCCACGTGCAGCTGGTTCTATGGCGGAGGCTATAACAATGGAAGTTAGAACAATGAGAGCAAGTTCGCGCAAATACCAAAGCAGTGCTGCTCCACCTATTACTAAGATTATTCGAACTACTGTTCCTGTTGTTATAGAAAATTCTTTCATAGATCCAAAGCCTCAACCAAGGCAGTGAGTGCTATTCTTTTCTGCTCTCCTGTGTCGCGGTCTCTTAGTGTTACTGTGTTATCTTCCAAGGTATCAAAGTCTATGGTCACACACCAAGGTGTTCCTATCTCATCCTGTCTTCTATATCGTTTTCCAACGTTACCGTTATCATCAAACATGACTTGAGGAATTGTTTCTCTAAGTTCTTCATATACTTCACGTGCCTTAGAAACAAGCTCGGGTTTGTTCTTCATCAAAGGAAATACTGCCACTTTTATAGGAGCTAGCTGCTTACTCAACTTTAAAAACACTCTACCATCTCCCAAATCATCTTCTGTATAGCTCTCAGAGAGCACTGCCATTAACGCGCGCTCAACACCAAAGGTTGGCTCAATAACATGAGGAATAAATGGATCTCCTTCAACTGGTGTGTATGTCATTTTTACTCCACTTTCTTCCTGGTGGCTCTTTAAATCATGATCAGTACGGTAAGCAAGCCCTGAAAGTTCGTCAAAGCCTTTTCCTGGATAATTATATTCTAAATCTACTGTACGCTTAGAGTAATGTGCTAAGTCGCTCCCTTCAACTTCAACTTCTCGTAAATTTTCACGAGAAAGACCTAGAGAATCTGTCCAATTCCATATTGCTTCCTGCCACTTAGAAAATTCACTTTCCCACTCTTTTTCTTCAACAAAATACTCTAGTTCCATAATTTCAAACTCTCTCGAACGGAATACAAAATCTCTAGGTGCTATCTCGTTTCTAAAGGCTTTTCCGGATTGTGCTATACCAAAGGGTAATTTTGGTCGCATTGTATCAACAACATTCTTGAAGTTAACAAAAATTCCTTGAGCTGTTTCAGGTCGTAGGTAACTTTTTTGATTACCTTGAGCTCCAACCTTTGTTTCAAACATTAAATTGAAATCCTTTTTCTCTCCTAGTTCTCCTCCACAAGAAGGGCAGGTAGCATCTTCAAGGTGATCCTCTCGAAACCGTTTCTTACACTTAGTACACTCTACTAGTGGGTCAGTAAACCCGGCTCCAGTGTGTCCGCTAGCATCCCAAACCTTTTCGTTCATTAAAATTGCAGCGTCTACCCCGTAGATATCACTTCTTTTCTCAACAAAAGTATCCCACCATAGTCTCTTTATATTATTTTTCAATGCCACCCCAAGTGGTCCGTAATCCCAAGTACCTGCTAATCCTCCGTAAATTTCTGATCCTTGAAAGATAAATCCCCTTTGCTTAGCCAAAGATACTATTTTTTCTATTTTTGTATTGTCAGTCATGAGGGTACTATAGCAACTATCGTACAACTACTCCATAGAAATCTACGAATTTGCTTTCATGTAACGTAGTTGTTAAATCTCTAAATGTTTCTCTTACTGGAGTATCTGTAAACGAATCCGTCCCTACTAGTCCTTGGTTTTGTATAAGTATTGGAGTCTCTCCTACCTGACTAGTACTTGGCACTAGTCCGACTGA
>Ga0114932_10003276_pt1 | contig 16063 bp, 14 predicted proteins | sample 2SBtaG_2_FD_87286 | JGI IMG/M metagenome (GOLD analysis project Ga0114932, IMG submission 87286) | Deep subsurface microbial communities from Kolumbo volcano to uncover new lineages of life (NeLLi) - 2SBTROV12_ACTIVE470 metaG | ecosystem: Environmental > Aquatic > Marine > Volcanic ...
AAGCTCAACAACGACGAGCAGTCCGCCCACGACACCATGCGGACCTACCGCGACAGCTTCGGCCGACTGACCATTCGCCGCGTCGAAGCCACGGGCATCAACTTCAACAAGGTGCAGGCCCCGTTCACCCCCGACGAGCGAGCGAGCATCCAGTACGCGACCACCCGCCTGCTCGAGACGGGCGGTTTTGACGGCATGGTTCCCGCCGGCGAGTACAAGCTCGGCGACAAAGACGTGCTGGTCGTTCCCGGCCTCAAGCCCGTGCTGATTCACCGCGAAGAAGGCGACGGCAACAAGAAGTAGCCGTCAGTAGTTCTCGCCTTGATTCTGCGGCACCGTGACCGTCACCAGCTCTCCAGACTTGGCTGCCGCCGAGCCTGACCGGTAGATTCGGCTGGTCTTGAGCACTCCGGCGTGTCCGCGAGCTCCGTTGACCGCCGCGTCCAGAACCGGCGTCGGAAAACAGAAGTACCAGAACTCGGGCGTGGAAGACTCGCCGTTGAGGTAGGGCGCGGCAACGACCACCATCGCCCCATCCAGCTCGGGCAGCCTCTCGACGGCGGATAACCAGTACTTCAGCTGGGTCTGCAGAACATCGCGGTACACCAAATAGGCGCGCCCGCGAGGCCGCCGATCATCGCTGAGCTGGCTTGGATAGGCCGTCTGTTCGGTGAAATACAGCTTGCCTTCGAACTGCTGAATGCTGAAGTCGTAGTCACCGCGATCGGTAAAGACCCCCTTGCCGCGCAGGTCATCGACCATCTGCCAAGCCCGCTCACCAGTCAGCGAGCGGCTGTCAAAGGCCGCACCCTCTCCGGGCACCGTGGCAATCGCGCGCAGCTTGATCTTGGCCTTCTTGCCTCCGACGACCTCGCACTCTGTGCTGCCGATCGGCTGTTCGTCGCCATCGACATAGGTCAAGAACTGGGCCCTGGCCTTGCCCAGCTTCTTGTCGAGGGTGGCCTCGGCTGCGGCGAGTGCCGCCGAACAGTCCGTGCCCTTGAAGGTCTCGCTGGCCTTGTAGACCGCCACCGACCGAAACATCGACACCGAGTCCGGCAATCCTCTGTCGAGGGTGACGGGCTCGGCGATTGCGAGTGTCGAGAGCAGTGCCAGGAACAAGAGAACCCCTCGTTCCCGGCAGGGTACTACGCCTGGGGTGCGGGCGTTCCGGCGGTCCCGGTGAGGGCCTCGGGAACGTTGTTGTACGCAGTGACTGCCGCGAGGCTGCCCAAGAAGAGGGGCACAGCCACGCCGCCAAACTCCGCCGCCATCAGATGGGTGCCGATGGCGCCGACCATCGTGGCGCCTGCCAACATCGCGCCGTAGAAGCGAGTCTTGGACAGCACAAGCAGCGCAGCGGCGACCCATTCAGTGGCGCCAGTGAAGTACATGAAGCCGAGTCCGTAGCCCCAGATATCCACAAAGTTGGTGACCATCATCGGGTCCGCCGAGAGCTTGGCAAATCCAGCGCCGAACATGGCGAAAGCCAACAGGCCGAAAGTTGCTGTAAGGGCGATGTTTTTAACGGTTTCCATGGTGACAATCTCCGTTGCGTTGTTCACATCCAGAAGATAAGCGGTGCGTCTGCGGTGCAAATGCAGCAAGAATGCACCTCATTGTCCAAATATTGCTGCGGGCTCAATACGATGGCTTCTACCGATGAAATGGCGACCTTTGTCCAGGTGATCGACGGTGGTTCTCTTTCCGCAGCGGCGCGACATTTGGGGGTTCCGCGCTCGACGGTGAGCCGTCAGCTGGCCCGACTCGAAGAGCGACTGAACGTGCGGCTGCTGCAGCGCACCACTCGGACGATTCACCTGACCGAGGCGGGCACCGAGTACTACCGACGCGCCCGCAGCATCGTCGGAGATATTCGCGAAGCCGAAGAGGCGGTCAGCCAGCTCGACGGCGTGCCTCGAGGCCTCCTGCGAATCTCGGTTCCCAGCGGCGGCGGATCGGAGCGGTCAAGCGCCCTCATGACTGGTTTCATGAAGATGTACCCCGAGGTCACCCTCGAGGTGGTTCACGACAACCGTCGGGTCGACCTGATCGCCGAGGGCTTCGACATTGCCTTGCGCGGCGGCAACAACCCCGACAGCTCGCTCATCGCTCGGCGAATCGGCACGGCGATGCGGCTGTGCGTCGCCTCCCCGGCCTACCTGGACGAACACGGCAGACCGCAAAAGCCCGAGGACCTGGTGAACCACGCCTGCCTGCGCGGCACGATGGACAATCACATCGAGCGCAGCTGGGGACTCTTTGCGGGGGGACGCATCTCGGTCGACGGCCCACTGGTCAGCTCGAGCGTCTCGTTGTTGGTCGACTCGGCCCTCGCCGGACTCGGAATCGCCTGCGTGCCCATCATTGGCTACCGCGAGCTGCTGCGCTCCAAAGAGCTCGAGCTCGTGTTGACCGACACGGTTGGCTCAACCGGATCGCTGCAGATTGTGTACCCGGCGCGGGAGCACCTGCCGGCAAAGGTGCGCGCCTTCATCGACTACGCGGTGCCCCTGCTGATCGAGATGCTCGCTCCACCCGAGGGCTGCCCCGACCACTGCTGAGCGTTGCGCAACCGGCACGCGATCCACACCAATGAAGGCGGGTTTTGTCCCGTCAGCTCGGCGGCTCCAACTCGGAGCTACAATCCGCAACGAGGAGAGTTCTCATGACCCCAACAACCCGAGTGGTTCGCATCAGCGCGCTATCAATTCTGGCCGGAGTGGGCTGCGGTGGCGGCGGTGGCGGCGCAGGCGGCGGTGGCGGCGGTGGCGGCGGTGGCGGCGCAGGCGGCGGTTGCGGATGGACAGCCGACGACATCGAGGCGGACTGGATGGTCTGCGCCGGTTAGCCGCGCGTCATGCGCATCGAGGTCCACAAGTTCGGGGGGACCAGCGTTGGCTCCCCCGAGCGCATTCAGTCCGCCGCCGCCCTGATCCAAGAGCAGGCAGCCGGCAAGCAAATGGTTGTTGTCAGCTCGGCAATGACCGGGGTCACTGACCAGCTCGTCGCTGCCGCAACCGCTGCCGCGTCGGGAGAACGACAGCGCGGAATCGACCTGATCGCCGGCATTCGCCAGCGGCATCGGGACGCGTTGGCAGCGCTGGGGCAAGACCCTGACGTCGCCGCGGACGTCGACCGTCTGTGCGAAGAGGCCGAGTACATCGTTCGCGCTTCGGTCTACCTGGGCGAGGTGACAAAGCGCGCCCGAGATCGCCTGTACGCCACCGGCGAAAAGCTCGCTGTGCGCTTGGTCGCCATCGCCTTGCGCGCCCGCAATGTCGATGCCGTACACGTCGACGCCGACACCTTCCTCGAGACCGACGACGGGTTCGGAGCCGCCGACCCCATCGGAGCTGTCTCGGACCGCACCACCGCCAGCGCACTGCGTCGATGGTTGGACGCCGGCACCATTCCCGTCGTGACCGGCTTTGTGGGCCGAGCCCCCGACGGTGCCACGACCACCCTCGGCCGTGGCGGCAGCGACTACACCGCCACCTTGGTCGCCGCAGCCCTGCGAGCCGATGAAGTCACCATCTGGACCGACGTCGACGGCGTGTTCACGACCGATCCTCGCATCGTGCCCGAGGCCCGCGTCATCGAGCAGTTGAACTACCGCGAAGCCGCCGAGATGAGCTTCTATGGAGCCAAGGTGCTGCATCAGCGCACCATGATTCCGGTGTCGGCCCATGGCATTGCAGTGCGCACCCGCAACACGATGAACCCATCGGCCCCCGGAACCCGGGTCGACGGCCACTTCACTCCAGGCTCTCACCCCGTCAAGGCCATCACCGCCGTCGGCGGACAGAGCCTGCTGTCGGTCGAAGGCAAGGGCATGGCTGGCGTGCCCGGCGTCGCCGCACGGGTCTTCTCGGCCCTGGCCGAGCGCAGCATCAGCGTCACTATGATCTCGCAGTCCAGCTCCGAGTCGTCCATCACCTTTGCGGTGCCCCAGACCCAAGCGAGGGACGCCGCCAACGCCCTCAAGGCCGCGTTCCGACCCGACCTGGCCCGAGGCGACATCGAAGAAGTGATTCGCCGCGACGGGGTCGGCCTGGTCGCCTGTGTGGGCCTGGGCATGGCCAACACGCCCGGCGTTGCGGCACGGGTCTTCAGCAGCCTGGCTGACCGGCGGGTCAACGTGCTGGCCATCGCGCAAGGCAGCTCCGAGCTGAACATCAGCCTGGCGGTCGAGAGTGCGGGGGTCTCAGATGCCATCCGCGTGCTGCACGACGAGTTCGGACTCGACCGCATCGACACCGGCCTAGACAGCGCGCGCGGCTTGGACTTGATGCTTCTGGGCTGCGGGAACATCGGCCGCGAGCTGGTGCACATGCTGTTCGACACCCACAAAGAGGTCTGGCAGCGCTTCAATCTCGAGCCGCGCATTGTCTCGATTGCCGACCGCAGCGGCTACGTCCTGGCCCCGGCGGGACTGTCTCGCGAGCGCATCGACGCGCTGGTCGCCCACAAAGAGGCCGGGGGCAAGCTCGCCACTGCAGACGGTGGAATCGCAAGCGACGCGCCGGTCCAGATGGCCCAGGCCGCGCTCGAGTACCGGCTCGTCCGCCCCTTGCTGATCGATGTGTCCGATTCAGGCGACTCCACAGCCGCCTTCTTGGCCACCCTGCAGCACGGCGGAGATGTTGCCACCGCCAACAAGAAGCCGCTAGCCGACTCCTGGCAAGACCACATCGACCTGCAGCAGGCCATGGCCGAGCGTCGCGGAGTCGTGCGCGCCGAGGCCACTGTCGGCGCGGGTCTGCCCGTCGTCGATACCCTGCAGATGCTGCTCGACACCGGCGACCGTCTGACCCGTGCCGAGGGCGCCCTGTCCGGAACCCTGGGCTACCTGATGACCAAGCTTCAAGAGGGCGCGGTGTTCAGCGAGGCCGTCAAAGAGGCGGTGCGCATGGGCTACACCGAGCCCGACCCGGTGGCTGACCTGTCTGGCGCCGATGTGGCACGCAAGGCGGTCATCATCGCCCGCATCTCGGGCCTGGCTACCACCGATCTGCCCGTCGAGCTCGAGGGCTTGGTCGACGCCAGCCTCGCCGGACTGCCCCTCGAAGAGCTGTTCGCAAAGCTGCCCGAATACGACGCCCCCATGGCCAAGCGCCTGGCCGATGCCGCCGCGAACAACCAGGTCGTGCGCTACGTCGCCACCGTCGAGCCCGGCCGCATCGTCGTCGGGCCGCGCGCCGTGCCCGCCAACTCGCCTCTGGGCGGATTGTCCGGCACCGACAACATGATTGTCTTCGAGTCCCGTCGCTACAGCGATCGCCCTCTGGTCATCAGCGGCCCTGGCGCTGGCATCCAGGTCACCGCCATGGGTGTGCTGGGCGACATCTTCCGCATTGCCGCCGAGAGGGCCTGATGAGCCGCCGCTCTGTCACCGTGTTCGCACCCGCCACCGTGGCCAACCTGGGGGTTGGTTTCGACGTGCTTGGTCTGGCCCTCGATGGCCCTGGCGACACCGTCACCGCCCACCTGAGCGACCAGCCCGGTGTGCGAATCCGCAGTGTCAACGCCGACATTCCGACCGACGCCACCAAGAACACCGCCGGGGTCGCGGCCATCAGCACGCTCAAGGCGGCTGGAGTCACTGCAGGCGTCGAGCTGGTCATCGAAAAGGGCCTGCCCATCGGCAGCGGCCTGGGTTCTTCGTCGGCGAGCGCCGCTGCCGCGGCCTTTGCCACCAACCTGTTGATCGGCTCTCCCCTGCGCAAGCCCCAGCTCATCGAGCCCTGCATGGACGCCGAAGAGGCTGTCAGCGGCCGCCACGCCGACAATGTGGCGCCCGCATTGTTGGGCGGACTCGTATTGGTCCGCAGCATCGATCCTCTGGACGTGGTTCGCCTGCCCATTCCCGAGGGCCTGGGCATCGTCGTCGTCACCCCAGACTTCGAGCTCAAGACCCGCGACGCGCGCGCTGCACTGCCTCAATCGGTGCCGCTGAGCACCATGGTCACCCAGACCGCAAACATCGCCGCCCTGGTCAGCGCCTGCTACTCGGGCGACCTCGACCTGCTGGCCCGCTGCATTCCCGAGCATGTCATCACACCCGCTCGCGCCAAGCTGATTCCAGGAGCCGATGCCGCGATCGAAGCCGCACTCGATGCCGGCGCTCTGGGCAGCAGCATCTCGGGCAGCGGCCCATCGATCTTTGCACTGTGCCGCAGCCGCCGCAGCGCCGACGAAGCCGCGGTCGCCATGTCAGCCGCCTTTAAGGCAGCCGGCCTGGTTGCCACGACGGTCATCAGCCCCGCCGATTGCCCCGGCGCAAGACGCATCTGACCGATTTGAGAGTCGGCCACGCGGCCCGCGTGTCTAAACCAGTACACTCGAATCGGAGGTCAGATGTCGAACCCCTACCGTCCTCCCGGCGGCGCAGGCGCAGGCGGGCTGTACGACGATCACGGCTATCACAGCCTGAGCGACATCCCTTGGGTGCTGTTCAGCATTGATGGACGCATTCCGCGGCGCACCTACTGGGGCTGGTACCTCGCCACCAACGTCATCATGATTTGCACCTACGCAGCCTCCAGCGTGCTGATCGAAACCTTTCAGATGGGCGCGGCTCCGGAGCTGGTGATGCTGCTGCTGGTTGTGCCATGGACCTGGATTTACGTCGCACTCCACGTGAAGCGCTGGCACGACCGCGGCAAGTCCGGATGGTGGATGCTCATCCGTGGCATTCCGCTCATCGGGCCGATCTGGTCCTTCGCCGAGGTGGGCTGCATGCGCGGCGACATTGGCGCCAATGACTACGGCGCGGATCTGACCTGATCACCCCACTGCTGCTTGCTGCCCTCGCCCTCGCCGAGCCCACCGTCGCCGCACACAGCGGCTGCGACCTCGACGAGGGCCGCATTGCGTCATGCTGGGGACTCGCGGTCTGGGACGGCGGCGCCCAAGACCCCCGGACCCTGGAGCCGCGGGTCGTTTCGGACCAGCCCGTCGACGCAGTGGCCGTGTCCGACGCCGGCTACTGCCTGCTCAAGGGCGGGTCCGTACAGTGCCACGGTCCGTCCTACCACCCCGCCGGTTTCGACCTCACAGAGGTCGTCGATGCGGTGGCCATCAGCCACGACAAGACCCAGGGCTGCGCCCAGCGCGAGAAGGGAGCGGTGGTTTGCTGGACCGCCAACGCGAGTCCACGGCCGCAGAAGGTTCGAGGGCGCAAGAACCGCGACGCCGCGATGGCCGCAAGTGAGCCGCCCGAGGCCTACAGCTGGCTGTTCTATGACAGCCCAACCCCCGCCGCCTTCACCGACCTCGGCGGCTCCCCAACCCACGTCGTGGGCAGCCGAAACGGCAGGCCATTCGACTGCACGCTCGCCAAGGGAGCGGTGGTCTGCAGCGGCAGCAGCTTCTCGCCCACTCAGCTCAACTCGGCCACCGGCGTCATCGACCTGAGCATCGACCCAAACGCCCAAGTGGCGGTGCACGACCTATCTGGCGCCCTGGCCATCAGCGGGCGTGGAGCCATGCTCTGCGGTCTGTTTGAGAACGAGGTCCGCTGCACCATGGGCGGCATCATCCAGCCCTTCGCCGGATGGCCCGCCGCACGCCTCGAGCCGGCTCGCGAGTGGAGCTTTCGGTCCAACGCCACCCTCACCGCGATGGCCGCCGGCGACAACCACGTCTGTGCCCTGGCCACAGACGGCAGTGTGTGGTGCGCGGGCGACAACCGCTGGGGCCAGCTCGGCCGGCCAGGACCCGCTCAGATCGAACGCCTGGAGCAGGTGCCGGGCATCGAAGCGGCCAGTGAGCTGCAAGCCGGGCCACGGCGCACCTGCGTGATCGTCGGCGAGCACGACACCCTGTGCTGGGGCTACCGCGGCGAGGGCGAACCCGACGACTGAGCCGCTATGGCAGCTCGGCGAGGATCGTCTGGGTGCGCTCCCATAGCTTGGCGGCCATGGCGTCGTCGCGACCGTGAGCGCTCGAGGTCTTGAGGTTGCAGTCCGACCAGTACAGGCCGTTGTGCTTGCCCGCATCGGGATGGGTGGCCACGTAGACCTGAGTCGCCGCGCCCTGCGCGGTGTTCTTGAGCACGAGCGGGCCGGCCAAGGCCCACACGGTCCGCAACACGATGTTCATGCTGCGGGTCAGGTTCGTGGCAATCACACCCGGATGGATGGCGTTCGCTGTCTGGCCAGGCTTGGGCAGCTGCGTGGCCAAGTGCCGCGCGAACAGCAGGTTCGCCAGCTTGGACTGGCCATAGGCACTCCATCCGGCGTAGTTCCGCTCGCCCGAGAGGTTGTCGAACTCGATGCCCGCGGCTGGAGCGCCGTTGTGGGCGCCACTGCTGACCATCACGATGCGCGCATCGTCGGACAGCTGATCGAGCAGGCCCAAGATCAAGATGCTGTGACCAACATGGTTGGTGAAGAACTGAAGCTCGAACCCATGCCGCTGGTTCAGCGTCGGAAGCGCCATGATTCCGGCATTGGCAATGATGCCGTCGATGGCGTGTCCTGACTGCTTGACGGTCTCGACGGCGGCGCGCACGGACGCCGGCTCGGACAGCTCGCAGGCCAACGCAATGGCCTCGCCAGGGCCTGGGGCGGCAGCACAGGCGGCCTGGGCCTTTTCGATGCTGCGCGCAGCACCAAAGACCCGGGCTCCGCGCAAGCACAGCACGCGAAGCGTCTCGCCGCCGAGTCCCGAGTTGCACCCGGTGAGCACGTAGGTCTTTCCAGTGAGATCGAGCCCCTGGGTCACGTCCTCTGCTGTGGAGCCGAAGCCGAACCCCGTCTCTCCAACCCCTGCGAACCAGCTTGCAATAGACATCTAGAGCTTCACATCGTAGACAAAGCTGGGCTCTGGCGTGCGCTGGAATCGCTCGATGACGGTGGCGTGCATGGCCTTCTGTTCGGGGGCATCGACGTACTTGGCCTTGAGGGCACGAGCGCGCTCGACATCGCCGCTGCCCTTGATCGACAGCACCTCGAGCGCCATCGAATCAACGGCCTTGGGCCACGCACTCGTTGTCGACTCGAAGCAGCCCACGTCGGTTCCGTTCGCCGCCTTGGCCTGGGCCAGCCAGGTCAGTGCATTGTTGTCGATCAGCCAGCCAACCTGGATGGCGGCGAGCTGCGGATATGGTTTGTTGCGCCCTTCGGCGGTGTAGCTGCCCTTGGCAATCTGACCCAACGCCCAGCCGAGGTCTGCGGTGTGCATGGGAATGACCATGTCGGCGTCGATGGCGCCTTTGCTGGCCAGCTCTTCGGTCAGGTACAGGGCGGCGGTCTGGGCCTTGAGCTCTTCCATCATCGCCGCGAGTGGGCCTCCGAAGATCTGCTCATCGTTCTTGCCGCCAATCAGGTAGGTGCTCTGCGGACCCAGGTTGTGAGCGGCTTCGTGCAGCACCGTGGTGATCAAGAACGGCTCGGGCTCGGCGGTCCAGCTCTTCATGGTCGCGGGACACAGCAGCGAGCTGATGGTCTCTTTTCGGGACGCAAGGCTGGCCGGGTCCTGAAACAGGTTGGTCATCGCGACGGTTCGGCCGCCGGCATCGGCCACCGGTCCCCAGTTGGGAAGGCTCTGGCCAACCGTGGCGCCATGGGTCTTTCGCGCGTCGCCGTAGTTGGCGATGATCTCGATGAACTCGGGCAGGTCGAAGCCGACCTGGCGCTCTCGATACGGGGGGCCTGCCAAGGCGGCAAGCTCCTTCTCCATCCCTTGCTTGTGCGGATCGAGCTTCTCTTGCCACACCAGCCCGCCGGCGTTCACCACGGCAAAGGTCAGGTGGTAGCCGCCGTGCCGATTGCAGGGGTCGAAGTAGACCTCGTCGGGTCCGACCCGCACATACCACTTGCTGTTCTGCTGGTTGACCTTGGCCCATGCCTCATCGGCGACGAACCACTCATTGTCTCCAAACGCCGTGGCCGCGGCCAGCAGGTAGGCCTTCTGGGCGGCCTCGTCTTCGCCGAGGTGGGATGCCGCAGCCGTCAGGCCCTTGGCGATCTTCTCGTGATCCATCGGCCAGCGCTCGGGGTAGGGAACGGCCACCACACCCTCTTTGCGCTTGACCGTGGCATGGAAGGGGTCCATCGTCTTGGGGTTGCTGCCCTCGAGCTTGCGGCAGAAGTTCTCTTCGATCTGCAGCGTCGAGGCGTACAAACCAGAGGTGGCCAGGCCCGGCTTGCCAGCGACCGCGTAGCAGTTCGGATCCTCGGCACCCACCGTCGTCACGCACGCGGGACCGGCGTTGCGCTCGAACAGCTCGCGGCTCTCGTCGTCGGCCAGCTGCCGGCGCACGTCAAAGACGCCCTTCTGCTTTTCGTACAGGGTCTGGATTGCGTCGCCCACCAGCAGCATCTCGCGAACGAACTTCTTGTCGCTGTCGGACAATGTGGTGAAGTCGGTGGTGATGACCGTGCGGCGGCCCTGAGCGAGTTCCTTGCGCACCGCCTCCAGGCGCGGATCGGTCTCGGGGGGCTCGACCTCGACCACAGGTTCGGTGACGACCGGTTCAGCGGGTTCGGTCTTTTCTGCGGAGCCGCCACAAGCGACCAGGAAAGCGAGCCAGAGCACAAGCACCTCGGAGTTCGGCGGATGCTCTACCACGCAGTCAAAGGCCGCGCTCCTCGTTGCAAGCTGTTGCAAGTCCGCTATGCCATGTCGGGGCGAGGTATGCAGCTTGTCCCTGGAGGTACCTGTGATTCGAGCCGTCGTCCGCCGCTGCGCGTGGCCCACCATCATTGGCACCAATCTGCTGTTGGCCTGGTGGGGCCTGCAGACTGGCTGGGACCACGGTTCGCTTGTCGGCATGCTGTCGGTCGGAGTGGCCGTTCCCGTCCTGATTCTGCAGCGGCTGTTGCCGTACGAATCCACGTGGCGCGGCTGGCATGTCGATCTTGTCACCGACCTGCTGCACACCGTGTTCTCAATGGGGGCCGCAACCGAGCTGGTCAAGGCGCTGCTGTTCGGCTCCATCGTCTGGGCGTCGGCACAGCTCTCTCACCTGCTGGGCATGACCCTGTGGCCGACCTACTTGCCTCTATTTGTGCAGTTGCCACTCGCCCTGCTGATCGGCGAGCTGATGACCTATACGCTGCACCGAGCCAGCCACGAACATCCGCTGCTGTGGCGCATTCACGCCCTGCATCACAGCTCCGAGCGGCTGTACATGCTCTCGGGCGGCCGCAACCATCCCATCTCGACCGCACTGGCCTATGCACTCGGCACCTTGCCGCTGATCTTGATGGGCGCCCACGCCGAGATCCTCGTGCTGACCGCCGTGTTCACGGCCACCAACGGCATGCTGCAGCACGCAAACATCGACTACGTCTTCGGACCGCTCAACTGGGTCATCAGCACCGCCGACCTGCACCGGTGGCACCACAGCGAAGTGGTCCACGAGTCGTGCAGCAACTACGGCTCCAACCTCATCGTCTGGGATGTGCTGTTCGGAACGCGCTTTTTGCCCGCTGACCGTCGCATCTCCAAGGTGGGCCTGGGCCCCGATTCCGACTTCCCCAATGACTTTGTCGGGCACCTCATGAGCCCGTTCACGATGCGGGTTTGACCAGCGCCAAGAACCGCGCAACCGTGCGCCGGTCCCAGTTCTCGAGCGCATTCGTCACTGCGGTCGCCGGGTCATTGGCCATCAGCCCGGCCACCACCTCGCCGATGATCTTGCGGTGACTCTCTCGGTCGCCGTACAGCGCCTCGGCCGCCTGCGGCACCTCCAGCGAGAATCGCTCGATGGCCGAAAACACCGAGCTGATGGCGAAGTTGTCCGCAGCATCGACAAACACCCGCGTCAATCGGCTGTCGGCGACCGCAATCTCTTCGATGGTGGTGGCGGTAGCCAGTGACGTGGCCACCGCAGCCAAGGCCGGAGCCGCCATCATCAGTGAGGGCAGGCGCGTGCGAATCAAGTGGGCCGCAATCACCCGGCGCATCTCGAGAAAGTCCGAGAACATGCGACCCAGACGGTCGGGGTCATCTTGAAAGGCCTCGAACCACAAGGGCATGATCGACAGGTCACCGGTGCCTTGCGGGTCATTGACAGTGATTCCGCTGCCTCGGCGCACGGACACTAGCTTCGATGCCGCAAGCCGATCCACCGCTCGCTGAATGGTGGGCACAGTGGTCTCGAACTGCTCGGCCAGCTTGCGCACGGACGGCAGCGTCGTGCCAATCGGGTAGTCTCCCCGCAAGATTCCCACCGCGATCGTGCGCTCGATTCGCTCTGCTGCGGTCTGCGACATCTGTTGACTGGCTCCTCTTGGCGAACTGTATAATACAATCTTCGTACAAACAAGCAATCCGACGGGAGAACCCATGACTTGGCACAACCGACCCAGCGCAGACCTCGACGAGCGCCTCCAGATCTTTGTCGAGGCGGGCCTGCTGAACGCCGTCCCTACGTGGTGGCAGGAACAGCAGGGCACGCTCGAGATGACCCCATGGGTGCTCTCGCCGGACGTCACCAACGAAGGCCAGTACCGCGACAGCCTCTGGGCCAAGCCGGTGGTCCGCCAGCCCTTCCTGGCGATGTACATCGGGCTCGATCACTTCGCGACGGGCAGCGGTCTGAAGATGAAATTGAGCTCGATCTGCCGGCACCTTCAGCTGACCTGGCATGACGGAATGCCCGTGTTCGACCTGCAAGTCATCCAGAGCCATGAAAATGGACTTGAGATCTTCCGGCAAAAGACGCTGGAGCTGATCGCGGACGAGACCCCCGAGGCTCGGCGCCAGAACCAGATTGCCCGGCGGCTGTTTCCCGATCCCGTCGCCTACTACCGCCTGTTTACCGACCCCGGTGGCTATATCGACCGCGCTCAGGCCTTCGACTACCCGACGGCGGAGCAGCAGAACAGCAAGGTTCCGGCTCACTTCTTCAGCCTGGTTGGCTTTCTGCAGCACTGCGCAGACAACCACCCCGCGACCCGTCGCGAGGTCGGTCTGATGCTTCCCGCGCGGGTGGCCCGCTTGGCGCTGCAGAACTGGATTGGCCCCGACGCCGCCACGCGCGCTCCCATGCCCTGGGCCGCCTGAAGTCCGCGCCGACGCTGCCATCGGGCTAAGGTCCGGGTGCGGAGACCCACATGGTGCTGATTCCAGATCATCCGGACAACGAAAACCAAGCTCCTAGCGAAGATATGTCCGACCCGAATCCGCCAGACCAAGTCGGGGGATTCACAGTTGGCGAGAGCATCGGTGCCGGCAGTGGCTCGATTGTCTACGACGCCAAGGACGAATCAGGCACCCGCGTGGCCTTCAAGGTCATTCGCCGGGTCGCGATGGCCGACGACGCCCGGCTGCGACGATTCAAGAACCAGCTGAAGTTGCTGGAGTCGGTCGCTCACCCCAACGTCATCTCAGTGTTGGGAAGTGGCGAGCTTGAGGACGGGCGCCCCTGGTTCGCCATGCCCTTTTTGTCGGGCAGCCTCGCGGACCGCATTGGCACGGACAAGACCTTCAATGTGCTGGCAGCCATCGAGCTGGTGTTCGAGCTGCTAGCCGGCTTGCAGCGTGTGCACGCCGCCGGAGTGGTGCACCGAGACATCCGCCCAGTGAACGTGCTGTTCGGTACAGATGACCGCCCGATCATCGCCGACTTCGGCGTGGCGCGCATGAACCCCGACGAGGGCGAGTCGATCATCACCCAGGTCGGCGACGACATCGGCGGTGTGGGCTACGCCGCCGGCGAGCTTCGCGGCGACCCCCACAACGTCGGACCCGAGGTCGATGTCTACTCCGTCGGTTGCGTGCTCTTTGTGCTGATGACCGGCAGATCGGCGCTCGACCTAGAGTTCGCCACCCAGAACCAGAACGTGATGCGCGGCGTACCGGCGCTGGTTCGACCGACACTGCTCAAGGCCACCGCCTACCAATCCAAGGATCGGTACCAGAGCGCCCGAGAGTTCGCGATCGAGCTGGCCTCGGTCTATGACAAGTGCGCCGAACAAGCAGACAAGCCCCAGAATGGCGCCGACTGGATGCTGCGCTTCGACAAAGAGGCCCCTAAAGAGATCCCAGACTTCGAAGATCCTCGCACCGTGCAGCCGGCCACGACTTCGATGATGGCAGCAGTGGGACCCAATCCAATCGTGATGGGCGTCATCGGTTTCGTCATCGTCGCGGTGATCGGAGGCGCGGGTCTGGCGCTGGCATTTGGCATGATCACCCTCTGATCACATCGCTGCAGCCTCGGGCTCCAGCCACTTGTACAGGGCTTCGCACAGCTCGGGTCGCGTGATGGGCTTCGACAGAAAGTCCGACATGCCGCACTCGACGCACCTGCGACGGGTCTCCAAGTCGACGTTGGCGGTGAGCGCCAGGATGGGCGTTTGGGTGAAGCGAGGGTCCGCACGCAACGTCCGCGTGGCCTCGAAGCCGTCCATCTCGGGCATCTGGCAGTCCATCAATACCGCTGAAAATTCGCCTTTGTCCATCTTTTCGACGGCTTCTCTGCCGTTCTTGGCGATGGTCACGTTGTAGTCCAAACTCTTGAGAAACGCGGTCACGATCATCTGGTTGACCATGTTGTCTTCGGCCACGAGGATGCTCATCTTGGAGCCCGTGTGTGCAAGCGGCACGTCGTGCTCGGAGTCCGTGTCTTCGTCCCCAACCACTTCGAGTGGAAGGGCGAACGTCGATTTGTCACCGACATCCGTCGTCTCGTCGACCAGATCTCCTAGGGCCTTGAGAGGCAGCTCAAATCCGAACCGGGTTCCCACCTGCCAGGTGCTGGACACATCGATCTTGCCCCCCATCATCTCGACCAGATGTTGGGCGATCGACAGCCCCAGCCCCGTGCCTCCAAAGCGCCGGGCGGTCCCGGAGTCGGCCTGTTGAAACCGCTCGAAGACCTTCTTGACGACGTCGGGCTGCATGCCAATGCCCGTGTCGCTGACCGAGAATGCGACGCCCGTCTCGGTGGCCTCTGCGCTCAGGCAGATGCGCCCGCTCTCGGTGAACTTCGCCGCATTGGAAAGGAAGTTGAGCAGCACCTGACGCAGCCGCAGCGCGTCGACCTCGTAGTGCGTGCACTCCACATCGACAGTGCAGATGAAGCGAATCTCGCGCTCCTCGATGCTCTCCCGCACCATGTTCGAGACCTGCTCAAGCAACGACGAGAGGTTGGTCGGTTTGGGGCTCAGCTGCAGCATGCCGGCGTTGAGCTTCGAGAAGTCGAGGATGTCGTTGATCACTTCAAGCAGGTGATTGCCAGACCGACGCGCGACGCGCAGCAGCCGCTTTTGGTCGTTCTCGAGCTCGGTGCTCGCCAACAACTCCAAGGTACCGAGTACGCCGCCCAGCGGAGTTCGCAGCTCGTGCGTCATGTTCGCCAAGAACTCGGTCTTGGACCGCTGACCCGCCTCGGCCTCGTCACGAGCGTCCTCGACCTCCTCGCGAGCGAGGTCCTGCGCCTCGCTGATCATGCTCAACCGCGCCACCGCGTCATCGAGCGCCCGAGCAATCTCGCCAATCTCGTCGTTGTGTTCCGAGCCGACCCGCTGCGAGAAGTCTCCTTGCGAGACGCGGGTCAGCACCCGCTGCATGTCCGCAAGCGGTCCCAGTGCGCGAATCAACCCCGAACCCGACAGCACCGCCACAAGGCCGATGGCCAACGTGACCAGCCACATCAATTGCGCCGTCGATTGGGTCAGGTTGGACGTGCGCCTGAGTCGCGCGTCCATGTTCGCGACGCGGTCCGCCGATGCGGTCGCCAGCAAGTCCACCAGGTCGCGCTTGGCGTCGGACAGCCTCGCCGCACTGCCAGCAGCCACCAAGGATTGCCCCTCATCGACCTGTCGAACCGCAGTCCGCGCGTCCTCATCAAACGCGCCATAGGCCACGAGCATGGCCGGATCGTCGCCGGCCAACTCGGCCAAGATGGCCGCGTTGCTCAGCTCGCGGACCTCATAGGTCGCCCGTTGCCCGGTCTTCTGCAGCAGCACAGCATCGCGCACCAAGGTCTCGGTATCGCCAAGCTGAGAGACCAACGTCGCCGCGCCTCGGTTCCACATCAGCTGTGCGTGGATTGCCGCTGCTTCCTCACCCAGCTGCCTCTGCGTATTGAGCGCAAAGAGCA
>Ga0114932_10003280_pt1 | contig 16053 bp, 10 predicted proteins | sample 2SBtaG_2_FD_87286 | JGI IMG/M metagenome (GOLD analysis project Ga0114932, IMG submission 87286) | Deep subsurface microbial communities from Kolumbo volcano to uncover new lineages of life (NeLLi) - 2SBTROV12_ACTIVE470 metaG | ecosystem: Environmental > Aquatic > Marine > Volcanic ...
CAGGAGATTTTTTATTACTTAATGCAAAAGACCATGATTATATAAAAGTATTTTTTGAAAAACGAGATATTGAATTTATTTCTGAACATGTAAGTTCAATTAATGACCGATTTACGCGACGAATTATTTGGGGGAATTTATGGCAAATGGTTAGAGATAATGCATTATCTCCGATTAAATTTCTTGAAATGATTGAAAAACACTTAGTTTTAGAAAAAGATATTACCGTAATTCAAGGCCAATTAACTTCTAAAGCATCTGCCATCATTTCAATATTTCTAACCAAAGAAAACAAAGAAATTTGGTCAAGTAGATTGTTTACTCTTGCTACTGATGTTCTCTCAAATGGAGGAGATGAAGAAACACAATTGACTTGGTTTGATTTATTCCTTTCATGTGCGGATGAAAATTCATCCTTAAGTAAAATTAAAGAATTGTTAGATGGTGATATTCATTTTAAAAATTTAACTATTGACCAAGATAAACGATGGAGAATTGTAAATCGGCTATGTGCATATAATTTTAGTGACTCATTAACGCTAATTGAAAATGAAAAAAAGAATGACCCCGGTGATTTGGGCGAAAAGAAAGCCTACCTTGCGATAGTTTCTATTCCTGATTTAGAAATCAAATCAAAAAATTGGAATGCATTTATAAATAATAAGGATAAGTTATCAACCGATTTTATGCGTTATGGGATGAGTGGGTTCTTTTGGAATAATCAAACTGAATTGTTATCTCAATTTATTAAACCATTTTTTGATAATTTAGCGAATATTTATAAAGAAAAAGATATGCATTATTCTTCAGCATTTGGAAGTGTATTATTTCCTTCAATATTTGATCCTCAAGTAATTCTCGAGAAAACGGAATTATTTTTAGAACAAAATAAAGATTTACCGAAGTTATGCAAAAAGGGGTTAATTGAAAATTGTGACCATCTGAAGAGAAGAATTCCAATTTTAGAAAGACAGAAATAAACTACGAGTCAATCTCTAATACATAGCCATTATGTTTACGAATATTGAGGACAGTATTATCATCAAAAATGAGATATTGTCCTTTTATTCCCATAATTCTGCCTTCAATAATATTATGTTTGTCAAATCCAATACTTTTCACTTTTTGAGGAAATTCCAAAACAGGATAGGATAATTCAATAATTTCTTCATCGATAGATTCAAATTGCTGTAATTGAGGATTTAGTTTTTCAATAAGTTCTGATTTTTTATCATAGAGATCAATATCTTCTAAAATTTGATTTTTCAACATTCGTTGCCATGCAGTTCTGTCTGAAATAAATTCCTTCATTGCGACTTCAATTACACCCGCAATATAACGGTTTGGAGTTTCAGCAAATTTAATTGCAAAGCTTGCACCTTGATCTATCCATCGTGTTGGAATTTGTGTTGAACGAGTTACCCCAACTTTAATACCACTTGATACGGCTAAATATACAAAATGAGGTTGAAGACAGTGCTTTTCGGCCCAATCCATATCTCTAGCATTACCGAGTTGAGCTTCACATAATTCAGGCCTTAAAATACATTCGGATGTTTCGGGGCTATTAATAAAACAGGGGTAACAAAACCCCTGTGCAAATGATTTATTTGTTTTTCGCTCACACAGAATACATAAGATTTCTTTTAACCATTTAAATCGAACATATTTTCCAATAAATTGATTCATCGGCAGTAAATCTTCACCAATCGGAAGTTTATATTGAATAGGTGAGTGAAGTTCGGTTCTCATTTTTATAATCGGTCCAGTGTGCAACATATCTCAAATTATTACACTTATTTACAATAAACCAAAAATCATTTAGGTTTTATTAATGTAGTTTATTATAAATTTTCCCCACTTATGACAAACAAAAAAACGAAATTAATCATTGTAGAGTCGCCTTCCAAAGCGAGAACATTACGAAAATTCTTAAAAGATGGCTATGAAATAGAAGCATCTGTTGGACATATCCGGGATTTAGCAAAAAAAGATTTAGGTGTGGATATCGATAATGACTTTAAAGCTAGCTATATTGTTTCCACAGATAAAAAGAAGGTTGTTAAAAATTTAAAAGATAAGCTTAAAAATGCCTCTGAACTTTATTTAGCAACTGACCCTGACCGAGAAGGGGAAGCAATATCCTGGCATATAATTGAAGAATTAAAACCAAAAATTCCGGTTAAGCGACTTGTATTTCACGAAATAACAAAAACTGCAATTTTAACTGCATTTGACCATACTCGAGATATTGATACTTCGTTAGTCAATGCACAGGAAGCCCGACGAATTTTAGATAGGTTATTTGGATATTTAGTTTCAAAGAAATTATGGTTAAATGTTAAAGGAAGCCTTTCAGCGGGCAGAGTACAAAGCCCTGCAGTAAAGTTGGTTGTAGATAAAGAGAAAGAAAGAGCTTTATTTAAGTCTCGTGAGTTTTGGAAAATTAAAGGTGAATTTGATTCAAACAATACTTCATTTGAAGCTGAATTAATTCAGGTTGATGAAAAAGGAATTGCCACTGGAAAAGATTTTGAGAAAAGAACGGGCGAATTAAAATCATTAAATAAAATTGCATTAGATGAAAAATTGGCAAAATCGCTCGTAGATCAATTTAAAAAAGATAAGTGGGAAGTATCTTCAGTTGAACAAAAACCATTTACTTCAAATCCAATGCCTCCATTTATTACTTCTACACTTCAACAGGATGGTGTTCGAAAATTAAGAATGAGTTCAAAAAGAGTGATGATGGTTGCTCAGAAATTATACGAGGCAGGATTAATCACCTATATGAGAACGGATTCTACTGTACTTTCAGGTGAAGCAATAAAAGCAACGCGAGATGAAATAAATAACTTGTATGGTGCAGATTATTTGCCTGAAAAACCACGTCAATTTAAAAGTAAAGTTAAAAATGCACAAGAGGCACATGAAGCAATTCGGCCTGCTGGTTCAAAATTTAAAAATCCGAATGATTTACAAAATCAATTAGAAGCGGATGAATGGAAATTATATGACTTAATTTGGAAACGAACAATGGCAAGTCAAATGATGCCAGCCAAATTATTAAAAACAACAGCTAAAATTTCTAATGGAAATGCTATATTTGAGGCAAAAGGGCAAGTTGTTGAATTTCCAGGATATTTTAAAGTATATGTAAAAGGAACTGATGGTGCGGATGCAGATAATAAAGAAAAGATGCTTCCTGAATTAAATTCGGGACTACTTTATGATGATAGACAAAATATTGATGCAAATGATTTTGATGCCATTCAAAGTATTACAAAGGCGACACCTCGCTTTACAGAAGCAACTTTAATAAAAGAATTAGAAAATTTAGGAATTGGACGTCCCTCAACTTATGCAGCAATCATGGATAAAATCCAACAACGAGGTTATGTTCGCCGAGTTAAAGGAGCTATGATACCAACATTTGTGGCTTATGCTGTTATTCAGTTTTTAGAAAAATATTTTGAAGACCTTGTTAATTTGCAATTTACTGCTGGATTAGAAGATACACTTGATAGTATCTCACGAGCTGAAAAAGAAGCGACTGCATTTTTAAATCATTTCTATTTTGGAGAAGGAGCACATAAAGGATTAAATGATTTATTAGAACAGGAATTTGATAAAGATATTTCGAAAACCATTATCCATTATCCAAAAAACGGAATTCCAGAAACTCAAATTAAAGTAGGACGATATGGAGTCTATATTCAACAAGGTGATAAAAGAGCAACACTACATGAAGATGTTATTCCTGCTGATTTTAAAACAGAACATATAACTGAAATTTTATCTTTAAAAGAAAAACAACCTGAATCAATGGGTGACTTTAATGGAGAGGAAGTATTTCTAAAACGAGGACGATTTGGACCTTATATTCAAGCGGGTAAAAAAATGAAATCATTATTACCTGGTATGAATGAAGAGGATGTAACTGAAGAAATTGCAAAAGCAATTATTTCACTTCCTGTTGATTTAGGGAAACATCCTGAAACAGGAGAGTCCGTAATAAAAGATATTGGACGATATGGCCCCTATGTAAGATCAGGGCGAAGTAATGGCTCTATTCCAGCAGAAATTAATTTACTTGAAGTTAATTTAGAACAAGCAATTTCCTTTTTAAAAGCAAAAGCTTCAGGACCAAAAGTATTAAAAGAATTAGGGAAAGATGCTGATGATAAAGCAATTGAAGTAAAAGATGGACGATATGGAGCTTATGTGACTAATGGAAAAATTAATGCCACTATTCCAAAAGGAACTGATCCAAATTCGATTACATTGGAACAAGCTTTAGAAATGATTAAAGTTAAAATTGCTAAAGGGCCTGCAAAGCGAAGAGTTAAACGAAAGAAAAGTAAGTAATTATTTTTCAATTCACTCTGTTTTGTATTAAATAATATATTTATAATTTGAAAGAAATTTATGAACAATAAAATGGAAAAAGTCATATCACTTGCAAAACAGCGAGGATATGTTTTTCAAAGTAGCGAGATTTATGGTGGTTTAAAATCGGCTTATGATTATGGTCCATTAGGCGTAGAATTGAAACGCAATTTAATGAATGAATGGTGGCGATCAATGGTGCATGAACGAGAAGATGTTATTGGGATAGATGCCTCCATTATTATGCACCCAAAAGTTTGGAATGCATCTGGGCATTTATCTGGTTTTTCTGATCCACTTGTCGATTGTTTAATTAGTAAAGAGCGGTTTAGGGCGGACAAGGCACCTACGCCAACTTCTGGAGATGAACTCCCAATTACATGTAATGATAAGGGTCAAGCGAAACAATATCAAAAATCAATTGAAAAACGATTTGGAATTAAAATTAGAAGAAATGGGAAAGTGCTTGAAGGTTTACGCGTTATTGACGATTCAACATTTGGATATTTTGAAAAAGATAGTGATGATGCAAATCAAACTTTTCCATATAGAGGTTATGTAAGTCCAACCTTTGGTAGCCCTTTTTTAAGTGATGAACGGCAATTTAATTTAATGTTTCGTTCTCAACTTGGACCTGTTGATTCAATTGGTGATTTAACTTCATTTATTGAAAAAAACCCGGATTTAAAAGGTAAAGAATTACGAAAAGGTATTGAAAAAGTAATTAAGGATACTGCTGTTTATTTACGCCCTGAAACAGCACAGGCAATGTTTGTTCAATTTTTAAATTGCCAGCAATCAATGTCAATGAAGGTTCCCTTCGGAATTGCACAAATGGGGAAAAGTTTTAGAAATGAAATTACGACGGAGCATTTTATATTCCGTTCTTGTGAATTTGAACAAATGGAAATGGAATTTTTTGTTGAACCTGGAACACAGAAAAAATGGCTGGATTATTGGAGAGACAAACGGCTAAATTGGTGGAAATCATTTGCAAATAATCCGGATAAATTTATTTATAGAGCTCACGACAGAGATGAACTTGCTCATTATGCAGATGCCTGTTATGATATTGAATATGAATATCCATGGGGGTTTGATGAGCTTGAAGGTGTTGCAAGTCGAACCGATTATGATCTAAAAAAGCATGCAGAACATTCAGGTGCAAAATTGAGCTATTTTGATCCTCAAAAACAAGACCCACAAACGGGAAAAAATGGATGGAGATACACACCTTTTGTAATTGAACCAGCCGCAGGGGCAACTCGTGGATTATTAGTTTATTTACTTGATGCTTACCATGAAGAGACAGTACAAGATGCAAAAGGAAATGACTCTATTCGTAAAGTGATGAAAATTCATCCAAAATTGGCTCCAATTAAAACAGCTATTTTACCATTAGTTAAAAAAGAAGGACTTCCTGAAATTGCTCGAGATATTGTTTCAAATTTCTTTAAAGCAGGAATTAATACTAAATATGATGAACAGCATGCCATTGGAAAACGCTATCGCCGACATGATGAAGCAGGAACACCTTTTTGCTTAACGATTGATGGGCAAACGAAGGAGGATGGCACAATTACAATTCGTGATCGTGATACAATGAAACAGGATAGAATTCCGGCAGAAAAAGCATTAGAAGTCGTTAAAACTAGATTGGGAGTGGTTTAAATCTCAGTTAGAAAAAATAATCTATAATTAATACTTAACCAAACTTCCGGGTAATTATATTTTTCATATTGAATGTGATGATAATTATTTACCCATGTGTAACCAATTTTAGATTTTAATTCAATTTTTTTGCTCATAAAACTATTTTTATAGTGAAAAAAAATAGAAGTTGAATTCTCAATAATATTGGGTAAGGATTCATCCCAAGTTTTTTCATATTCCAAGATATAACTATTTCCCCTATTAATTTGATTTATTAAAATTTTACCATTTTTCCATTCAAAATCTACGAAAATTGCTTCAGCATTTGACCCCAAATAATGTCCAACATGACGATAAAAATAATGAGTTTGAGGAAATTCAATTTTTTCAACAAAGGTGTATGTTAAATCCTTAGAATTGTCTGAAACTTGGTAATTATATAGCCAACGATCCGTACTTAAATATTCAAATTGTAATTTTGAATTTTCCAATCCCAATGGATTATAAATTTTAAATCCTGTTTGTAAACCCATTGCAAGTCTAGACTCTCTTGGTACTTCTCCTTGTTGTTCAATTAAATAAAAATCGATTTCGTCAATAGCAATAGATAAAAATCCACTTATATTTCTATGTGGTACAAATTCTAAATCAAACGAAGTTAAGATATTGACTAAATCTGCATTTGTAACTTGGTGATATACTATTAAAGGATTTAAATAATTCCATTTCAAATAACTATTTATTATCATCAGTTCACTTCCAGCAATCCTAAAATATGGTGGTAAATCTAAAGAAACTCGATGCGCTAATAAATATTTAGGTAATTTAGACTCATTCAAATTGCCCATAGAGATATTATTTAAAGGCATCATATAATTATAAAATTTGAAATATTTTCCAAAATTGACAGATGCTCTAAAAACATCTAATGGAGGTAGTTCATTGCCTAATAATAGTTTCCCATGATTCCCCAAACCTAATGTTGCTCGGGAACGGCCAGAATTCAATAATAATGGTCCAAATCGAAATGTTCCATAAGCATGTTGATTGAAATTATTGTCAATTTCATGAAAACTATTTGCAAAATGATGATCACCCTCTAATAATCCAATCCAATTTTCACGCAGACCAAATTTTGAAGAAAAGTAAAAATATTTCCAATAGGATGAATTGATTTGAATCGAAAAATAATCTCCTCTTTCGTTATACTTTGTGTGAAAGTCTCTATCTCGGAAGACATTGAAAAAGAGTGAATCTTCTTGGAAATGAGAATTTCTGGGATGGAATAGATAATCCATTCCAGAAGTTATTTCTATAGTCGGTGTAAATGATGCTTGGGATAAATCAACTTTTTCATATTGGACATGTATGAGCATTGATTCAATTTTATTTATTAATTCTAATTGGTATTCAGTAGGATTGGGATATATGTGTTTCCAATTTTCTAAATCCTCTTTTACATCTGCAATTGTATAAAATGAGCCAACCGCTGTTGGTAATTGTTTTGAACTTAAATATAAACGCTCAATTAGGATTGCAATTTTATCATTTTTCTGGACAAACTCAAGTGAATGAATTATTGGCTGTGAAGTATTTTTTACCCCCAATAAAAAAGACATGGCTATAAAAATGCTAAGAATTCTCACAAAAAAATCCTTTTAGTTTTCATCAATATTATTTTCAATTAATTTTATATCAAATCCAAGGTGCAATAGTAATAATAAGAAGATGTATAACTTGTAGTCAATTTTCATAAATAGTTAAAAGCCTAAAAAAAATGGAAAATAATTTTATAATTACAAAGAGAATTTAAATCAATTAATAAACCTGTGCCAAATAAAATTTAAAATCGGTATAATTAAAAAATAATCAAATAATTCAAATCATTAATAAAAGATATAATCTTCGTAAATTAGCTTTACTTTATTTAATGAAAGATTACACAAATGATAAAATTTAAAAGCTATTATATTCAATCAATAATTATCTTGTTGGGGGTTGGATTTTTGTTTGGTCAATGCCCTAGTTCTGAAAATTCAGATTATGGTGACTGTTTAATGGTCATTGGATGGACATGGAATGGAACAGATTGCTCTACCCTTTCAGGTTGTGGTCCCATAAATTCAGAGGGAATTGATAATTCCGAATGGTTTTATAATGATTATAATTCCTGTATTAATACTTGTGATGTAGAATATATGCTCGGTGATGTCAACTATGATGGTAGTTTAAATGTAATTGATATTGTTTTAATTACCAGCTATATAATTGGTAATACTTCATTCACACTTGACCAAATATTAACGGGAGACCAAAGTGAAGATGGTCAATTAAATGTCGTTGATATCGTAATTTTAGTAAATTATATATTGAATGGAATTCCCCAAAGAGATACTTGGAAAATAATTTCTGAAGATATCTTTGAGCCAAAATGTGCAAATGCCTGTCATGAATCGGGGGCATTTTTTGCTGAACAATCAGACTTAATTTTAACATCAGATGTTGCATATCAACAATTAATAAATCGAATTCCAAAAAATGAATCGGCATGGGCAGATGGGTTAGTCTTATTAAGTTCTGAAGGTGGCCAACCTGGAGAAATTCAGAGTTTTTTATGGGAAAAAATAAATATACCTAACAGTGCTCATTATTTTGATGATCATCCTTATTATGGTGAGTTAATGCCATTGGGTGGACCTTATTTATCGAATGGTGAACTTGCATTTATTAAGGACTGGATTTATGCAGGTGCACCAGAAACAGGAGTTGTTTCAGAAGAGGAATTATTATTAGATAATTCAGTTTGGGAAACCCCTCCATTTGCACCTTTAGATCCTCCAGAAAATGGTATCCAATTTCATGTAGGTCCGTTTGAAATATGGGATGGATATGAAAGAGAAATATTTTCATACCAACCAATTAGTAATGATGAATATGTATATATCAATCAATATGAAATTTTATTAAGTCCAGGGTCGCACCATTTAATTTTTTATACATATCCACTTAATGCAAGTGTGAGCCAATTACCTGTAGAATGTGAAGCATACATTGAAGAATTTCCGCCACCACCTTATGAATTACGAGATCTACATAACGAATATGGAAATTTTAACTATCAAACACTTTGCTATATGGGGTTACAAACATTTTTTGCAGGCTCTCAGTGGCCATATGTAAATTATCATTTTCCACCAGGAGTTGCAATTCGAGTACCACCAAGTTTTGGAGTGGATGTAAATTCTCACTTCCTTAATTATTCTGGTGATACGCCAACAGGTGAATTATATGGAAATTTTCATTTTGTTGAAGAAAGTGAAGTAGAACATATTGCTGATATATTTATGTTAAATAATAATGATATAGACTTACCGCCAAACCAAACAACAACACTTAATAGAACTTTTATGTTTCCAGAACAATTTAATGCTGGCTTTTTAGACAATGGTTCAGTTGATGATATTGACCATTTAAATATTTTCCAACTTTTTTCACATGCACATGAACGAATGGTTCGATTTGATATTAAATTAATTGGAGGAGAAAATGATGGACAAATTATTTATACTGCATTAGATTGGGAACATCCCCCAATTTTAGAATTAAATCCGCCTCTTGTTTTAGAGCAAGGAATGGGATTAGAGCTTGAAGCCACCTATATTAATGATACAAATCAATCAATTCATTTTGGATTATTGGGTGCAGATGAAATGATGATATTATTTGGAACCTATTATACGGATTGATAAATGGTTATAAATATTCGTCCAGAAATTCAATTAATAGGTGATACAATAATATCAACACGGCGTGATATTCATAAACATCCTGAATTATCTTTTCAAGAACATCGTACAGCTGAATTAGTTGCAACAAAATTATCTTCTTTAGGAATAGAATTCCAAAAAGGTATTGGTAAAACAGGGGTTATTGGTGATTTAATTGGAAATGGTGATGGACCAACAATTGCTTTGCGTGCAGATATGGATGCATTACCCATTCAAGAAACAGGTGATGTTTCATATAAATCTATAAATAATGGTATTATGCATGCCTGCGGACATGATGGACATGTTGCGATGTTATTAGGTGCTGTTGAAATTCTTTCTAAACAAAAAAATAAATTAAACGGAAATGTTAGGTTTATTTTTCAACCCGCAGAAGAAGGTGAGGCTGGAGCAACATATATGCTAGAGGATGGAGTATTAAATGGTGTTGATCAAATTTATGGAGTTCATTTATGGAATTATCAAAAAACGGGTACAATTGGGATTAAACCTGGACCAATAATGGCAGCCGCAGATGGGTTTGAAATAACGATTACTGGAAAAGGTGGACATGGTGCAGCACCTCAAGGAACTCAGGATGCAATTGTAATTTCAGCTCATTTAATTCAAGCATTGCAAACTATTGTAAGCCGAAATACAAATCCATTAGAAAGTACGGTTGTTACAGTTGGGCAGATTAATGGTGGTTATAATTTTAATGTGATAGCCGATAAAGTTGTATTAAGTGGGACAACAAGAGCATATTCTGAAGAAAATATTCAATTAATAAAAAGAAGATTAAATGAAATTATTGAAGGAACTGAAAAAACCTTTAATTGCAAAATTGAATTAAATTATATGGATGGTTACCCACCAACAATTAATGATGATAAATGTGCAGAAAATGTATTAAAATCTGCAAAGAAAATTGTTGGAGAAGGTGCTGGAGATCCATACTTATCAATGGGTGGTGAAGATTTTAGTTATTTTTTACATAAAAAACCGGGAGCATTCTTTTTTGTCGGTTCTGCACCAAAAGATCTAGAACCGATGTCAACTCCACATCATTGTTCTCATTTTGATATTGATGAAAATGCCTTACTTATAGGGTCAAGTTTATTTGTGCAACTAATTGAAGATTTGTTAATTAAAAACTAAAAAAATATTGTCTATAGAAAAAATAAATTAGTAATATATGGTTGGTTAACTTAACAATAATTAACAGAAAGGGGGGTATATATTGAAAAACGACAAACGAAGTCGGGAAGTTACCTCTATAGGTGAAAGATAACCTTTTGAGGTATATTCTCAAGGGGCTTCCAGTCATCGGGTACCGGGTTACTCAAACCCCAGACCCATTAAAGTAAAAAGGGACAGTTTAACTGTCCCTTTTTTTATGTTTTAATTTTTTCATAGTATCTTGTTTTAGTTTTTCTCGATTTGGATTTATTTCTTTTTTATTATTTATTGTAAAAGAATTAAATGGAAAATATTTTATACTCATTATTGTAATAAATATACTTACTAAAAATATGATGATGATAAATGAAACCATTTAAAGATTAATCTAATTTAGTTGTTAATTCTCGTTTTAGTTTTTTGGAAATTTTATTTGATAATTCAGTTATCATTGATCCTTTAGATGGTGCAGTTTCAGCTTCTTTTCTAATTAAACTTTTAAGTTGATAGCTTAAAGCTCTTTTGTCTCCAGTATAAGTTGCCCACTCATATTCAAATTTAAATTCTTCTTTAATTGAATTGCGGTATAAGATTTTTGCTGATTCAACATCTAATAGCGTTGCAGATACAGACATATTTGCAGTTCGGGTGATTTTATATATTTTGGCTTTAGCTCTTACATCTCCTTTTATTGCTCGTTTTTTTTGTTTACCATTATCATCTGTATAATACTCATAATCAATGGTAACTCGCTTTTTAAACGATTCATTTTTGATAACTTCATCGATATTAGAAACCTGTATTCGTGAAACTTTTCCTGTTATCATTTCTTGAACACCTAATATTTTTCCTAAATCAATTGTATGTTCATATTCTACAATTCCAGACTGAGATAATTTTTGTTCATTAATAATACGATCTATTTGGTCTCTGCTTATAATTTCGACATATTCCATTAAACCACCATCTCTTAGCATTTTAGAAATAATTGCATCGCTGACTTCTTCACCAATTGCTCCAAACTCATTATTGCCTGATTTATTTTCAAATGCCATTATTGCAATTCGTTTTATTGCTTTTTGTCTACAGAAATTATATAATTCAATAGAATCTTTATAATCACTAATATATGTTTGAGATTTTTTAAATGCCTGAGCCGATTTTTTATAGTCTTCTTGATTACCCAAGGACATTAACATTACAGCTTGATCATAATAAAATAATGCTGCATTTTCTTTCGCTTCTTTTAGCTCTAATTCATAGTCTCTTAAATCAGAAGAATTAAACCAAATTTCTTGCCTTAATAAATTTAATCTTTCAACAGAATCGATCATATAGATTATTTCTTGGTAGGATTTAATAATCATATCCCAATTTTTATATCCTTTTTTTAAGTATCTATCTAATTTTTGATTACTATATTTTATTGCAAGAGGAAATACAATATCCATGAGTAATAATGGTTTCTCATAATCATGATTTATTTTTAGGGATTCTACACATTCTAGGACCGCTTTATTATAATCACCACATTTTTCAGCTTTTTCTGCACGATTATATGCTCTTCCATGAGAAGTGAAAATGCTACACCCTGAAAAAATAATAATAAAAAATAAGGAAATAGCTAATTTTGAGTTAATAAACATACTGAATATTATCATTAATAACCCATTTATTCACAGTGGAAAGTCTGTATCAAAATATAACAACTGTAGTTATTAAACTCTTTTTAATAATAAATTTATTTAACTATTTTGAGTACAATCTGTGAAACAACCATATTTTTTAAAAAAAGAATACCATTCTATTTTAGGAGTAATTTCAGCAACCCTAATTGTCCTTGGCTTACAATGGGATATTTCCTGGCATGAATCAATTGGAAGAGATGCATTTTTAACACCACCACATATTGTAATTTATTTAGGTGGAATTATTGCAGGTATTATTTCTGGCATAATTGTATTGCGTACTACATTTGGATTTGACAATATTTCCAAGCAAGTATCTGTAAGTTTTTGGGGATTTAAAGGCCCTTTAGGGGGTTGGATATGTATTTGGGGAGCAATTGCAATGTTGACATCTGCTCCATTTGATGATTGGTGGCATAATACTTATGGTTTAGATGTTGAAATTATTAGTCCACCACATACTGTTTTAGCAATGGGTTTTTTTGCAATAATTATTGGGGTAATGTTAATTATTCTTGCAAAACAAAATAGGTCTACTGATGTTACTCAACAATATTTTAGTAAATTATATATATATTCAGGTAGCATACTTTTATTAATGATGATGATTTTCACAATGGAAAAAAGTTTTGCTAATAAAATGCATTCACTTGAATTTTATATAACTCAATCAATCGTATTTCCAATTTTATTATTAGCAATTAATAAATCATCAAAATTAAAGTGGTCTGCTTCAATTGCCACCTTACTTTGTATGTTTCATCGGTTAATAATTATATGGATTTTTCCATTGTTTGATGCTCAACCATTACTAGGACCAATTTATAGACCAATAGATTTTTTGGTTGTCCCTCCTTTTCCTGTTTTAATTATTTTTCCTGCAATATTAATAGATATTATTTCTCAAAAAACGAAACTTAATGATTGGGTTTTATCCTTTACTTTAGGATTAATATTTATTCTCATACTCTTTCCAATACAATGGTACTTTGCAGAATTTTTACTTTCAGATGGAGGTCAAAATAGGATTTTTGGACAACCTTATAATAAACCATACTGGGTTCCAATTGGAAAATTTAATATGGAGTTTTGGCCTTACGACATGACTCCTACGGGTAGAAAAATACCACTTACCGTGGTTACGCCAGTTGGATTATTAATAGCCTCATTTATTGCAAGTATTTCTACCCGCCTAGGAATCTGGTGGGGAAACTGGTTAAAAAAGGTAGTGCGTTAAATGAAAAAAGTTATTTTAATTATTTTATGCTCTATTGGGTTCTCACATGTTGGGAACCCTTCAATAATTTATGAAGGTAATGCAGGAGAATATCCAATTAGAGTAGTAATTAGACCGCCAGGGGTTGTGCCTGGGTTGGCTCTTATTTATGTTCAATCTTTAGATGGAAAAATTTCAACTGTTAAAACACAGCCCATGAAATGGGATGCAGGCGTCGATGGCTCACCTCCGCAAGATATTGCAAAGCAAATGTTTAATCAACCAGATAAATTTAATTCTGAATTATGGTTGATGGATTTTGGTTCATATAGCATTAATATTGAGGTAGAAGGTGATAATAGTATTGCAAATATAGTTGTTCCTGTCATGTCTATTGCAACAAAAAGATCAGAAATGAATTTTATAATGAAAAGTATATTGATATTTTTAATGCTTCTACTATTATTTGGATTTGTTACAATCATCGGTGCGTCAGTAGAGGAATCAACACTTTCTCCCGGTAAAACTCCTGATAAAAATAAAAAAAGAAAGGCTAATATAGCTATGATTATTACTTTCTTTATCTGTATTTCTATCATTATTATAGGGAAAAAATGGTGGGAAGGTATAGCTGATTTATATTACTCAAATTTATTTAAACCAATGGAAACAACAACCCAAATAAAATCATTTGAACAATATCAAATTCTCAATCTTGAAATTACTGATAACATGTGGAAAAGTGGTGTATATCCTCCAATTGTTCCTGACCATGGAAAATTAATTCATACTTATATGATAAAAGAAGATTTATCAGTGTTTAGCCATGTTCATCCAATTTTAAATAAACAAAGTTCTGACAAATTTGATTTAACTCTTCCTGGAAATTTACCAATGGGAAAATATTTTATTTATTCAGATGTAACACATGAAACAGGATACAATCAAACGCTATTAGATACAATAAATATTTCAAATGTAGAAACCCCGTTAATTGACTATTTACCAAAGGTTGACCCAGATAATTCTATTAAACTAACACCATTTAATTCTGAATTTTTACATTCTAAATTTGAATTTGATGACGGTTCACACTTGATTTGGAAAGAATATCAAACTCAAATTCAAATGGGGTTTATTGATATGAATTTTACATTATTAGATGAAAATAATAAACCATTAATTTTAGAACCATATATTGAAATGGGAGGGCATGGTATTATTTATAAAAAAGATGGAACTCAATTTATTCATATTCATCCAACTGGTAATTTTTCTATGGCATCACAAGAAGTACTATTTGAATTAAAAGAAGGAATTGAGGTAAATCCTCAAGATTTATTTTGTACCTTTGGTTACCGGAGTGAAGATGGTAAATTAGTTGAAAATCTTGTAAAAGACGGGAAAGTTACATTTCCACCATTTGAATTTTTGGAAGCGGGTGAATATAGAATTTGGATTCAAGTAAAAAATGATGGGAATGTTAAAACAGGTATTTTTGATTTTATAGTTATTGACCCTAATGCCAAAATTTAGAAATTATTTAGAGTATAAAAAATTATCTGAAAATGAAATGATTGCAAAAAGTCAAGAATTTTTAAATAATATTTCAAATCGGAGAAGTGTAAGAGAATTTTCAAATGAAAATGTACCAAGAGTAATAATTGAAAATTGTATAAAATCTGCAGGAACAGCTCCAAGTGGTGCAAACTTACAACCATGGCATTTTGTTTCAATCAATGATATTGATAAAAAGAAAGAAATACGAGTAAAGGCAGAAATTGAAGAGCATGAATTTTATAATCATCGTGCACCAGAGGATTGGCTAGAAGCAGTTGAACCATTTGGAACAGATGCAGAAAAACCATTTTTAGAAAATGCACCTTGGTTAATTTCAATTTTTGTACAAAAATTTGGAATTGAAAAATCAGGAGCAAAATTAAAGCATTATTATGCAATGGAATCCGTAGGAATTGCAACTGGGATTTTAATAAATGCATTACATTATTCTGGATTATCTACTTTGACACATACACCTAGCCCTATGAATTTTTTAAATAAAATTTTAGACCGTCCTCATAATGAAAAACCATTTTTATTATTAGTTGTCGGCTATCCTAAAGAACGAATACAAATACCAGATATACAAAAAAAATCTTTC
>Ga0114932_10003281_pt1 | contig 16050 bp, 12 predicted proteins | sample 2SBtaG_2_FD_87286 | JGI IMG/M metagenome (GOLD analysis project Ga0114932, IMG submission 87286) | Deep subsurface microbial communities from Kolumbo volcano to uncover new lineages of life (NeLLi) - 2SBTROV12_ACTIVE470 metaG | ecosystem: Environmental > Aquatic > Marine > Volcanic ...
GCTAAGTCTGACTGGATGGAAATGGAAAAAGAGCGTGGTATCTCGGTAACAACCTCTGTGATGCAATTCCCGTATAACGATGCATTGGTGAATCTACTAGATACTCCGGGACACGAAGACTTCTCTGAAGATACTTATCGTACACTGACAGCCGTTGACTCATGTCTGATGGTGATCGATGCAGCAAAAGGTGTAGAAGACCGTACACGTAAACTGATGGAAGTTACACGCTTACGTGACACGCCAATCGTGACTTTCATGAATAAGCTTGACCGTGACATCCGCGACCCTATGGAAGTGATGGACGAAGTTGAAACTGAACTTAACATCATGTGTGCGCCGATCACTTGGCCAATCGGCTGTGGTAAAGAGTTTAAAGGTGTGTATCACATTCACCGTGATGAAACGATTTTATACGCAACTGGTCAAGGCCATACCATCCAAGAAAAGCGCATCATTAAGGGCTTAGGTAACCCAGACTTAGATGCAGAAATCGGGGATGAATTAGCCGAACAGCTTCGTGAAGAGTTAGAGCTAGTAATCGGTGCATCAAACGAATTTGATCACGACCTATTTTTATCGGGTGAATTAACACCTGTGTACTTTGGTACAGCATTAGGTAACTTCGGTGTTGACCATATGCTTGACGGTTTGACTGAGTGGGCGCCAACGCCAATGCCACGTCAAACAGAAGAGCGTGAAGTCAAAGCAGAAGAAGAAAAGTTCTCAGGCTTCGTATTTAAAATTCAAGCGAACATGGACCCGAAACACCGTGACCGTATCGCCTTCATGCGTATTGTATCGGGTAAATATACCCAAGGTATGAAGATGGACCACGTACGTATTGGCAAAAAAGTCAGTATTTCTGACGCGGTTACTTTCATGGCCGGTGACCGTGAACGTGCGCAAGAAGCGTTTGCCGGTGACATCATTGGTTTGCATAACCACGGTACAATCCAAATCGGTGATACTTTTACTCAAGGTGAGAAGCTTAAGTTCAGTGGTATTCCAAACTTCGCGCCAGAGTTATTCCGTAGCATTCGCTTGAAAGATCCTCTTAAGCAAAAGCAGTTATTAAAAGGCCTAGTTCAGCTTTCAGAAGAAGGCGCGGTACAGGTATTTAGACCATTACAAAATAACAGCCTAATCGTAGGTGCGGTTGGTGTGCTGCAGTTTGATGTGGTTGTTGCCCGTTTGAAAGCGGAATATAACGTAGATGCAATCTACGAGAGTGTGTCAGTACAAACTGCGCGTTGGGTAACCTGCGACGACGATAAGAAAATGGCTGAGTTTAAACGTAAGTGTGAAGCAAACTTAGCCCTTGATGGTGGCGATAACTTAACTTACATTGCACCAAGCCGTGTAAACTTAAACTTATCAATGGAACGCTATCCTGATGTTCAGTTCCATCACACACGTGAACACTAATAAACGCTTAAATTGAATCGAATTTAACCTTGCTGGCATTGAAGGCTGGCAAGGGTTACAGGATAAAAAATGAATATCAAAACTCTATTAATTGAAAAAGCCAACGCGGCGATGCACGCTGCGGGTATTCCTGAAGGCACAAACCCAGCGGTTACACAATCTACTCGTCCGCAATTTGGTGATTACCAAATCAATGGTGCAATGGGCGCTGCAAAAGCTTTAAAAACTAACCCGCGTGAACTTGCACAAAAGATCATCGACAATTTAGACGTTGCAGACCTTGCTGCAAAAACGGAAATTGCAGGCCCAGGTTTCATTAACATTCACCTAAAGCCTGAGTTTTTAGCTGCAAGCCTAGAAGCGGCAAACCAAGATGCAAAACTTGGTGTTGCTGAGCATGCAAACCCGCATAAAGTTGTGGTTGATTACTCTTCACCAAACCTTGCAAAAGAAATGCACGTAGGTCACTTACGTTCTACCATCATTGGTGATGCGGTTGTACGTGCCCTTGAATTCCGTGGCGATAAAGTTATTCGTCAAAACCACATGGGTGACTGGGGTACACAGTTCGGTATGCTTATCGCACACCTTGAAGATTTACTTGAGCAGGGTGTTGACCTTGAAAAAGTCGCACTTGCTGACCTTGAAAGCTTCTACCGTGACGCGAAAAAGCGTTTCGATGAGGAAGAAGGCTTTGCCGATAAAGCGCGTGATTACGTCGTTAAGCTACAAGGTGGCGACGCGCATTGTAAGAAACTTTGGCAGATGTTTATCGACACGTCGGTTAAACACTCTGAAGAAGTATACGCGAGATTAAACGTTACCCTTGGCCGTGACGATATTAAAGCAGAAAGCGCTTATAACGACCGCCTACAAGGTGTGATTGACCTGCTTAAAGAAAAAGGCATCGCGGTTGAAGACCAAGGTGCGCAAGTGGTATTCCTTGATGAGCTTGCGAACAAAGACGGTGAGCCATCAGTGTTCATCGTACAAAAATCAGGTGGTGGCTTCTTATATTCAACCACTGACCTTGCAGCCTGTGATTACCGTTCAAACGAGTTAGACGTAGACCGTATCTTAATTTTCGTAGATGCACGTCAGGGCCTACACTTCAACCAAGTTGAGATCACAGCACGTAAAGCGGGTCTGTTAAAAGACAAAACCAGCTACGAGCCAAGCCTATTCGGTACTATGATGGGTGATGATGGTAAACCATTCAAAACTCGTACGGGTGGTACAGTTAAACTTGCAGACCTACTTGAAGAAGCAGTAAGCCGTGCAGCAGATAAAATTGCTGACCGTACAGCTGAATTAAGCGAAGAGGAGCGCAGTGAGATTGCGCGTAAAGTGGGTATTGGCGCAGTTAAATACGCTGATTTATCTAAGCACCGTACCAGCGACTATATCTTCAACTGGGACACAATGTTGAGCTTTGAAGGTGCAACAGCACCTTATCTTCAATACGCATACACGCGTGTAAGTGGTATTTTCCGTAAAGCAGGCGTAGACAGTGCAAACCTTGCTGGCAGCATCAACATTGTTGAGCCACAAGAAAAAGCATTGGCGTTAAAACTACTTCAGCTTGAAGAAGTACTTGATCTGATGATCAGCGAAGCGACTCCACACGTATTATGTGGTTACCTATATGAGCTTGCGAGCCTATATATGACATTCTACGAAGCGTGCCCAATCTTAAAAGATGATGTGGCAGCTGATGTACGTGAAAGCCGTTTACTACTATGTAACTTAGTAGCTAAATCGCTACGTACCGGTCTAGACCTTCTGGGCATCGAAGTGATGGAGCAGATGTAATCTGTTTCATTAACTAAATGAACTTGATAGGCCGCGCAACAGCATGTTGTTGCGGCCTTTTTTATATCCAATTAAGAGCAGATTGTTACTAACCTAAGCTCAGGTTAACGAGTAAGGAACGAATATGAAATTAGAAGACATTCGTCGCGAGTATACCCAAGGTGGTTTGCAGCGTGACATGCTAGCCGATGATCCTATTATGCAATTTGAAGCTTGGTTAAAACAAGCGGTTGAAGCTAAGTTTAGTAATGATCCGACAGCCATGGTAGTGGCGACCGTTGATGAGACCGGTCAGCCTTCACAGCGCATCGTGTTGCTTAAACATTTGGATGAAAATGGCTTCGTATTTTTCACCAATACGGGCTCTCGAAAGGCGCAAGAATTAAAGACGAATAATAAGATTTCTTTGCACTTTCCATGGCATGCCATTGAGCGCCAAGTAATCGTGTATGGTGAAGCAAAACCACTGCCAACCAGTGCTGTGGCAAAGTATTTCTTATCTCGCCCTAAAGAGAGTCAACTTGCAGCTTGGGCGTCACAACAGTCTCGTCCGGTGTCATCGCGTCAAGCGCTAATGCAAACCTTTAACAACATGAAGTCAAAGTTTGCCAAAGGTGATATTCCACTACCAGATTTTTGGGGCGGCTATTGTGTTGAGCCAACTAAGATTGAATTTTGGCAAGGTGGCGAGCACCGCTTACATGACCGCTTTATGTATGTGAAACAAGCCGATGGCAGCTGGGCTATTGAAAGGTTAAATCCTTAAGCTTCGCTTCAGTATGCAATTCATAGACACCCACTGTCATCTTGACTTCGACGAGTTTAAAGGTGACTTTCAAAACCATGTTCACCGTGCAAATCAGCTTGGTATTCATGGTTTTGTTGTGCCTGGAGTCACACTACAGCAAAGCCAAACCTTACTGGGCTTTAAACAGCATAACCAAAGTGTCTATATTACTTTTGGTCTTCATCCGTACTTTATGGCAGAACATCAAGACAGTGATTTTGAACAGCTAAAAAGTTTGGCGATTGAACATTGTAAGCAGCTGGTGGCCATTGGCGAGTGTGGTATCGACTCGAGTATTGAAAATATTGAAAAGCAACAAATGCTTTTTGTAGAACATATTAAACTTGCGAATGAGTTGTCACTGCCGCTAATCGTGCATCATAGGCAAAGCCATCATTTGATTATGCAAGCATTTAAGAAACTACAGCCAAAATGGGGTGGGGTGATCCATGCTTTTAGTGGTTCACTGCAACAAGCGCAAGCGTATATCAAACTGGGTTTTAAACTTGGTGTGGGGGGCACGATAACTTATGAGCGTGCCAACAAAACCAAACAAGCTTTGGCACAAGTGCCGCTCGATAGCTTAGTGCTAGAGACTGACGCGCCTTCTATGCCGCTTGCGGGTTATCAAGGGCAAATCAACTTACCCGAACGTCTTAAAGCGGTATTTGATTGCTTGGTGGCAATTCGCAACGAATCTGAGTCTGAGATTGCCGAGCAAGTTTATGCGTCGTCCTGTTCGCTTTTCAAGATTTGACGCTTTACTTCCCAACGTTTTAACGCGCGCCCTAATTGCCAAGTGAATACACAGGTAATGATCAACATCAGTAGCACCATACGACCGAGTTCGTGAAAGTGATGATGGCTTTCACTCATGGCATCTTGGGTTAAATACACCATGTTTACAAAACCAAGGGGCTTTTTATCCGCATCCGTAATGGGCAGCACGATGGCATCTTTTAATTTACTGATCCCAGGTAATTGTTTGGCAATTCCCTGATTTAGTGGCTCGGCTTGAAACCCTTCACTTTTAGTTAAAAGTTGTCCTTGATGATCATAAATCGCGGCGCCTAATACATAAGGATCTTTGGCCAAGTTCTTGGTTAGTTGTTCTAACTTATCGAGCGCTTGGCTTTGCATTGCAAAGCTGGCGTTCCATGCTGTTTGTTGTGCCAAACTTCGGGCTGCTTGATGTGCTTGATTATGTAACAGTTGGTGAGAGCGAAAGCTAGTATTAAAGGCAATCCAAGTCAGTGTGACAAAGCAAGCCGCAGCAATGATTAAACGGATCAAGCGTCGGTTTTTCGAAGATGTTATCAAATCAAGTGCTTGTGTATTTTTCATAGTATCCCTATTGAATGCTGACAGCCTTTTGGAATGATGTTACAAATGCATTGTTACTAAATTTGGAGCTCACAATGGCTTGTAATCGCTTTAACCTTACACCGCAACTTCCACTCACCGATTTATGCACCTTAGCAAAATGGTATCAGATTGAAAATGATCACTTAGTTGAGCAAGCGCCTGAGTCATTGCAATTAGGTGAAGATTTTATCGTGTTTTTTGGTGCTCAAGCTGACACACAATTTTTGCAATATGCCATTGAGTTTATTAGTGAGACTAATATCAATGCGATAAGCCTATATCAGCCAGCAGCGCAATTAGCTCCCGCATTAGCGTTTAACGTCAAAGCACAGTTTGATGACTTAAAAGCATATAAAAAACAGCTGCGTAGTTTTGCCTTTGAACATGGTTTTGAGGGCGCCTATTTATCTAAACCTGCCAGTTTGAGCCAGCCGGGTTTACTCATTATGGATATGGACTCAACGGCGATAGAGATTGAGTGTATTGACGAAATAGCACGCCTAGCCGATGTTTATGACGAGGTTGCAAGCGTGACTGCTATGGCAATGGCAGGGCAACTGGGGTTTAGCGAAAGTTTATACAAGCGCGTGGCTAAACTTGAAGGCATTGAACTTGCTTTGATCCAACAGCTAAAAGATAACTTGCCACTTATGGCTGGCATTCAAGATCTGTGTCATACATTAAAAGCCCATAACTGGCAGTTAGTTCTCGCATCGGGTGGTTTTACTTGGTTTGCAGAAGCATTGCAAGCGCCACTGTCGCTAGATGCCTTTTATGCCAATGAGCTTGAAATAAAAGATGAGTGCTTAACTGGCAAAGTATTAGGTGATGTGGTTGATGCACAGAAAAAAGCCGATATTCTAGTTGAGACGCGAGCACAACTAAGTTTGGCTAAACAGCAAAGCATTGCCATTGGTGATGGTGCTAATGATTTAGTGATGATGGCTGAAGCGGGAATAGGGGTGGCCATTCATGGTAAACCAAAAGTGGTTGAAAACGCTGATGCAGCTATTTGTAATGGCTCGTTATTGCAGCTGTTATATTTTATTGCGCTACCAAAGTAATGAGTTGAGCAGTGATTAAATATTGAAAAAAGGAAGTCACAACGACTTCCTCTTCTGTGCATGTGAATGAGCTATCTTTGGCATGCGTTTACGTTTTCACAGGTAGGAAAATAACTCATATGGCAGATACCTTGCGGCGTTGAAAACCCAAATCCACCTGCAATGTTAGGAGTCGCAACTTTATCAATGGTTTTTTCATTCGATAAGTTCTTTAACTTCTTTTTATTCAATTTCATGTTCAGTATCCTTCTAAATAAAGCCGAAATAGGCTTTTTTATGTTAGGAGGTAAAAAAGTTAGGAACAAGTTTTTACTCAGAGTAAAAAATTATAAAAATAGTTTGTTCAAACGATTAAGTACTATTGAAAAGCCTGCACTATTAAGCTCTGTAAAATGGTTCGTTATTCATGATAGAAGCGTGTTTGTGATTATTAAAAACGACCAAGTTTAGTAATAGGCGGGTAAACGATTTCCTCGCAATTAACTATCGCTTAAGGTAGTTTAAGTAAATCGACCTAAGGGTTATCACTCTGCTATGAGGCTAATAAATCTTATCAAGATTAAGCATTATGTGTTGGAGTTTTAAGGAGGTAACTAATACTATGAACCGTTCTTATTCAGCTATTTTTTGTATGTTATTAGCTTTATTCTCTAATAATGTAGCCTCCTCTGAAACCTTACGTTTTGTTGCTGAAGACCTTTATCCTCTCCATTTTATTGATGATAATAAGAAGCCAAACGGGTTTTTAGTTGAGCTAGTTGCTAAGGTATTGAGCGAGTGTCAGTGCCAAGGACGTGTTGAAATAATGCCGCAAGCTCGTGCTGTAAAAGAGCTTAAGTCAAATGAAAACACGTTGATGATATCTTTATTAAAAACGCCGCAACGTAGCGACGCATTCAATTTTCTAGGTAGCGTTTTTTTCGCAGATGCTTATTTGATTGGATTGAAAATAAGGTCGTTTTCATTATTTGATTTAAAGAGTGCTCACGGACTGAGAGTCAGCACAGTACGAGGATATTTTAGTCATTACTATTTAGAAAAATCGGGGTTTTCTACTGAACATGATTTAGTACTTGCGCCAGATCCAGAGAGCCTACTCCATATGCTTTATAAAGGAAGAACTGATCTTGTATTAACTAATACCCTGTCGCTCGATAAGGAGCTAAGAAGCATAGGACTTGACCCAGATCAGATAGAAGAAAAACTAAGTTTAAAAGACTTTCCTAACGAGTTGCATTTTGTTGCCAATAAGCAGCTTGATCCAGAGGTAGCTCGGAAGCTAAAGCAAGGACTAGAAAAAGTTAAGCTAACAGGAGAATATACAACCCTATTGAATAAATGGCAGTTACTTCAAGAAAACTAAATGGGCAGTTCTGTCATAGATAAGAACTAACATCGCATTTCACCTCCCTCAAAAACCACAACTATCGATTAGTTACCTTACAAAACTCGTCAACTTATTCTTATTGCTCTCATATTTATACAACCGAGCTATCGGGATTATAAAAGAAACCCCAATGGTCAGACCACTTTAATTTGTACTGTGGTTTTTCCTAAATTTGTATAAAGTTCAGTCTTTAGTTGAAGTAGAGCGATGGTTAAACCGTGCAGAATTTTGACAGTATCACGGGTTTTTGATAGTGTAGTGCGCAAATTTGGTATTACCAATTTACCTTTTGGTTAGGATTATCGAGCAATGTGATGTTAGATGGTCTTTTCAACATGCTTAAATTCGGCGTTTGATCAATGTCTTTAAAGATAAAAGCAGCAAAATTATCCGATGTTATTTTAGAGCAACTTGAGAATATGATCCTTGAAGGCTCTTTAATGCCAGGTGAAAAGTTGCCTCCAGAAAGGGAGCTTGCGAAGCAGTTTGAGGTTTCACGACCTTCTCTTCGAGAAGCAATTCAGAAGCTTGAGGCAAAAGGGCTCGTGACACGTCGTCAAGGCGGCGGAACATATGTAAAAAATCAATTAGAACAGGGGCTCACTGATCCGCTGTTTGATTTGATCAGTAAGCATCCAGAATCACAATTCGATCTACTGGAGTTTCGTCATGCACTAGAGGGGATCGCGGCATATTATGCAGCGCTTCGCGGAACTGATACCGACTTTGAGAAAGTTCAGCTTAGTTTCGATAATATCGCCGATGTGCACGGGGATCTAGAGCAAAAAGCACAAGCAATTAATGCATTTCATTTTGCAGTGGCTGAGGCCTCTCATAACGTGGTGTTACTACACCTTGTTAAAGGCATGCAATCTTTGCTGGAGCAAAATGTACTACAAAACTTACAGGTTTTGGTGCAAAAGAACGACGTCAGTGAGCAACTTGCTGAGCACCGTAAATTGTTAATGGATGCTGTTATAGAAGGTAACCCAGAGCAAGCACGATTGGCCAGTAACGCGCATTTAGCGTTTATTGAAGAAGCATTACTTGAAGCGGATAAAGAACGTTCGCGGATTGCAAGAAGTTTAAGACGTACCAGTAATAATCGAGTTCGTTAAGATTAACCATAAGTAATTAAATTCGTATTTTAAACATAAGGAACACTCCATATGTCTGAAGTCAATAAAATTGACGTAGACGCGTTAGAAACCCAAGAGTGGTTACAAGCGCTTGAGTCTGTAGTAAAAGAAGAGGGCGTTGAACGCGCTCAGTTTCTATTAGAGCAAGTATTAGAACAAGCTCGTCTTGATGGCGTTGATATGCCAACAGGTATTACTACAAACTATGTAAATACTATTCCAGCAGATCAAGAGCCTGCATACCCAGGTGACACAACCATTGAGCGTCGTATTCGTTCAATTGTTCGTTGGAATGCGATCATGATCGTTTTACGTGCGTCTAAGAAAGACTTAGAGTTAGGCGGTCACATGGCGTCGTACCAGTCTTCGGCTGCATTCTATGAGATGTGTTTCAACCATTTTTTCCGTGCTCCAAATGAAAAAGACGGTGGTGATTTAGTTTATTACCAAGGTCACATTTCACCTGGTATCTACGCACGCGCTTTCCTAGAAGGTCGTTTAACTGAAGAGCAACTTGACAACTTCCGTCAAGAAGTTGATGGTAAAGGTATTTCTTCATACCCTCACCCTAAGTTAATGCCTGAATTCTGGCAGTTCCCGACAGTATCTATGGGTCTAGGTCCAATTGCATCAATCTATCAAGCTCGTTTCCTTAAATACCTAGAAGGCCGTGGTCTAAAAGATACGAACGAGCAGCGTGTCTATGCGTTTTTAGGTGATGGTGAGATGGATGAGCCTGAATCACGTGGTGCAATTTCTTTCGCTGCGCGAGAGAAGCTAGATAATCTTTGTTACTTAATCAACTGTAACTTACAGCGTTTAGATGGCCCAGTAATGGGTAACGGTAAGATCATTCAAGAGCTTGAAGGTCTATTTAAAGGTGCAGGCTGGAATGTTATCAAAGTTGTATGGGGTGCAGGTTGGGATGCGCTACTAGCGAAAGACACAACGGGTAAGCTTCTTCAGCTTATGAACGAAACAATCGATGGTGACTATCAAACATATAAAGCGAAAGATGGCGCGTATGTTCGAGAGCACTTCTTCGGTCGCTACCCAGAAACAGCTGCACTTGTTGCTGATATGACAGACGATGAAATTTTTGCCCTTAAGCGTGGTGGTCACGATACGTCTAAGCTTTTCGCAGCATACAAAGCAGCGCAAGAGGCGAAAGGTCGTCCAACTGTAATCCTAGCCAAAACTGTTAAAGGTTACGGTATGGGTGAAGCAGCTGAAGGTAAAAACATTGCGCACCAAGTTAAGAAAATGGACATGACGCACGTTGAACATCTTCGTTCACGCCTTGGTCTTGAAGACTTGGTCTCTGATGAGCAAATCAAAGATTTACCATACCTGAAGCTTCAAGAGGGCTCTGCTGAGTACGAGTACCTTCACTCTCGTCGTAAAGCGCTTCATGGTTACACACCTCAGCGTTTACCTAATTTCACGCAAGCACTAGAAATTCCAACGCTGGAGCAGTTCAAGCCGCTACTAGAAGCACAAAAGCGTGATATTTCAACCACTATGGGTTACGTTCGTGCATTAAATATCTTACTAAAAGATAAGGGGGTAGGTAAAAATATCGTGCCTATCATTGCGGATGAAGCACGTACCTTTGGTATGGAAGGCTTATTCCGTCAAATCGGTATTTACAACCCGCATGGTCAGAACTATACACCGCAAGACCGTGATATCGTTTCTTATTATAAAGAAGCAACGTCAGGCCAGGTACTTCAAGAAGGTATCAATGAGTTAGGTGCAATGTCTTCATGGGTTGCTGCTGCAACATCATACTCGACAAATGACTTGCCGATGATCCCATTCTACATCTACTACTCAATGTTCGGCTTCCAACGTGTTGGCGACATGGCGTGGATGGCAGGTGACCAACAAGCGCGTGGTTTCTTACTTGGTGCAACGGCTGGTCGTACAACTCTTAATGGTGAAGGTTTACAGCATGAAGACGGTCACTCGCACATTCAAGCGGGTACTATCCCTAACTGTATTTCTTACGACCCAACATTCGTATTTGAAGTAGCGGTTATCTTACAAGACGGTATCCGTCGTATGTACGGCCCTGCGCAAGAAAACGTGTTCTACTACCTCACGCTAATGAACGAGAATTACGCACAACCTGCAATGCCAGAAGGTGCGGAAGAAGGTATTCGTAAGGGTATTTATAAGCTTGAAGACAACGTAGGCGACAAAGCGCACGTTCAGCTAATGGGTTCAGGCACTATCTTAAACGAAGTACGTAAAGCCGGTCAGATCCTAAGTGAAGAGTATGGCATTGGTTCAGATGTATTCTCTGTTACGTCATTTAATGAGCTTGCACGTGACGGTCAAGATGTTGAGCGTTTCAATATGCTTAACCCAGCAGCAGAACAAAAAGTACCTTACATCACATCTGTACTAGGTGAGTCTCCAGCAATTGCTGCAACTGACTACATGAAAAACTATGCAGAGCAAGTACGTGCTTATATGCCAAGCGCTTCTTTCAAAGTGCTTGGTACTGATGGTTACGGTCGCTCAGATAGCCGTGAAAACTTACGTCGTCACTTCGAAGTAAATGCAGGTTACGTTGTAGTCGCTGCACTTACAGAGCTTGTTAAGCAAGGTAAAGTTGACGCATCAGTTGTTGCTGACGCTATCAAGAAATTTGATATCGACACAACAAAAACTAACCCACTATACGCATAAGAGGCAGACAGAATGGCAATCGAAATTCATGTTCCAGACATTGGTGCAGATGAGGTTGAAGTAACTGAGATCCTAGTTAACGTAGGTGACACAGTTGAAGTTGATCAATCTCTTATCACTGTTGAAGGTGATAAAGCTTCAATGGAAGTGCCAGCTGCGCAAGCGGGTACAGTGAAAGAAATTAAAGTAGCTGAAGGCGACACTGTTGCAACTGGCTCTTTAATTATGATTTTTGATGCTGCGGGTGATGCACCTGCAGCTGCCGAGCCTGAGGCATCAGCAGCCCCAGCGGCTGCGCCTGCTCCGGCAGCGGCATCTGAATTAGAAGAAGTTCACGTACCAGATATCGGTGGTGACGAGGTTGAAGTAACTGAAATCATGGTTGCCGTGGGCGATGTGGTTGAAGCTGACCAATCAATCTTAAACGTAGAAGGCGACAAGGCTTCAATGGAAGTACCAGCACCATTTGGTGGTACAGTTAAAGAAATCAAAGTTGAAGTTGGCGGCAAAGTATCAACGGGCTCGTTAGTATTCGTATTTGAAACTGGTGCATCTGCGCCAGCAGCTGTTGAAGCGGCTCCTGCGGCAGCTCCAGCAGCAGCGGCAGAACTTAAAGAAGTTCACGTACCTGATATCGGCGGCGATGAAGTTGAAGTAACTGAAGTTATGGTTGCGGTAGGCGATGTTGTTGAAGCAGACCAATCAATCTTAAACGTAGAAGGCGATAAGGCTTCTATGGAAGTACCAGCACCATTTGCTGGTACAGTAAAAGAAATCAAAGTTGAAGTTGGCGGTAAAGTGTCGACTGGTTCTCTTGTTTTTGTATTTGAAACGCAAGGCTCAGCGCCTGCGCCTGCAGCGGCGCCAGTATCGGCTGCACCAGCTCAAGCTGCTCCGGCACCTGCGGCAAAACCAGCGCCAGCAGCACCGGCAGTTTCAGCACAAAAAGATGATTTTGTAGCGAACGACCAATACGCACATGCGTCTCCTGTTGTTCGTCGTCTAGCGCGTGAGTTTGGTGTAAATCTAGCACGTGTTAAAGGTACTGGTCGTAAGAAGCGCGTACTAAAAGAAGACGTACAAAACTATGTTAAAGAGCTGGTTAAGCAAGTTGAATCAGGTCAGCTATCTAAAGGTGGCAATACAGGTGGTGGCGAGCTAAACCTTATTCCTTGGCCAAAAGTTGACTTCAGCAAGTTTGGTGAAGTTGAAGAGAAGAAACTTTCTCGTATTCAAAAGCTTTCTGGTGCAAACCTTCACCGTAACTGGGTACAAATCCCACATGTTACGCAATTTGACGAAGCTGATATCACCACGCTTGAAGCATTCCGCAAAGAGCAGAATGTACTGGCAGAGAAGAAGAAAATGGGCGTGAAGATCACCCCACTAGTATTTGTAATGAAAGCCGCGGCTAAAGCACTAGAAGAGTTCCCTACGTTTAACTCATCACTGTCTGAAGATGGCGAAAGTTTAATTCTTAAGAAGTATGTAAACATTGGTATCGCAGTAGATACACCAAATGGTCTAGTTGTTCCTGTTGTTCGTGACGTGAACAAGAAAGGCATTATTGAGTTATCTCGTGAGTTGATGGAAATTTCTAAGAAAGCACGTGAAGGTAAACTAACAGCATCTGATATGCAGGGTGGTTGTTTCACGATTTCTAGCCTAGGTGGTATCGGTGGTACTGCATTTACTCCAATCGTAAACGCGCCAGAAGTTGCTATCTTAGGTGTGTCTAAGTCCGACATGAAGCCAAAGTGGAATGGTAAAGAGTTTGAGCCGCGCCTAATGGTGCCGCTAAGCTGTTCATACGACCACCGTGTAATTGACGGTGCGTTAGCAGCGCGCTTCACTGCAACACTTGCAGCTTACCTAAGCGACATTCGCCAACTGGTAATGTAAAACTCAAAAATCCCACTGATTTTCAGTGGGATTTTGTTTGTATCCTCTGGTACAATCGACGCACACTTTTTTAGTCTGCCCCTTGTTCCTCCTGACAAATGGATGACATGGCAGTGAGTATAACGAGTAGGGCAACGCCAATTTGGCATAACCCGTTCGCAAAATATTAAGGTTAAAACATGAGCAACGAGATCAAAACTCAAGTTGTTATACTAGGCGGTGGTCCTGGTGGTTACTCTGCAGCTTTCCGTGCTGCTGATTTAGGTTTAGACGTTACACTTATTGAATCACGTAACACTCTAGGTGGTGTTTGCTTGAACGTAGGTTGTATCCCTTCAAAAGCATTACTTCACGTTGCTAAAGTAATCGACGACGCGAGCGAAATGGCATCTCACGGTGTTACTTTCGGTGCTCCACAAATCGACCTAGACAAAATCCGTTCTTGGAAAGAATCAGTGATTGGTCAATTAACAGGTGGCCTAGACGGTATGGCGAAAATGCGTAAAGTTAACGTGGTTAACGGTTACGGCAAATTCACAGGTGCTAACACCATCGCTGTTGAAGGTGATAACGGTACTACAACTGTTACTTTCGACAATGCAATCATTGCTGCAGGTTCTCAGCCTGTGAACTTACCTTTCATCCCACAAGATGAGCGTGTAATTGATTCAACAGGTGCGCTTGAGCTTAAAGACGTGCCTGAGAAGCTACTTGTATTAGGTGGTGGTATCATCGGTCTTGAGATGGGTACTGTTTACCGTGCGCTAGGTTCACAAATCGACGTTGTTGAATTTGCTGATCAACTAGTACCTGCAGCTGACAAAGACATTATTAAGATTTACCAGAAATACGTTAAGAACAAGTTCAATGTAATGCTTTCTACGAAAGTAGTGGCTGTTGAAGCGAAAGAAGACGGTCTATACGTATCGTTCGAAGGTAAGAACGCTCCGGCTGAGCCAGTACGTTATGACAAAGTACTTGTTGCTGTAGGTCGTACACCTAATGGTAAACTACTTGACGCTGAAAAAGCGGGCGTAGTTGTTGACGAGCGTGGCTTCATCAACACTGATAAGCAAATGAAGACAAACGTAAACCATATCTTCGCGATTGGTGACATCGTTGGTCAACCAATGCTTGCACACAAAGCGGTTCACGAAGCACACGTTGCTGCAGAAGTTATCTCTGGTCAGAAGCATTACTTCGATCCTAAGTGTATTCCTTCAATCGCATACACAGATCCAGAAATCGCTTGGGTTGGTGTAACTGAGAAAGAAGCAAAAGAGCAAGGCCTTAACATTGAAACTGCGGTATTCCCGTGGGCTGCATCTGGCCGTGCAATCGCTTCAGCACGTACTGAAGGTTCAACTAAGCTTATCTTCGATAAAGACTCAGGTCGCGTTATCGGTGGTGCAATGGTTGGTATCAACGCAGGTGAAATGCTTGGTGAGATCGGCCTAGCGGTAGAAATGGGTGCAGACGGTGAAGACCTAGCGCTTACTATCCACGCTCACCCAACTCTGAACGAGTCAATCGGTCTAGCTGCTGAAATCTTTGAAGGTTCAATCACAGACCTACCAAACAAAAAAGCAGTTAAAAAGAAGAAGTAACTCTTTGATTTAAAGCTTTAAAAAAACCCGCTTCGGCGGGTTTTTTTTATCTGCTACATTAAAGTGTAACCTTTACATATTCTCCGGGTGCATCATAGATACCCGGCTTTTCATCAGTATGCGTTGCTCTGGCGTCTACTTTGATGTCATTTAGGTTGTTAAGCCACTGGTGCCAGTGAGGCCACCAAGACCCCGTTTGATGCTTAGCTTTATCAAACCATTCTTGAGCTTCACCCTTGGCCTCAGGGCCATAGAAGTAACCGTACTTATTTGCTTCAGGCGAATTAATTACACCGGCAATGTGGCCACTCTCACCCAGCACAAAAGTCACAGGGCTTGCGGTATTTTGCACACCTTTAAATGTGGCTTGCCAAAGCGCAATATGATCATCACGCGTAGAGAGCATATAAATTGGTGTTTTTACCTTGCTCAAATCAATTTTAGTACCACGAATACTGATCGCTTTTGGCTCTACCAGCTTGTTTTCTAGATAGAGGTTACGCAGCATAAAATTATGACATGCTGCAGTAAGGTTGGTACTGTCACCATTCCAGTAAAGCAGGTCCATATTCATAGGCGCTTTGCCTTTGAGGTAATTATTCACATAATAATTCCAGTACAGGCTGTTTTCTCTGAGCATACTGAATGCGGTGCCGAGTGAGTGACCATGCATGACACCATTTTCAGTATTATAAGCCTCAAGCGCTGCAATTGTTGGCTCATTAATAAAGACACCAATCTCTCCAGGTTGCGCAAAATCGAGTAATGTGGTTAATAAGGTCGCACTTTTAATGCGTTGCTTCATACGTTTCGCTGTGAAATAAGCCAATGTTGTGGTCAGCAAAGTACCGCCAATACAATA
>Ga0114932_10003288_pt1 | contig 16034 bp, 11 predicted proteins | sample 2SBtaG_2_FD_87286 | JGI IMG/M metagenome (GOLD analysis project Ga0114932, IMG submission 87286) | Deep subsurface microbial communities from Kolumbo volcano to uncover new lineages of life (NeLLi) - 2SBTROV12_ACTIVE470 metaG | ecosystem: Environmental > Aquatic > Marine > Volcanic ...
GCCGCCGAGCGCGTGGACGGGCACCCCATCGGCGTCTTCAATGGTGGGTGTCAGATATCCGCCGAAGCTCACGGCGGCGGCCAGGTTTTTGGTTATGGGCGTTGCGGTTGCGAAGGAGACTTGACCACGGTTCGGATGCAATCCAAGCGCCGGGTATCCGCTCAGGCCCAGCGTTTCCATGCCGCCGGCCAACACCACGGCGTCCGCATGATGCCGCCTGCCGTCGCTGGCGACCAGTTGCCATCCGTCGATGCTATTTTCGATCCCGATAATCGTTTCGCCAAAGTTGGATTGGACATTCCTCAGCATCTTGCGACAGGCGTCTCCGGTTTTGACAACACCGCCATCGGCGAACCATATGCCGCCGCACGGCAGATCAATGCCGGCGACGTCGCAGCTTTCATCGGTGCGCAAAGGCCTTCCAGCAGCCAAACGGCCATATCGGTCGCGGTCTTCGTCATCGCGCCCCAGCACCAGCACGCCCTTGCGCATCCAGGCCTCTCCAAGATCATCGTAAGTCCGGGATGCGTGGTCGAAGGCCGCGGCGAAAAAATCGGCCGCCGGCGTGCCGTCGTTCAAGGCCCCCGCCTGCAGGACGCCCGCCGGTGTTGCCGTTGTGCCGGCGCCGGCGCTGGTGAACCGGTCAAAAACCGAAACCGATGCGCCGGCGGCGGCAAGGGCCGCGGCAGCGCTGGCCCCGGCGATGCCCGCGCCGATGATGGCGATGGAGGCATCGTCCTTGAGCGCCGTCGGTGGAAGGCTCCACGCGGGAATCGACGGGGTCGCGTTGCCGCCTTCATATTCACCAATCACGCATTCCCGTTTGGCGCCATACCCTTGGCGTTTCGCGACCTGGAAGCCGGCAGCCTCGAGGGCGCGGCGGACCGCACCGGCGGCCGTGAACGTCGCAACGCGGGTGCCTTTGCGGGACCCGCCGGCGACCAGTTCCATGACCCGCGGCGTCCACATTTCCGGATTGCGCGATGGCGCGAAACCGTCCAGGTACCAGGCATCGGCGGTGGCCAGAAGATCATCCAAGGCCTTCTCAACACCGCCGTATATCAACAGCAAGGAAACCCGGCCCTCGTCAAAACTCAGGTGATGAAACCCGGGCCGGCGGGCCGGCAGAGATCGTGTCAAGATGCCGGCATGGCCGCGGACTTCCGGAAAGGCGGCGAGCGCCCGCGCCATGTCGTCGGCGCTCAGCGGATGGCCTTCGACCGCGACATAATGAAGCCGGGCGCCCGGTGGGGCCGTCTCACGCCACAACTGCCACGTTGCGAGAAAATTCAAGCCCGTGCCGAACCCCAGCTCACCAATGGTAAATCGGCGGCTGTTCCGCCAGATCGCCGGGGCGCCGATGCCCTTGAGAAAAACGTGGCGGGTTTCGGCAAGACCATCGTCCGCTGAAAAATAGATATCGCCGAACCTCCCGGAAACGGGAACGGCGCCATCACGCCAAGTCAGATCGGGATTAAGTTCATCAACCATTCAAGGGTGATACCGCGCAACCGGCATGGCGGCAAACCCTGGAGTCCACAGCCGCCGCCGGTTATTCTGACAACGCCAACAAGACCCAATCGATAGAGGAGAAGATCATGCCGGAAACCCTGTCTGTCACGTCGGACGCTTTCAACGATGGCGAGCCCATACCGGAAAAATATGCGTTCTGCGTCGCCTGCGCCGAAGAGCATTCGAAAATGAGCACCAACATCAGCCCCGCCCTCAACTGGTCCGGCGCGCCCGGCGGCACCAAGAGTTTCGCCGTGATCTGCGTCGATGTGGATGTGCCGACCATCTTCGATGATATCAATACGGAAGGAAAAACCATTCCCGCCGATCAGCCGCGCCAGGATTTCTATCACGGCCTGTTGGTCGATGTGCAGGCGGGTCGTGCCAGTCTGGCGGAAGGCGAGGAATCGGATGGCCTGGTTGCCAAAGGCAAGCCCATCGGCAATGTCGCCCATGGACTGCGGGGCATTAACGATTTCACCATGTTCATGGCGTCGAACCCGGACATGGCCGGTAATTATGGCGGTTATGACGGACCGTGCCCGCCGTGGAACGACGAACTGCTGCATCATTACGAGTTTAGGGTTTATGCCCTGGATGTGGAAAGCCTAGGGCTCGACGCCAGTGGCAACTTCCGCGGGCCGGATGTGATGGCCGCTCTCGATGGTCATGTTTTGGCCGAAGGCAAGCTGGTCGGCACCTACACCCAAAACCCGGAGGTTTCGTCCTAGAGCATCGTCCGCAATTTCATACGCACTGAAATCACCGTTGCGGTGCCTCCGTCAGGAGAGGGCGCGCGGGCGATGCGGGGTATCGGTTAGTGTTCTCGACCCCGCGGTGTCAGACGGGCATTCTTGTGAACGTTCATTCGGTCCTCCTTGAAAGCTATTGTCTATCCAAACATCAGCTTCTCAGGGACGGATCGAATGAACAACCTGTTGAGACATCACAGCTAGGCCATGCGCCGCGCGCCCTGTGCCGGCGGTGTCCGCGCGGGCCCGGCGAAACACTGGGCGACGGCCATCCAGCGATGGGCGACATCGCCGGTGACGGTCAACTCTGTGTCGTCGATATTACGGGTCTGGGTGACCACCTGGCAGAAACCCTCGGCAGGACCTTCGATGCTGTTTGTTCCGGACGGTTCGTGCCATTCCCAAATGGCGCCCGATGGCCCGGTCAGGCGCAGATAGGGTTTGTCTTCCGGCACATCCTCGCCACGGTTAACGAAGGTCCAGCCGAAGGTGTTGATGCCCATGACACAGATATTCTTGATCCGGTCGCCGTTCACTCGCTCGACCCCCAGCAGATCGTAGATAGCCTGGGCGTGGGACCAGGTTTCCATCAGCCGCGCCGTGATGGAGGACCTGACACTCATGTCCGGTCCGGCCCACTTGACGCGGTGCTTGGGATCGGCGGCACCGAAGCGTTCGGCCATGCCCGGGTAGAAGCCGCGCCACAGGTCCAATAGGGCCCGGCCCTTGGTGTGATCGATCAGCCGGTCCGTTGCCTCCAGCAGGGTCTCGCCGGCGTCCCGGGCGGCCCGCATGTCGTCGTATTCGCGCTGAAACCGCACTTCGTCCCGCAGGGCCACGTCGGCCAGGTAGTTGAAGAAATGCAAATGCGCCATCACGTCGTTGACGGTCCAGCCCTTGAACAGGGTGACCCGGTCGAAATCCGCATCGTCCAGCGGTGCCAGAAGTTCGTAAATGGCATCGCATTCATCGCGAAAATCCGCGGCTTGCTGCATCATCATTCCAAGACCTCAATGTCGAACATCACCACGCCGGCGGCGACCTGGCCGCCGGCCGACGCGCTGACATTTTGCACGGTACCGTCCACAGGCGAAACAATATCGTGCTGCATCTTCATGGCTTCCAGGACGGCCAAACGGGTGCCGACGCAGACGGCTTCTCCGGTTTCGACAAAGACATCCAGGACCGTGCCGTGCATGGGGGCGGTGATGTGCCCATCCGCCGCTGCCTCGGCGGCACCGGTGAAGGCCGCCTCGTTGCGGAATGAGAAGACCTCGCCATCAATGGCCAAATCGATGCAGCCGGCGCGCGGTAGGGCGTATTGAATGTCCAACCGATGGCCGTCGATGCCCAGGCTTGCGGCTGCATCGGTGATCTGGTGAACCCGGACCTCCATGGTCGCCTTGCCAATTGTCACGCCATAAACGTCATCACCCGCCGATGATATGGCGACACCGGTGCTCTCGTCGCCCAGTGCGTAAATATAGCGCGACACCAACGGCCGGCCGCTGGACCAATTGTGCAGGCCCGGCGAGACCAGGATGCTGCGGTCCATGGCCAACCGGCGGTCTCGGACAAACTGCAAGACGGCCGCCGCCGCCATGTGTTGTGGCTGGGCTGCGGATGGCGCCAGGCGGTCCGCTGAAAATTCTTCGCCGATAAATGCCGTCGTCGCCCGTCCTGCGGCAAAGGCGGCATTTTCCAGGACATCAATCAGGAACCGGCGGTTCGTGGTCAGGCCGAAAAGCCGGGTCCGGCGCAGCCCGTCCATGAGCCGGTGGCGGGCCGCCTCGCGGTCTTCGCCAAAGGCAATGACTTTGGCTATCATCGGGTCGTAAAAGGGGGAGATGTCTTGTCCGGCGGCGATGCCACTGTCGACGCGCAGTCCCGGTCCCAAGGCCGGCTGCCAGGCATCGACCTGGCCGGTACAGGGCAGGAAATCCTGGGCTGGGTCTTCGGCGTAAAGCCGCGCCTCGATGGCGTGGCCGGAAAGGGAAATTTCCTCTTGCGACAACCCCAGCGGTTCACCTTCGGCAACGCTGAGCTGTAGTGCCACCAGGTCCAGACCCGTGACCATCTCGGTCACCGGGTGTTCGACCTGCAGGCGGGTATTCATTTCCAGGAAATAGAAGGCGCCGTCCGCGTCCAGCAGAAACTCGACGGTGCCGGCGCCCCTATATGAGATGTTGCGGGCCGCTTCGACGGCGGCCCCGCCCATGCGGGCGCGCAATTCGGCGGTCATCACCGGGCAGGGGGCCTCTTCGACAACCTTTTGGTGGCGGCGCTGCACCGAGCAATCGCGTTCACCCAGGTGGATCGCGTTGCCGCGGGAATCGGCGAACACCTGGATCTCCACGTGGCGCGGCCGGATGATGGCTTTTTCCAGAATCAATTCATCGGAGCCGAAGGCATTTGCCGCTTCCGAGCGGGCCGCGGCCAAGGCGTCGGGAAGGGCGTGGCGGTCCTCGACCAGGCGCATGCCGCGCCCGCCGCCGCCCGCCGCGGCCTTGACCATCAACGGCAAGCCAATATCCTTTGCCGCAGCCAGAAAGGCATCGTCGGACTGATCTTCGCCCTCATAGCCGGGGACGCAGGGCACGCCCGCATCGATCATGCGGCGCTTCGCCGCCGCCTTGTTGCCCATCAGGTCGATGGCCTCGGCGCTGGGCCCGATGAAGACCAAACCGGCATCTTCGCAAGCCTGTGCGAAGGCGGCGTTCTCGGACAGGAACCCGTAGCCCGGATGGATGGCTTCCGCACCGGTTTCTCTTGCCGCGGCAAGAATGCGGTCCATGTCCAGGTACGATTCGGCTACCGGCGCCGGGCCGATCAATACGGCCGTGTCTGCCATGGCGACATGCGGCGCATGGGCGTCGGCGTCGGAATAGACGGCGATGGTCCGATAGCCCAATTCCTGCGCCGTCCGCATCACCCGGACGGCGATTTCGCCGCGGTTGGCGATGAGAATGCTGTTGAAAGCGCCCACGGCCGGTCTCCCTACAACCTGCTGACGCCGAAACTGTTCGGGTGAACGTCGCGATGCCGAGCTTCCCAACAGGTTTCCAAGGTGAAGCCCAGAACCTTGCGGGTGTCGCGGGGGTCGATGACGCCCTGATCGAGCATCCGGCCCGAGGTGTAAAAGGCATCCGACTGGTCGTCGAAATATTTGATGATCCGATCCTTTTGTTCGCGAAGCTTGTCCTCGTCGACCGCCTCACCGCGCCGTTCGGCCGAACCCCGGGCCACCTGGTCCATGGTCCGGGCCGCCTGTTCGCCGCCCATCACGCCGGTGGTGGCGTTCGGCCAGGCAAACAGAAAATCCGGGTTATAGCCGAGGCCGGCCATGCCATAGTTGCCGGCGCCGAAGCTGGCGCCGATGTAGAAGGTCAGTTTCGGCACCCGGACATTGGCCGCCACCTGGATCATTTTCGAGCCGTGCTTGATCATGCCGCGCTGTTCGTAATCCGTGCCGACCATGTAACCGGTGATGTTGTTGAGGAAGATCAGCGGAATATTGGCCTGATCGCAAATCTGGAAAAAATGCCCGCCCTTGGCTGCGCCGTCCGGGTCGATGGGGCCGTTGTTGCCGACGATGCCGCAGGGGTGCCCGAAAACGCTGCCTTGCATGCAGACCAGGCTGGCCCCGAAATTCGGTTTGAAGTCGACAAAATCCGATCCATCGGCAAACCGCGCAACGACCTCGCGGACGTCGTAGGGGCGGCGGTAATCGACGGGAACGACGCCGGCAATCTCATCGGGATCGTAGAGCGGTTCGCGGAAGCTGCGTGGTTCCGGCTTCGGGCACTTGTCGTTCCAGCCGAGCCGCGTGATCAGATCGCGGGCCTGCAAAAGTGCATCGGAATCGTCCTCCGCCACATACTCGATCAGACCCGACACGGAAGCGTGCATATCGACGCCAGCCAGGTCTTCGTCATCGGCGACCTCGCCGGTTGCCGCCTTGACCAACGCGGCGCCGCCCAGCGACGCCCGGCCCCGGCCCTTGACGCCGATGATGTAGTCGCTCATGCCCGGATAATAGGCGCCGCCGGCTGTCGACGGACCGTGCAGGACGGCGATCACCGGAATGCCAGCGGCGCTCAGCCAGGCCAGATTGCGGAAGCTGGCGCCGCTTTTCGCCCAGCCCTCGACCTTGTATTTCATCAGATTGGCGCCGGCGCTTTCGATCAGTTGCACGAAGGGCAGCTTCTGGCGTAAGGCGATTTCCTGACACCCGCGGTATTTTTCGCCGGACATGGGGGTTGAGGCACCGGCGTTGATGCCTGAATCGTTGACGAAGATCATGCACCGCGCGCCATTGATGAACCCGATTCCGGCAATGGTGCTGGCGCCGGGGATGGAGGTGCCGCGGTCTTCCGAGTCGACCATGTAGTCGGCCAGGCCAAACAGCTCCAAAAACGGCATGCCGGGGTCCAGAAGCCGTTCCAGGCGTTCGCGCGGCGTCAACTGACCGCGTTCCTCGAAGCGGGGGCGGCGCTTCTCCGACAACTGCACGGCCCGGTCCTTCAACGCATGCAGTTCGCCAACCAAGGCCAACATATCGCGCCGGTTTTCCGCGAAGGCCTCTGAACCGGTGTCGATTTTGGAAACGAATGCGGTCATGGCGGATCAGGTCTCCGTTTTCGGCACGATCAGCGCGTCGACGGCCACGGCACCGGTTGGCAGCGCGATGAACGGATTGACGTCGATGGTCTCGATGGTGTCGGCGTTTTCCGCGGCAAACACGGAAAGCCGTGAAAGCGCCTCGGCCAGCGCGCCCAGGTCAGACGACGGTGCGCCGCGCACCCCATCCAGCATGGCCCGGCCTTGAATTTCATCGATCATGCGCCGCGCCTCGTCGATACCGAAGGGTGCCAGGCGGAAGGTCACGTCTTTTAAAACCTCCACAAAGACACCGCCCAGGCCAAACATGACGGCGGGACCGAAGACGGGGTCGGAAACCACCCCCAAGACGGTCTCGACGCCGCCCGACACCATTTCGGCGACGATGACACCATCAATGCGGGCGTCGGGCGCGGCATCATTTGCGCGTTCGATGAGGGTGGTGTATCCGTCAGCGACGCTGGCCGCATCGTCAATGTTCAACAGGACGCCGCCGATCTCGGTCTTGTGCGGAATGTCCGGCGAGGCAATTTTCATCACCACCGGGCCGCCGATATCCGTCCAGATGGCGACGGCGTCTTCGGCGTTGGCGGCAAGGCCCTCCTTGGTCATGGGCATGCCGGCGCTGCCAAGAATTTTCTTGGCCTCGTGCTCCGCAACGGCGGCAGTTGGGGCCGGTAATGCACCGTTAGGCAAAGGCGGCGGTGCGTCCGGCCGGCCACGCCGGTAGATTTCGCCGAACCGGGTCAGCGCGGCGGTTGCTCTGACCGCCAGGGAAGGGTCATCGAAGCAGGGATAACCCATGGCTTCGTAGGTGCGAACCAGGTCTTCCGGCGCCTGCATGCTCATCACCAGGACCTCTTTCGGATATTTCTCCTGCAGACCGCCGAATATTTTCAGGCAGACGTCATGGGTGAAGGGCGATGCCGGCACGCTGGCCATATAGATGACGTGCGAATCGTAATCGGCTTCGTCGATGGTCAGGCTGACATTCTTGTCCATGAGGTCGGGGTCGTTGAGGGCTTGCGCGGTGAAATCGACAGGGTTGTTGACGCCGGCGTAGGGGATCATTTTCTTCAGCTTTTTCTGCACCGGATCGGGCAGCGGCACCACATCCAGGCCTCGCTTCACTGAGGCATCAGCCATTTGCACGCCGACCCCGCCGGAAATCGTTTGCAGACTGATCTTATTGCCAGAGGGAAAGCGTCCGAATTGACAAGCATAGGCCACGTCGGCCAGTTCCTCGGTGGTTTCCGCCCGGTAGACGCCGTATTGGCGGAACAGGGCTTCGTAGACCGCATCGGCGCCGGCCAGGGATGCCGTGTGCGACGCCGCGGCCCGCGCCCCGGCATCGGTGGTGCCGACCTTCATGAAGACGACGGGCTTTTTCGCATCGCGGGCCATTTCCAAAGCCCGGCAAATGCCGTCCGCGTCTTTCATGCCCTCCGCGTAGGCCAAAATGACATCGACGTCCGGCGCCTGGGCGTAATATTCGATGACTTCGGCGACATCCACGTCGGCTTCGTTGCCCGTGGTCACCCAATAGTTGGCGCCGATGCCGCGGCTCTGGGCGGCCAAAAACAGGTGCGATCCATAGGCGCCGCTTTGGCTGATGATGCCGGCGGTGCCGTTGGCGACTTTGATCATGCTGGGCGCATTGGCGAAGGTCCCGTACCAGCCGTGGGAAATATTGAAGACGCCCAGGCAATTGGGACCGATCATGCGCATGCCGCTTTCTTCGGCGATGGCGCTGATTTCGGCTTGCGCCGCGTCTTCGCCCATCTCCGCGAACCCCGAGGTAAAAATCACGGCGCTTTTGACGCCGCACTCGGCGCAGTCGCGGATCACGTCGACGGCGATCGAGGCCGGCACGGAGATGACCGCGCTATCGACGGCTTCCGGCACATCCTTGATGGAGGGATAGGCCGGCAATCCCTGAACCGTCTCGCGCTTCGCGTTGACCGGATAGATCTTGCCTTTGTAGCCCTGTTCCTTGGTGAAGTGCAGGGGTCGGCCGCCGATACGTGACGCTGTGTCCGACGCACCGATAATGGCGATGGATCGCGGTTTCAAAAGCGGGTCGAGTGCGTGTGCCATGACGTCGTGTTCCTATTTCCGGCCGGTCAGTTTCTCGGCCAGATCGCGCGGTACGGAAACCGGCATGGCGAGGATTTGTTGTCCGTAGGTCTTGCCCATGTTGTCCAGGTGCAAAGATGACGTGCCGCCGCCGCCGAGGCAATCGGTCATCAGGAAATTGAAGGCGTCGAAGCCCGGCAGGTCAAAGCGGGTGACGTCGCCTTCCACCGTGTGATTGAACCATTCGCGAACCCGTTCCGCGGTGACACCCAGGCGGATCCATTCCAGATACTCGGGTGCGCGCGCCATGATCCCGACGTTCGCGCTATTTCCCTTGTCACCGCTGCGTGCCACGGCCAAGGCGATCAGCGGGACATCCCCGGTATCGCCGCCGGTCTCGGCCGGTTCGTCCATGTCAATCGGTTCAGCGGCCAACTCTGCCGATGATGCCGGAACGAAGGGGGTGACCGAAATCTCCCGCCCGTCCACGTGAACAATCTGTTGCACCCGCGTCTTGTCGACGAGAAATGCGAACTGCGCCACCACCGGCGTGATCTTCGGCCGACCGGCCGCGCCGGCGCTGCAGCGGCCCGTGGTCATGGACAGCGCGACACCCGTGGTTTCCTTGGAGAAGAGTTCCAGCGCGGCGCGCTCGTCATGACGCACATCCAGGCGCACGGTTATTTCGCGGGTATCTGAGGCTTCGGCGCGGGCGTTACCGCCCCACAGCGCCTCGGCGCCGACCAGATGCAGGGCCGTATCGCGGTAGTCACCCAGGTTGCGTTCCTTGAACAAGCGCCGGGTCCGCTTGAGCAACGACTTGGCAAAGGCCTCGCCTTTCTCCTTGACCTCGAAACCGGTGATGATGGTGGCCGCCGTGGCCCGGAAACCGTCGCGGTAGGTCGATGAGACCTTGTAAGAGGCCGTCGGTGGCCGGCCGCGCACACCGCTGATGTCCAGGCGGTCCGGCCCGCTTTCGTCCAGCACGGCACCGCTGAAATCGCAGATTGCGTCGGGCACGATATAGGCCCGCGGGTCGCCGATTTCATAGAGGATCTGCTCGCCCACGGAGAGCCTGGACACCATGCCGCCCGTGTTCGCCGGCTTGCAGATGGTGAAGGTGCCATCTGACCGGCATTCGGCAATGGGGTAGCCCATATCATCCCAGCCGTCGGCGACGTCGCGCCAATCGGTGAAATTGCCGCCCGTCGTCTGGGCGCCGCATTCGATGATGTGGCCGGCCAGTGTCCCCGACGCCAATTTGTCGTAATCCTGAGGTTGCCAGCCGAATTCGTGGATGAGCGGGCCGAGGGTCACGGCGCTGTCAACACACCGCCCGGTGATCACCACGTCGGCGCCGGCATCCAGGGCGGCGGCGATGGGGAAGGCGCCCAAGTACGCGTTGGCGCTGATCAGGTCATCGGGCATCGGCGCGCCGGAAAACATCTCGGTGACGCCGTCGCTGCTCAATTCATCGATCTGGTCCAGCACGTCATCGCCGTCGACAGTGCCGACCTTCAATTTGACGCCAGCGTCTTCAGCAACTTGCGCCAGGGCCTGGGCGCAGGCCTGGACGTTGACGCCGCCGGCATTGGCGACAACCCGGATGCCGCGATCCTTGATCTCGCGGATCAGCGGCTTCATCACCAGAGTGACGAAGTCTTTGGCGTAACCGGCGTCGGGGTCCTTGGCCTTGGCGCGTACCAGGATCGACATGGTGACTTCGGCCAGATAATCGAAGACCAGATAGTCGACATCGCCCTGCATCACCAACTGCTTCGGTGCTTCCTGGGAATCTCCCCAGTATCCCGACGCGCCGCCGATACGGACGGAATTCTTGGCTGGCTCAGCCATCAATGTCCTCCTGCCAGGCGGGCTTGCGCTTCTCGGCAAACGCCGTCTGGCCTTCCTTGCCTTCGTTGCCACGGTTCAATTCGGCGAACTTGGCGGCGGAATAGCGAACCATGTCCCCGGCATCCATGGTGCCGACCTTCAGCATGATGTCTTTGGTCGCCGCGTTGGCCTGGGGGCCACAGTGCAAGACCTGGCGAACCACGGAATCCAAGGTCTCATCCGCCTCATTGTCTTCGCAGAGGTATTGGGCGATGCCATATTCGAACGCCTTGGCGCCGTCGAAGCGCTCACCGGTAAGCGCCAGCTGGCGGGCGCGGGTCAGGCCGATGCGCTTGACCACGTAAGGGGCGATCTGCGCTGGCGCGACGCCCAGCGTCGTTTCCGGCATACCCATGCGGGTGCTGCGCGTCACAATGGTGATGTCGGCCAGACACGCAAAGCCCATGCCGCCGCCGAAGGCGGATCCCTCGACCATGGCGATGGTGGTCTGCGGCAGATTTTCGAACCGCAGAAAGCCCAGGCCGGCGCGAGTATTGCGGGCTTCGATCGGGTCTTCGCCGTCGTTAGTGTCCACGTCGGCCAGGGTCTTGCGTTCCTTGATGTCACCGCCGGCCGTGAAGTGACCGCCGGCGCCGCGGATCACCGCGACCCGCACGTCTGATGCGCTCTCCAGCCAGGCAACCACGGACGAGAACTCGTCGCCCATTTGCATATTCATGGCGTTTCGCCGCTCGGGGCGGTTAAAGACAATGTCCAGACGGCCGCCTTGCCGCGTGAGCAGGAGAAATTCGCATTTGGGAAGATTGGCCATGATGTCCTCAGGTCGGGGGCGGGCTCAGCCGACGCCCATCTGGTGTTTGAACATGTCCTTGAAGCGTTCGATCTGCGGATTGACCGCCGCGTCAGGTAGGGAAATCATTTTCGACAGGGCCAGGCCCCGGGTCATCACCTGCAGCGCCGTCCGCCAGCCGATGATCTCGTCGCGGTTGAGGCCGCTGTCGGCAAACAGGTCGGCCCACAAATCGGCGCGGCCCCGTTCGATTTCGTCCAAGGTCTCACGCACCGCGGCGCGCAGTTCCGGATCCAGCCGGCCCTGCACGGCGATCTCCGTAAAGGCCATGTAAGTGGGGCTGATGTAGCCCTGCCAATAGGTGTCGATGACGTGGTCGATACGGGATTCAAGATCAAGTTTGCGGGCCGCTTCCACGTCCAGCATGCCGCCCATTCGGGCGGCGATTTCCACCACCGTTTCCTTCAAAAGTTCCTTCGGCGTGGCGAAATGGTATTGGATGGCGCCGCGGGTCAGGCCGGCGCGTTTCGCCACTTCCGCCGTGGTCATGTTGGCGGCGCCGCGTTCCTGGAGAATGTCGATGGTCGCGGCGATGAGTTTCGTGCGCGTCTCCGTGCGCCGCTCTTCCTGGGTGCGGCGTCGGCGGGCCGGCGCGGAACGCGGGCCCGATCCCTTCTCCGTCGACGGAGCGCCACCCTTTGGTTTTGCAATAACGGCCATTTTTAGACTCTCATTGAAACTTGCATTCATGAATGATAGTAAGTGAAGCAAGAGATTTCAATCGTTCGTTTTCGACGGACCGGTGAGGTCGCCGGACTTGGGAGGAACCGTCATGCTGTTGACCCACGAACACAATGCACTGGTGCACAGTCTCGAGCAGTTTATCGAGGCCGAAGTGAATCCCTACGTGGATGAATGGGAGGACGCGGAAATTTTTCCGGCCCATGAGCTGTTCAAGAAGATGGGCGACATGGGGTTCCTGGGGATCGGCAAGCCGGAGGAATACGGCGGCGGCGGTCTTGATTATTCCTATGAGGCCGTCGCCTGCGAAACCCTGGGCGCCATCAACTGCGGCGCCGTCGCCATGGCGACGGGCGTGCAGACCTCCATGGCGACGCCGGCCCTGGCCAAGTATGGATCGGATGAGCTGCGCCGCGACTATCTGGTGCCGGCCATTGCCGGCGATCAGGTCGCCTGCATCGGCGTGACGGAAGCCGGTGCCGGGTCCGACGTGGCCAGCCTGCAGACCACGGCCCGCAAGGACGGCGATGACTATGTGATCAATGGCGCCAAGATGTTCATCACCAACGGCATCCAGGCCGACTGGATGTGCTGTCTGGCGAACACCGGTGACGGTGCCGTCCACAAGAACAAGTCCCTGATCATAATCCCCTTGGACAGCCCCGGCATCGAACGCCACAAGATGCGCAAGATCGGCATGATGGCTTCCGATACGGCGCAAATATTTTTTGACGACGTGCGGGTGCCGCAAAGCAACCGCATCGGCGAGGAAAACCGGGGCTTCATCTATCAGATGGAGCAGTTCCAGGAAGAACGCATGTACGGCGCGCTGCGCGGCATTCGGGTTCTGGAAGAAGCAATTGGCGAGACCATCGCCTATACCCGGGGCCGCCAGGCCTTCGGCCAGTCGATCCTGGACAACCAGGTCGTCCACTACCGCATCGCCGAAATGCAGACGGAGGTCGAGGCGCTTCGGGCGCTCACCTACAAGGCTGTCGAGCTTTACGTCGCCGGCGAGGACGTGACCAAGCTGGCCTCCATGGCGAAGTTGAAGGTCGGGCGCCTTTTGCGCGAAGTCATTGACGGCTGCCTGCAATATTGGGGCGGACACGGATATGTTTGGGAATCGCCGATTTCGCGGAAGTTTCGGGATTACCGCGTGTCGTCCATCGGCGGCGGCGCCGACGAGGTGATGCTTAGAATCATCTCGAAACTCATGGACATTGCGCCGAACTAAGCGGAGGCCGCCGGTATGGATTTGCGAGACCGCGAAGAGCATCGGATTTTCCGCGCCGAAGTGCAGGACTTCGTCGCCGAATGCGCACCCCGGGCGCCGAAGGAGCGCATGTTCTCCTACCGGATCGAGCCGAAGAAGTTCGCCGACGACGTCAAGGCCTGGCAACGCCTGTTGGTCGAGCGCGGTTACGCCTGCCGGGAGGTGCCGAAAGAATACGGCGGCTTCGGCGCCGAGTCCGACCATTTGAAATCGCGGATCATCGCCGAGGAATTCTTCGCCGCCGACCTGCCCCAGGGGCTGATGAACCAGGGCATCTCCATGTTCGTGCCGACCCTGCTGGCGGAAGGCACGGAAGAGCAGAAGAAAACCTGGATCGAACCGACCATTAAGGGCGACCTGATCTGGTGCCAGGGTTACTCCGAGCCCGGCGCGGGGTCCGACCTGGCCAGCCTGAAAACCCGGGGCGACGAGGACGGCGCCGATTTCCTGATCAACGGCCAGAAGATCTGGACGTCTTGGGCGCATGTGGCCGACATGATCTTCTGTCTGGTCCGCACGGAACCGGATGCACCCAAGCACAAGGGCATCAGCTACATCATCTTTCCCATGAATACGCCTGGCATCGACATCCGCCCGTTGCAGACCATGACCGGGCACCCGTCCTTCAATGAGGTGTTCTTCACCGATGTCCGCGTGCCGCAAGCCAACGTCGTCGGCGGGCGCGGCAATGGCTGGGCCGTGGCCAACAATACGCTGGTTCATGAGCGCGGTTTCCTGGCCAACGCCAATCTTTCCCAGGAACGCCTGAACCGCATCGAGAAGCTTTTGCTGGACGAGACGGTGGATGGCCGGCGCCTCATGGAAGACCGCGCCTTCAGCGACCGGTATTTCCGCCTCAAGGCGCGTGTCCACGCCATGCACCTGCATGAGATGCGCCTGGCCTCGATGATGCAGAAGGGTGAGAAGCCGGGCCTCGCCGGGATGGTCTGCAAATGGATCGGCTGCGAGCTGAATTTCGAATTGGACACGCTGGCCATCGACGCCTTCGGTGAGATGGGCGTGATGTTCGACGGCATTCCTGACATCATGCTCGACGGGGTGTGGCAACAGCTTTCCATGTACGACCTGGGTCTGATCATCGGCGGCGGCACGGCGCAAATTCAGAAGAATATCATCGCCGAGCGCGGCCTCGGCATGCCGCGCGAACCGAAGCCGGCAGCGGGGTAGAGTGTCATGGATTTCTCCCTTTCCGACGAACAGGTGATGATCCAGGACAGTTTTCGTGGCCTGCTGTCGCGGGACGTGAGTCTGGATTTGATCCGCGACGTGGTGGCGGCGGGAACCGCCTGCGATGCGAACCTGTGGTCGGCGCTTACCGAACTGGGCATGCCCGGTCTGCTGATCACTGAGGATTTCGGCGGCGCCGGCCTGGGCTTGTTGGAGGCCACGGTCGCCGCCGAAGAATTGGCTCGGGCCATGGCGCCGGTTCCTTTCGTCGGCAGCGCCGTGCTGGCACCGCTGGCGCTGGCACATGGCGAAAACGATGAACTGAAATCGGCCTGGCTGCCGCGACTGGCGGCGGGCGAGGTGCGCCTTGGTGCGGCAATCACCGAAGCTGCGTCAGGCGCCCGCAAGGGGACCGGTGTCACCGCCGACGGTGGCGCCTTGAGCGGGCAGGCCCGGTTTGTGCTGGACGGTGGCGGGGCCGCGGCGTTTCTTGTCGGTGATCAGTCGGGCGGGCTGCATCTGGTGGAAGCCGGCGCGGTGGGGTTGGAGAGCACCCTTTTCCCGACGATCGACGGCACCCGCTCGGTTATCGATATCCAGCTGGAGAAGACGCCGGCGCAGTTGGTGGCGGGTGGTAACAGCGGCGTCCGGCAGCGGCTTATCGACGCCGGACGGATCATCCTGGCCGCCGAGACCCTGGGAGCCGGCGCCGAAATGCTGCGCCGGGCCGTCGACTACGCCGGTGAGCGCAAACAGTTCGAACGCGTCATCGGGTCCTTTCAGGCGGTCAAGCACATGTGCGCGGAAATGGCCGCCGAACTGGAACTCTGCCGGGGCCTGGTGTGGCACGCCGCTTACGCCTTTGATCACCTGCCCGATGAGGTGACGGAAGCGGCGGCCATGACGAAATCCCATGTCGACGATGTCGGCCGCTTCGTCGCCCGCACGGCAACGGAGGTCCACGGCGGGATGGGATTCACGGACCTCATGGGATTGCACTATTGGTTCAAGCGGATCGGCTTCAACCGGGCGGCCCTGGGTACACCGGACCGCCTGCGCGGCGAAATGGCGATGCGCCTGCTGACCGGTTAGGCCCAGCTCCTCATATTATACCAAGTTGCACTAATAATGACCCATAGAGACGGTTTTCCAGGGTTTTCGGCAAGGAGCGTGCGCTGTCGCGATGCGGGGCATCGGAAAGCGTGCGCGACGCTGTCCGAAAGCC
>Ga0114932_10003289_pt1 | contig 16023 bp, 12 predicted proteins | sample 2SBtaG_2_FD_87286 | JGI IMG/M metagenome (GOLD analysis project Ga0114932, IMG submission 87286) | Deep subsurface microbial communities from Kolumbo volcano to uncover new lineages of life (NeLLi) - 2SBTROV12_ACTIVE470 metaG | ecosystem: Environmental > Aquatic > Marine > Volcanic ...
CAGACTGCTTTTCTTCTTGTCGGCGCAGCACACGGTGGGCGCGCTTGAGGCCCTTTGAGACGATCACCGAGGCGTCGAGCTGCCCTAGGTCTGCGGCAAAGGCGTCATTGTCGAACTGACCGGTACCCATCGAGGCCTGCATCTGCAGGACCAAGGCCTCCATGATCGCGTGCAGCACGGCGTGACGGTTGGTGCCCTCTTCGGTCAGGCGCTCGACGGTCAGGCGCACCACCGGGGGATTGTTCGACGCGATCTGGGTCTCGACTGCCGCGTGAAGATTGGCGTGCAGATCGGCATTCAAGGCCCGACCGGCGTGCAGAATGGGGTTGGGATTTTGGGTGTGCCAAGCCACCATCGATGTGGTGCGCTCTCGCTCATCCATCTGCAGCCAGGCGTCGGGGTCTGGGGCGGTTGCGGGGTCGTGCATGTGATGGGCTATCGGGGGCGCGGCCATGTGCGGAAAGGTTGGTGCGAATAGTACTTGGGCCGTCTGTCGATGCGTACGTGAAGCCAAGGTACGCCCAGTCCGGACGTGCTCACCCAGAAGGGGTCGGGTCGACCGAACCACGTGCGCTCGACGGCAGCTCCGACAGCGACCCAGAGGGCGTGGACCTGTTTGTGTGGGGCGTTTCGCACGAACGTCGCCAGATGTGGGTAGCAATCTCGGTTGGCCATCTTTTTGGGGGAGACGAGGGTGGCGTCCCCAGAGAGGTTGGCGAAAGTGGCCACTGGCGCGGGTCCGACCAGGGCCCCCGGAAACGGATGCCGATCGGGCTCGACCAACGCGAGGGACGGGCTGTTGTTGAGCACGAACCCGAATGGTTCGTCCTGTGTGGCGTGCGAGACCGGCACGGTCTCCCAGAAGACCGCCTGGTGGGGGCAGTCGGCAATGGCGCGGATCAGCTGATCGCGGAGTGCGGGGTCGTTCTGCAGACCCGCAGCGACTTCGGCCCAGGACAGGGCGCGACCCTCGCGTTTCAGCGACTGCTCGATGGTGCCAGTCATGCCCCAGTGTAGCCGGTCGCGATATGGCGGGTCGATGAGCGAAATACGAATCGACCCCACCCTCTGGCCGCGCCGGCTTATCTACCAGCACTACCGCGGCATGGGAAATCCCTACCTGTCGCTCACGGTGGATGTCGACTGCACCGACATGTACGCGTCATGCAAGGCCCGCAAACGGTCGCTATTCGCGGTGATGATGTGGCGACTGGCCCGCGCCGCAAACACTGTGCCGCAGCTTCGGCAGCGCATTCGACTGCAGGACGACGAGCATGTCGTCGAGCACGACATCGTGCACACGGCGTTCACGGTGGGGGCCGCAAACGGACTGTTCAGCTACGCCGATGCGCCGCTGGTCGACGACGAGGCTGAGTTCTGCGAGCTCGTCGCGGCGGCGTCTGCGGTGGGTGCGCAGGCCGATCTGATTCCGATGGAGGGCAAGCGAGACGACCTGCTCTTCCTAAGCTGTCTGCCCTGGGTGCACTTCACAGCCATCTCGCATCCGATGGACACCGGCGCCACCCACACCGTCGACACCGTGCCGCGCGTCGCCTGGGGGCGCATCTCGCAGCGAGGAGACCGTCGGGTGCTGCCGGTCAACATCCAAGCGCACCACGCGCTCGTGGACGGTGGGCACTTGGGAGCCTTCTATAGGGCGCTGGAGCATGAACTCGGTGAGGCGAAGCTCGCCGGTCCTTGATCAGCCTAGGGCATAGACGAGGTTCGCGGCCTGACCGGCGCGCTTGTGCTTCGGCCTCCAGAACTTCGAGATGCGGCCTCGCCAGCTGCTCTTCAACCGGGCGCGGAACCCTTCGGGGGTCTGACCCGTCTCTTCGAGGGCGCGGTCGAACTCGTCGCGAGCCTTGTTTCGGGCCTTGAACAGCATCATCTGCACCCGGCTGTGGGCATTGACCTCGCCGTCGCCGGTGGTCTCGATGGGGATGAACAGGCTGGTCGGGTGCTCGGACTGCACGATGGACTGCACTCCGTCGGACACGCCACTCGATGGCATGCAGCCGAACGGCTTGACCGACAGGGTCATGTGGTTGACCTCGTCCTCGATGAAGTGCAGCAGCTTGCCGACTTCCATGTGGCCTTCGCCGCCTCGGATGTTGTTGTCGTAGTGGGCGGCCGCGAGTCGCGCGATTTCGTCCATGTCCGGCAGGTGGTAGCCGTGCAGGCCCAGCACGGTGGCGTAGGTATAGAACACCCCTCGCATGGCCCCGTCTGCCGCCTTGAGAATCCACAGCTTCTTGGTGGCGTCCTTGCCCTGCAGGCCTCGTCGGCTGCCGTCGGCATCGCGCAGACGCATGCGGTCGATGGTGTCGTACTTGTTCTCCCACACCATGAAGAGCAGCCAGTTGATCAGCGGCTGAATGTCGACCTCGGCGCCCTCTTGCTCCAAAAAAGACTGCATGTGGTAGTTGCCGTCGCCTTCGGTGGTCATGGCCCAGAACTCGCCGATGACGCTGACCACGGGCTTGGGCTGGCTGCGGTCGAGCTCGATTTTTCGGAGCAATCGACGGCACTTGAGCAATGCCAGCACAACGCTGCCGTTCGCCTCGAGGGCGTCTCCGACCAGCTTCTTGCACTCGGTCATCGTCTTGTTGACGCTGCCGGGAACCACCTCGTAGGGGCGCATGCGGTAGCCGACGAGGTTGAGAGTGTCGCCGGCCAGCAGTCCCGTGACCAATGCCACGGCGAAGGCGGCGTTGAGCTTCAATCCGAGCTCGTCGCCGGTGGCCTGTTTTATGCCGCCCTGCTGCTGGAAGAGCATGACCCGGAAGCCCTCGAATCCGCTGTCCCGCAGTGCCTTGCGGTATTCGGTGACGTAGGTGCCGAACCGGCAGGGCCCACAGGCGCCGGCAGTCAGGAACAGGTGCTTCTCGATGATTTCTTTGGTGGGAATGCCGTGCACGTCCCGCATGGTGACCAGGTGCTTGATCAAGTTGCCGACGGTGAAGTAGGTCGGGCTGCACTGGCCCCGGTTACCGAACTCTTTTCCGAAGGTCAGGGCGTCGTTGTCGGGCACGTCCATGACTTCGACGTTGTAGCCGATGCCACGCAGTGCGCGGCTGGCGAGCTCGTCGTGGGCGAGGGACAGGCCGCTGATCCACATGGTGGTGTAGGCGCGCTGTTCGCCGGTGAACACCTTGTTGATGGTCTCGGTGTATTGCTGGCGATGCAGGCCGAGCTTCTTGGACTCCTCTTCGGCAAATGCCGCGAGTTCAGCCTCGAGCTCTTCATCGACTGCAGGGATTTGGCCATTGGGGTCGAGTTCGTCGGGGTTCATTTGGCGGGCACTCCTTCAAGGGGGGTCTGGGAGAGCGGCTTTCCAGCCGCCCGTCTCCGGATCAGTTCAGCGCGCTTGAGCGCAATGCGTCTGGCGAGGGTGGCGCGGGCGTCGGCTTGGTCGGCCAGCTGCTCCTCGACAATCTTCAGCTTGTAAGCGTAGGTCTTGACTCGGATGCCGATCGATCCCACAGGCTTGTTGGCATCGATGTCATGCAGGGCCGAGTACGGCGCCTTGGCGGTGTCGACCAGCTTCTCGATCAGTCCGTAGGTGGGCGCATCGTGGCCGCACTTGAAGCTGGAGAGATCGAGGATGGCAATGTTTGGATGGCGCACAGCCCACCGCGCGGTCCAGACCTTCTGCACGCTGTTCGCGCTGAAGTTCTCGGGCCACACATCGGTGATGTCGAGTGGGTCGGCACCGTCGGTGAAGAACCGCGACAGCCAGGCTTTGTCCTTGGGGATGCTGCGCATCGACAGGATGGGGTAGCCCAGCACCTGGAACTCGACGGGGATGCCGTGGTTGATGCCGGGATCGTTGTGGTACGGCCGTCCGAGCACCACGATGGCGATTCGGTTCTCGCGCTCGACCTGGGCGATGATGTCGCGGGCCCTGTCCTGCAGGTGCTCGTCAAACGCATCGAGCGCCTTCCAGCCTTGGTCTGCAGCGTGGTCAGACTCGTCTTCGGTGATGCCGAGCAGCGGCCCCCAGGTCTCGAACAGGCGCTTCTTGAGCAGCCAGGGCTCGGCGAACTGCAGACTCGAGTCGATCCACTGGATGCCGGCGCGCTCGAAGAAGTCGACCTCTTTGGTGAAGGCGGCCTTGGCGACCTTGGGAGAGCCGGCGACGATCGGGCAAGACGCCGTATCCATTACGTTGGTCACCCAGGAGGGGACCGTGGTGATGCACGGGTACCAGATGTAGTCGAGCGGTCCGCGGCGCTTCTTTTCATCTTCGTGAGCGTGGAAGATCAGGTCGTGCACATGGGCCTGAATGACCTTGCTTGGGAAGCAGGGATCGATGGAGCCATAGCGACCGCCCTCGACCCACATCTCTTCGTCGGTGGGCACGCTCCAGATGACGTTGCGCTTGGGGATGCCCACGCTCTCGAGGTAGGTGCGGAAGAACGGGCCCATGGAATACATGTTCAGCACGCGCGGCAGGCCAATCTTCACGTTGGAGAGGTCGACATTGCTGCGCTTGAAGCCGCGCTTGAACGCCCGGCGGGCGATGCGCTTGAACGACAGTCGAGTGACCGCGACGTCCTCTTTGGTCGAGCCTGCCAACGGTTGGGGTTCGGGCTCGTAGAAGTGCTTGAACGCGAGTTCGCCCTCTTCCTCGACGAGATTGGGGTACTGGCGCTGAACGATGCGGCGCTCGCGATTGAGCTCCTTGAGCGCTTCTTTGCTCTCGACGGTGCCCTTCTCGCACGAGAAGCCGCTGATGTAGCGGCTGGTGCGCCCATCGGGGGTCTCGGTGTCGATGAAGGTTCGGCTGCACTCGTTCGGGCAGAAGTGGCAGACGGTGCTCTCGTCGTTCACGGTCTGGTACTGCAGATCGATGGCCTGGTCCATGCCGATGAAGGTGCTGGAACCGCGCCTGCGGACCACACGGAGCGTCTCCATGGCGGCGCCGATTGCTCCGGCCTCTCCGCAGTGTGGGTGCACGACGATGTTGGCGTTGGGCACGCGGTCGGCGATGTAGTCGACCTGGGCCTTGAGGGCGGCGAGGTTGCGCTGAGTTCCGCCCTGCAGGACGAACGTCGTGCCGAACTTGGCCAGACGAGGGACGCCGACGACGTACTGCCAGACGTTCTTGGGCAGTACCTGGGCCAGACCCGCGAGCATCTCGGCTTTCTGGAATCCCTCCTTTTGGAAGTTCACCCGGTCGGCATCGAGGAAGACCGCGCAGCCGTACGAGAACTTCGGAGCCAGCGAAGCCGAGAAGGCGGTGTCTGCGTAGTCCTCGAGCTCGACGCCGAACTGATCGGCCATGGCTTGCAGCAGCATGCCGTTTCCGGCGGAGCACTGGTTCGACAAGCGGAAGTCGCGCACGTCTCGCCCGCCGTCCTTGGTCTCGCCCAGGAACAGCACCTTGATGTCCTGCCCGCCGATGTCGCACACCACGTCGGCCTGGGGAATGAAACGCACAGCGCTCATCATATGAGCGACGGTCTCGACGATGTTCACGTCGGCGCGGACGGACTCTTCAAGCACATTTGCAGCGTACCCGGTGGCGCCAAACCCCATGCATTCGAGGGTCGCACCCTGGTCTTCGACGTACGCTTTGATCTGCGCGAGGATGTCCTTGGTGTCCCGAATCGGGTTGCCCTTGGACATCGTGTACGCCTTGTACAGAATCTCGCCGTTGTCGTAGTCGACCAGCACGGCCTTGCTCGACGTGCTGCCGCCGTCGAGTCCGATGACTCCGCGCACCACTTGGCCAGGCTCGAAGACCGCGTCGTCGAAGCTGGGCAGGGTGTACTTGGCCAAGAAGGTGTCGAGCTCGTCCTGCGTCTGTACGAGCGGGCCTCCGGCTGCCGCGCCCAGGCGTGCTGACCGGCCGTTGAGCATGTAGTCCTTGAGGCCGTCGAGTCCCGTGTAGCGACCGGCGTCTGGGTCGTCGACCGAGTCGGCGAGTCCGAACACAACCGCCCCGAATGCGGCGTAGTACTGCGCGTTGTCGGGGGTGAAGATCAGCTCTTCGATGGGGATGGACTTGTCGTAGTCGTAGCCGCGTGAGTCCCAGGTCTCGGGAATGCGCATGCGCCAGCACTGCACCAGGAAGGGCAGGTAGCAGTTCGGCCCGCCGAGCAGCAGCACCTTGCTGTGCAGCGTATTTCCGCGGGTCAGCACCGAGAGGTTCTGATGAACGATCGCGTCGGCGAGGGAGTTCATGACCTCGAGGCTGGGGATGCCCGACTTGACGAGATTAACGATGTCGGTCTCGGCGAAGACGCCGCACTTGGCGGCCACATGGTGCAGCATGGTGGCATCGAAGTGAATGCGGCTGACCTCTTCGGGGGTCATGCCGACCTTTATCATGCACTTGTCGATGGTGGCGCCGGTTCCGCTCGCGCACTTGTCGTTCATCGACGTCAGTGCTGTCTTCTGGTCCTCTCCGTCAGCACCTTTGGTCTGGCGGAACATGATGATCTTGGCGTCCTGACCGCCGAGCTCGATGACCGACCCCACATCGGGGTGAAGCTTCTCGACCGCAAGGGTGACGGCGTTGACCTCTTGCACGAACTTGGCGCCGATTGGGGCCGCCAGGGGACTCGATCCGGAACCCGTCACAAACACGCGAATGTCTTTTGTTCGCGGGAATGCGTCGCCGATGCGGACCAGGAACTCGAGCACCATCTCGGGCTGTCGGGTCTCGTGTCGCTCGTATTCGGACCACAGGATCTCGAGCGTATCGGGATCGCACACGACGGCCTTTACGGTGGTCGAGCCAATATCGATTCCGATGCACACTCGTTCGGCGTAAGAAACTGCGGACACACACACCCCGCGACTGACACGCCAGTCTAGTGCGGACTGACACGCGTGTCTAGTGGCGAAAACCATAGGCGTGTCTCGGTTTGTCCCCCGATTGGGTCGACGCATCCATGGCTGATTGCGTCGACAGACGGCACCTGCGTTGCCATCTACCAGCCGACGCCTGGCCGCGGGAAAATCAGCACGGAGCCCTAAAGATCCATGGCGTGCCGTGGCGCACGCCACAAGCACACCGTTCGTGCCGTGGGGGGACATTCACACCCTTGTCCGCCTCATCCCAAACGTGCGTCCCTTCTGCATTCTGCAGAAACCACGGCCGAACTGCGGGCGGATGACCGGACTTGCGGGCTAGGGCCCCACCTCTGATGTTCGCCGGCGCCAGCATCGATGACGTCGAGATCGCCTGGGAGTAGTCAGGACTCGGTTCGGGCCACCGGCACCGGGCTGACCGCAAATCGGTTCTTTCCCTCTCCGGACTTGCCCTCAGCGAGCTCGTCCATGGCTTGTGTGGCCAGCGCGTCGACGTGCTCATTTCCGGGCTCGCCCTGGTGGCCGCGTACCCAGGTCCACTTGACGCGGTGCCGGTTCTGCAGCTGGTCGATGAGCTTGAGCAGGTCGACGTTGGCCACGTCCTCTCCGCTGCCCTTCTTCCAGCCGCGGCGCTTCCAGCCGGGCATCCATTCGGTGGCGGCGTCCTTGAGGTACTTGCTGTCGGTGCGCAGCTCGATGGGCTGGTTCTGGCCCCGCAGGGTGCTGAGTGCCTCGATGGCCGCCTGCATCTCCATGCGGTTGTTGGTCGTGTCGCGGGCGCCGCCCCAGCGCTCGAGGGCGCTTCCGGAGTGCGTGTCGATGAGCAGCATGCCCCAGCCGCCGACCCCGCCAGGATTCCCGCGGCAGCCGCCGTCGGTGTAGGCCACGGTTCGCATGTCGCTGGGTGCTGCCTGGGTGATTTCGGTCGCGGCCTTCTTTGCGCCGGGCTCGGGTGCCTCGGGCTCTGGCAGCGTCTTTCGCGCGGTCTGGGCCAGCAGCTTGACTGGCTTGAAGTCGGCTTCGGACGACTTCTTGAGCGTCCACATCAGCTTCAGGCGCAGGTCCTCGACCGACAGCTGCTTGACCAGGTCCAGGTGTTTCACGCCGCCTGGCTTCTGCCAGTCGCGGTCGCGCCACGACTCCATCCAGTCGTTGCCGACGCCTGCCAGGGTCTCGTTGGAGGTACGCACCTCGACGACCGTGCCGTCGGGAAGTCGACTCAGACCTGCGACCGCGGCCTGCATCGCTCCGCTATAGGCGCTGCCTCCGACCACGGCGCCGGATGCGGTGGTGGGCTCGTTGCCGGCGGTGCTCCAGGCCCAGCCGACGTTGCCGCGGAATGCAGAGGAGCTGACGTACAGAACGGTCATGAGCAGCGACTAACCGCGCGTCATTTCCTCATCGACAGGCCGATCCCCCCACCCATTCCACGGGTCGCGTTGTTGGCCCAGACGTCGAACGCCAGCCGGCCCTCAATCGCCAGCCCCTTGTCGTTGAGGTCGTACAGAACCAGAGGCCCGATGTTCATGCCCTCGCGGGTATACAGGTCGGTCCCCAGCGCCTTCATGAGCTCAAAGCGCACCATCGCAATGAGCTTGCCGGCGGTGTACCCGGTGGTGTCGCTGATCACGAGGGTGTCGAGGAAGTTGAGGTTGGGATTTTCCCACCCCATGAACGCCTCGGTACGGAATCGGTAGCCGATGGCGGCATCGCTCCAGACCTTGCCCTTCGATGCGCCACCGAGCACCCAGGCGGTGACGTCGATCTGCCCATCGCCAATGCGCGGAAAGTAGTCCTGGTAGTCGCCGAAGTCCTTGCCCACCCCATCGTTGGCGTATCCGGGGACCTTCACGCTGACCGCTGTCGCGAGGGGTTTGCCCTTTGGCAGCAGTGCGGTCTGGACCGACACCGTCACATCGGCCATGCGAATGGTGGATGCTCGGGGACGCCCCCGTGGATTGTCTCCGCCTGGAGCGGCCAGGTACAGGGTGTTCCAGGCTAGCGGGACCTGCGCCACAAGCATGACCGGATGCTGCTTGATCAGGCCCACTTCGCCGTACAGGACGGTCTGTGCTCCCAAGAAGCTCTGACCTTCCGGGGTCTCGTAGTCCGGCGCCACATACTCGCTGGCTGCGTACATGTCCTCGCCAGCTTTGACGTAGAACGAGCCCTGGGTGCGGGTCCATGCCCCGGCTTGAGCCGTGCCAGTCGCCAGCAGCGTGGCCAGCAGCCAGCTCATGCGACGGTGATCGCGATCTGCATGCCGCCGTCGTACCCAGCGAGGCGGTCGGTTCCGTATGGGTCGTCCGACGACATGTCGCCGCTCTCGGTCGTGACACGGATGCGTGCGGTGTGCTGGCCCGCATCGGACGGCTCCCAGGCATAGCTCCACAGCGTCCAGCGATTCTGTCCCGGCGCGTAGTCGAGGGTGCAGTCATCCCAGCTCTGGCCGTCGTCAAAGGTGATCTCGACGCGCACGACCGGGTCAGCGCCCGCGTAGGCCGTACCGACCATCAGCGTGGACGCCATGGGCAGGGTGGCGCCCTCGTTCGGCCACATGATGAAGCCGTTGGTCTTGTAGTAGCTCTGGGCATCCCAGCCGCGTCCTTCCCAGTGTCCGACGTACTCCTCGCTGATAAAGTCGATGCGGGTCAGCCACTTGGGGTTCTTCATGCCATATCGGGTCGGCACGATCAGCCGAACGGGGCCTCCATGGGCCACGGGCAGGGGGTGGCCGTTCATCTCCCACACCAACCAGACGGGAATTTCGAGGTCCGCGATGGGAATCGAGGTGTGGTAGCCATCGACCGTCTCAAAGCGCATCTCGAAGTTGGCAGCACGCCACGACACACCCATCTGATCGAGCACGTCGGACAGGTGCATGCCGCCCCAGATCGCGTTGTCGATCAGCCGGTTGCGGGGGCCGCTGCCGATGCACTGCAGGGTGTGCTCGAACTCGGTGATGGGCAGTGAGGCCAGGAAGTCGCGGTCGATGACGGCGAGCTCTTCGCCTTGGTCGCTGATGACCAGCTCCCAGTTGTCGAACAGGTCGTCAGAGGGAATGGTGCCGTATTGGTAGACATAGAACTGGCTGTTGTCCGAGATGGGCTCGAACTCGGGCGGCTCGGATTGGTTGGCGCTGTCCACTGGCAACACCAGCGTGTCGCAGCCCTGCAGGAACGTGAGGGCTCCGGCTGTGGTGCCAAACCAGACGACCTGCCTTCGACTGACCTTGGACACACCTTCCTCCACACAACAAGGGCACTATGACCCCGGTACGCGCCCGGTGCCGATCGGTTTCACAAGAGTTCCGAAAACCATCGCCGAGTACCCGCCGGCGAACAGTGCGAGGAAGGGCAGGGATGCCCACAGCCCGTCACTGGCCGCCAGAGCGAAGGCGACCCACAAATAGATCGCGAGCATGGCCTCGACCGCGACCAAAGGGGGGCGGGGCATGCGGTACAGCTCGGTGGTGGCTTCGCCTCGCTTGGGGGTGCGCTCAAAGGTGCCCACCGGCCCAAACAAACCCGCGATCACAGCGGCCGTCTGGCTGATCGACAGGGCGAGCCCGACGCCGAGTACTGCGGGAATGCGCAGCCACCGGCGACCCGCTGGGGTGCCGGAGCGAGCCACAGCCGTCGCATAGAAGGCCAGCATGGAGCAGAAAGCCAACACAAAGACGCTGACGTCTACAGCGGCTAGCCAGAGTGGGCCGCCCTGTCCTCGCGCAGCAATCGCCACCGGCAGCAGCAGCGCCAGAATGCCCATCAACGGGTAGCCCAAGTTCGCCGTCAGGTGGGCGGTCGCATCGAGCTTGACCCGCAGCGATGCCGGGCTGCGCCAGATGCGGCCCAGCAGCTTGCGGCCTGTCTGGATCGAGCCCCGTGCCCAGCGCGCCTGCTGGGTCTTGAAGGCCACGATGGTGTCGGGCAGCTCGGCGGGCACCACGACGTCATCGAGGTACTCGAAGCGCCAGCCGGCCAGCTGCGCGCGGTAGGACAGATCGAGGTCTTCGGTCAGGGTGTCGTGCTGCCATCCGCCCGCGTCGACGATGGCAGCCCGGCGCCACATGCCGGCGGTGCCATTGAAGTTGAACCAGCGACCCGTGTGGTGGCGGGCTGCGTGCTCTACACAGAAGTGTGCGTCCAGCAGCGTGGCCTGAGTGCGCGTGACCCACGAATGGTCGGCATTCAGGTGACCCCAGCGGGCCTGCACCATGCCGACGTCAGCGGCGGCAAACCAGGGCACCAGCCGCTTGATGAAGTCAGTACGGGGCAGGAAGTCGGCATCCAGGATGGCGATCAGGTCGCCATCGGCGACGGCGAGTCCGGCCTCGAGGGCACCGGCCTTGAATCCAGGGCGCTTGTCGCGGTGCAGAAGGGTGGCGGTGATGCCTCGGTCATTGAGCTTGCGAACCGCCTCTCGAGCGCGGTCGGTGGTGTCATCGGTCGAGTCGTCGAGCACTTGAATGCGCAGGGCGTCGGCCGGGTAGTCCAGCGCGCCCACGGCCTCGATGAGTCGGGTTGCGACGTGCCGCTCGTTGAACAGCGGCAGCTGCACGGTGACGACTGGCCACTGCTGGGGTTCAGCCGGAGGTGTGCGTGGCGACAAGCCCCAGACGGCCCAGATCATCCACGCTCGTTGGGCCCCCATGGCGCATAGCGGCATCAAGATCATCAGGTACAGCAGCAGGATGGCGGTCTGCATGAGTCAGGGGATGCCAGTCATGCGTTGGAGTCGCTGCCGCCTTCGTCTTTGTCGTAGAAGGACTCGGCGATCTGCTTGTGCTTGGCCGCTTGGTACTCCTCGGTCACCATGGTGGCGATGCCGAACTCGCGCTCGGCGACGTCCTGGGCCCAGCCCATGCGGTCGGCTGCCTTGTAGAAGAAGTAGGCTTCTTCGGGCTCGACAAAGTCGTCGCTGAAGATCACATCGGCCAGCACCGACAGCACCCAGCGGCGCTCTGCTTGGTCGTCAGTGAGCTTGAGTACCTCGTCGACAGCAGCCGGGGCCGCGCCCTTGTTTGCGGGCGTCTTGAGGATGTCGTTGACCACCGCTGCAGGGGGGCGTCCGAGGGCGTCGGTGCGCTCGGCCAATCGTTTCTGCAGGGTCTCGATCTCTTCTGCACTCACCGCATTCTTGAAGCGACTCGCTTCAATGGACAGCACGGCCGCCAGCTCGGCGATGCGGCGAGCCTTCTGTTCTGGGGTCGTATTTGTCGCGACCGGAGCCGGTGTGGATTTTGGCCCGTACTGCATCCACGCAAAGAGACCGCCGCCGCCGAGTGCCAACAGCGCCAAGCTGACCACGAGAATCGTGGTGCTGGACATCAGCCTTCTCGGTCGGGGATGGATTCGCCAACGGGCACGCCGATGATCTGCGCGAGGTCCTTGGCCAGATCTTCGGCCCACTGAAGGTCCGTGGTCAGCTCATGTCGGCCATAGGTCGGGTCGAGTCGCGCAGTCCAGTTGGTGGTCTCGGCGATCTCGATGGTGGTGTCTTCTTTGAGGCGAATCTCGGCGCCTTGTTCATACCAGCCGGGGCTGGCATAGGTCTGAACCGCGGCGATCTGCTTGGCAGGCACCGGCGGGCGAGGCCCGGAGCGGTGAAGTTCTTCGCCGTCGAGCCAGAACGCCTTGCCGCCCTTTCGGGACCACAGGGTCCAAGCGGCAGAGCCGATGGTCCACACAAAGCGCCAACGAGCGCTGCCTTCGACGTCCCAGCGCCCCATTCGGGACGGCTCGAGGCCGGTGGCGAGCTCGATGATGTCGTCTTCGGTGGGAATCGCATCGACCATCAGTGTGATTTCGTCATCGTCACCGATGGCAAACACACCGATGCGCGTTCTTTCTTTTCCGCCGGACACGAACAGGAGCGGTGATTCACACAGCTCATGCTCGTCTACAGCGTCGATGATGTCGTCGATAGACAGCTCGGGGATTTTGGCCATCTTTGTCCCCCAGTACACTTGAGTGCCGCATATCCCATGGAGAGAGCAGATGGATGCCCAGACCATTCGGGGGTCGGCCGATCGCGCATTGATGGCGGAGATCCTGGCCGAAGATATTGTTCAAGACGCGCTCAGCCAGCTCGAGCAAGCAGACGAACCTTGGGGAACAAGACGATCCTTGCTGGCGACGGCCCTTCGTCTGACGAGGCCTGTCGCACCAGAACTGCACGACATCCTCAATCGCTGCATCGACACCCTGGGTGTGCAGATGGATGTCGAGGCCTACGTCTACCCCTCAGCGCAGTTCAACGCCGCGTGCACGCCTCCCGAGAACGGGCGCGTGTTCATCCTCATCGCCAGCTCCCTGCTCGAGGGCTTCGAGTCCGACGAGCTGACCTTTGTGCTGGGGCATGAGCTTGGGCACCACGTCTATGAACACCACAAGATTCCGCTCGGCATCTTTCTGAGCGGAAAGGTACCGGTGCCCGTTCCGCTGGCATTGAAGCTGACCGCCTGGCAGCGCCATGCCGAGATCTCAGCCGACCGGGCGGGCATGGTCTGTGCTGGCACGCTCGAGGGCGCTGCCCGATCCCTGTTCAAGTTGTCGAGCGGACTGCGCGAAGCGCCGAATGATGCGAGCATTACCGCGTTTCTTGATCAGGCTGCAGAGCTGTTCCGCGAGGCCAAGTCCGCCACTTCTGCCGATCAGTACAACCACGACGACTGGATGAGCAGCCACCCATTCAGCCCCATTCGCCTCAAGGCTGCCGAGGCGTTTGTGAAGTCCGAAGCGTTCGTTTCGGGTGGCACGCCGCTGCAGCAAGTGGAGGAGGAGGTGGGCGACCTGATGGCGCTGATGGAGGCGAGCTACCTCGAAGAGGACTCTGTGGGTGCCGAGGCCATGCGCCGGCTGCTGTTTGCAGCTGGAGCTGTCGTCGCCGGTGCATCGAATGGCGTCTCGAAAGACGAGATCAAGGTGCTGGAGTCCCTGTTGGGACCGGGCTCGATGCCGCGTCGCATCAACCCAGAGCTGCTGCGGGAGTACCTTGGAGAGCGCATTGCGGCGGTCGTGGACAAGGTGCGCCCGGCCAGACGTGCGCTGGTGATTCGAGACCTCGCGTCGATTGCCCGGGCGGACGGCCATGTCGATGCGGCCGAGCTGGCGGTCATGCATGAAGTGGCGCGCGAATTGGGGGTTCGTCCCGGCGTCGTTGAGGCAGCCATCGCGGCGCCGACGGATCTGGACTAGTCTGACGCCGTGCTGCTGCTGATGCCACTGCTGCTGGGTTGTCCGCCAGGTCTCGAGACCGGCGACACCCTCGAAGAGGACCTCCCCCCACTCAACGCGAGTGCGACGGTCGACGAGCTCGTCTTTGACGTGTTTCTGAACTTGGTGGGTTCCCGCTCCGAGCGCTACGAGCCCCCCACCGAGCCAGAGCTCGAGACCATGCGCGAGGCGGTCGGCGGCGCGCTGACCGGCTCCGTCGAGCGGGGACGCCTGAACGGCTCGGGCTTTGATCTGACCCGGATCGAGGGCGAGAGCCGCCGCGTCTTTGTGCTGCAAGAGCTCGGTCGCAAGGGCCAAGCGGTGATTCTGTTCGACCCAGATGCGCCCCAAGGTCTGATCGTCGAGGCGCCCCACATCGGGTTCGAGACGGACATCTATGTCGAGGCCACCGCCCTCTTCCAGACCCTGGGTGCACGGGCGCTCATCATCAACGGCGCCCATCGGTGCGCCAACGAGGCCCCATCGGGGTGCGATGGCACCAGCGATGCCTGTGGGGACCCAGACTGGTTCCGCATCTCTGACTCGGCCCACTTTGCCGAGGGACACTTCCAGCTCTTCCACGAAGTGGCGTCCACCACGTGGCCAGATGACCTTGTGGTCCAGCTTCACGGCTTCGGCTGGGACGAGGGCGACCCCGTCTCCTATGTCTCTGACGGCACCAATAGCGTGGACCCGACGAGCATCGGTGCGCTCTTCGCAGACCTACTCGACGAGCGCCTTCCCGACGGTTCCCGCGCGGCATCCTGCAATCGCGAAGCCGACGCCGCATTTGCACGGCTGTGCGGTACGACCAACACCCAGGGGCGCTTCCTGAATGGCAGTGACGATACCTGCGGCACGTCGGCCAGCAGCGCTTCAGGACGCTTCTTGCACATCGAGCAGTCCCTGGCTCTGCGGCGAACCGATGGCGAGGTCCACAGAGGCCAAGTCATCGATGCCGTCCGGGCGCTGTTGAGCGGCGACGCCGAGGAGTGAGCCGCAGGCTGCCTACTCGACCACTCCGGTACGGTCGAGTCCCCAGTACAGCGGCCATAGCAGATTCAGATAGTCGTCGGTCCACGGCATCGAGACCGGCATTCCGGGTGGGTCCGCGGACCATCCCTGGGCGATGAGTGGTGCGAGCGCCGCCTCGTTTCGCGACGCCATCGCCGCGATGTTGGCGTTGTCGGTCGGCCCGAGTTGATCGCGGTGGATGGTGGGGCTGAACACCACGAACATGCCGTGGTGGGCGGTCGACGCTTTGACGATGGGGCGCAAATCGTAGTAGCGGCTCGAGATGTGGAACAGCATCAGGCCGTCGGGCTCGAGGCGGTCGAGGTAGGCGCCGATGGCTTCGACGGTCAGCAGGTGGGTCGGAACGCTGTCGCCGCTGAAGGCATCGAGGCTGACCATGTCGTACATGACGTCTGGGGGCTGCGTGGCCATCTTGAGGCGGCCATCGCCCACCAGCACGCGAACCTCGCCGGGGCTCTCGTCCAGCCAAGTAAACCAGCGCCGGGCGATGCGTTCATTGTCGGGATCGATCTCGTAGAAGTCGACCCGGTCTCCGTCGTAGACCAGCCCACCAACCACTCCGGCGCCCAGTCCGATCACGGCGATGTCGCGGCCCGTGTCGGCACGCAGTGCATAGCCATCGTTGAGGGCGCCTCCCTTGTGGAACAGGCCCGGGGTGATGTTCTTGACGGCGGGGTCCAGGAACTGGCTGCCGTGCTGTGTCGACCCGTGGACCAACATGCGAACGCTGTCGCCCTCGACGACGCGGAACACCCCATAGAAGTTGCGGTACCGGTCGAGGTCGGGATTGGCCCACTGCACCGAGTAGCCAAATAGGGCCAGCGCCAGCCCGCACTGCACGACCACCACGCGGCCTGCACCGACGGGCAATGACGCGTTCTTGAGGCGCTCGATCAGCTCGTTGCCGGCCAGCACGGCAAAGACCGCCGCGAAGACCACGAGCAAC
>Ga0114932_10003292_pt1 | contig 16009 bp, 15 predicted proteins | sample 2SBtaG_2_FD_87286 | JGI IMG/M metagenome (GOLD analysis project Ga0114932, IMG submission 87286) | Deep subsurface microbial communities from Kolumbo volcano to uncover new lineages of life (NeLLi) - 2SBTROV12_ACTIVE470 metaG | ecosystem: Environmental > Aquatic > Marine > Volcanic ...
CGCCTAGAGACCCATAGACCTCGTCGGTCGAGACGTGAACGAAACGAAAATCGTCCGTCGCCCTCTTGCTCGATGCCATGTATTTACGCGCAGCTTCCAGCAACGTGAAGGTACCAAGCACATTGGTCCGGACAAAGACGTCGGATCCGGAGATTGAGCGGTCGACATGGCTTTCGGCGGCGAGGTGCATCACCGCATCGGGCCGATGCGCGGTAAACACCCGCCCGAGCGCCGCGGCGTCGCGGATATCGGCCCGTTCAAACGTGTAATCGGCATGGCCCGCGATGCTGTCCAGACTGGCCGGACAGGCGGCATAGGTCAGGGCGTCGAGGTTGACGATCTGGTGTCCGTCGGCCAGCGCCCGCCGCACCAGCGCCGAACCGATGAACCCCGATCCTCCGGTGACCAGCAGCTTCATGCCCGGCCTCTGACGTGGACAAAGGGCGAGACGAATTCGCGCCACGAAGGCGCAGCGGCGTCCTTTGCCGACAGGTGCATCCGGTCCGCCGGCAGCCCCCAGTCGATCGCCAGATCCGCATCGTCAAACCGCACCACCCCGTCGCATTCCGGCGCGTAGAAATCCGAGCATTTGTAAAGCACCTCGGTTTCCGGCTCCAGCGTCATGAATCCGTGCAGAAATCCGACCGGCACCAGCAATTGCCGGCCATTGGCGGCGGACAATTCCTCGGCCACCCAGTTCGCGAAAGTCGGCGACCCCACGCGCGCATCGACCGCGACATCAACGACGCGCCCGCGCGTGACCCGCACCAGTTTGGCCTGCGCGCGCGGCGGCCCCTGAAAATGCAGGCCCCGCAGCGTGCCGACCTGGGCTGAAAGCGAATGATTGTCCTGCACGAATTCGAGATCGATCCCGGAGTCGCACAATGCCTGTCGGTTCCATGTCTCGCTGAACCAACCCCGATCATCGCCAAAACGCCGCGGAGTCAGCACCTTGACCGCCGGAATTGATGTTTGCCGGATGTCCAAAATCGCGGTTCCCGTCTGCATCGTTTCAGTGCCTGCGGCATAACAAGCATGACGCCGATTGTCACGGCTGATCCGTGTCTGTGGCAGGATTTCGATGCGCGGCCATCGCCCCAGGACAGGGCGGAATCACCGGCTCGGGCCGCACAAAGACCGCCAGACCGTGGCCGAAGGTTGGAAAAGGCGCCGGTTGGTGCGGCTTGGGGCGGTGGTGGACATTCAGGTCAGAATGCCTGTGCGTGCCTGGGTTGAAGGGCGGGAAGCGGTGCCGGGACGTCGGCCGATGGGGAAACCGGACGTTCGCAGGACCGGCGCGACGGTCGATTGCCGGACCAGCGGATCGGTGGGCTGGTGGGTCGGTGGACCCGGGGACCAGCAGACCAGTCGGCCAGCAGACCGGTGGACGGACGGAGCGGTAGAGCGGCAGACCTGTGGCTCAATGGGCCGGTAGACCGGTGGCCCAATAGACCGGTAGACCAGTAAACCAGTAAACCAGTAAACCAGTAAACCAGTTATCCGGTAAACCAGTTATCCGGTCTACCAGTAAACCGGTAAACTAGTTTTCCGGATGTGTTCCACCCTAACCGCTTGGTTATAAACAATATACCACGTGCCGCGATTCCTGGAAATTCGCAACCACGGCCGCAAATTCTGCATTCATTCCGGCGGTGCCCTGCCGCCGGCGACATGGCGGGAATCATGGGTTCCTGCGGAAAACGCCACGCCAGAACCGGACGGCGCGAAATCAAGTCGCGACGGATTCGCCCGGCCTTGACCGGCGCAGGCATGGCGAAGATTGGCACGGCAACAAAGGGTGCCAAACCAGAATTGCGGTGCGTTTTGACATTGCCGGGCACCGCGGCTCCGCTACGGCGCGATCACCGACTGCAGGTCGAAGATCGGCAGCAGAACCGACAAAACGATCACCAGCACCATCACCCCGACCAGCATCATCAGCATCGGATCCAGCAGCGCGGCAAAGCGTTTCCGGTCGTTCGCCAGCCGGTTTTCGACCAGCGTCGCCGCGCGTTCACACATGATCCCAAGGCGGGCCGAGGATTCGCCTGCGCTCAGCAATTGGCGCGCCACGGGCGGGATGACGGAAAGGTGCGAAAGCGCCTCGCCCAGCGCCTCGCCGGCGCGCAGGGCTTCGCTGGTGCGGTCGGCCTCGTGGCGGAATCGGGCGATTCCCATCACATTGGCCGCGTTTTCCGCGGCTTGGAGCACGGTCTGGCGGCTGCCGACGATCAGGGCCAGCGTCCGCAGATATTGCGCGGCGGCCCCAAGTCGAATCAGGCGGCCCAGAACCGGCAAAAACAACAGAAACCCGTGCCACGCTCCGCGAAAAGCGGGCTGGCGCAACCCCAGGACAAAGCCGCCGGTCGCCAGCAACCCCACCACCAGCAGGATCGGCCACCGATCGCCGATCCAGCCGCTGATCCCCAGCATGGTTTGGGTCAGGGCCGGCAACTCGCGGCCGGTCACGGCGAACATCGCGACGATCTCGGGCGCGACCGTGGTCATCAGAACCGCGCAGACGATGATGGATATCGCCGCGACGAAACCCGGATAGATCAGGGCGGTGGCGATCTGGTTTCGCTCGGCGCTGGCGGTTTCCAGATAGGCCGCCAGCGATTCAAAGACCCGGCCCAGATCGCCCGAGGTTTCGCCCGCCTGCACCGCCGCCGCATAATAGCGTGGCAGGCCCGGATCGGCCGACGACAACGCCTCTGATAGCGGTCGGCCTTCCAGAACTTCGGCCATGCAGTCGGCGACGAACCCGTCAAACCGTGCGCCGGCCCCACCATCGCGAACCGCACTCAGTGCAGCGTCCGCCGGCAGTTCCGCGGCCAGCATCACCGCCATCTGGCGGGTGAAAATCGTGCGCATGTCGTCGCTGATCCGGCTTTTGCGCAGCCCCGAACCAATGCTGGGCGCGCGCGGCGAAATTTCCGACGGGAACAACCCGTCCGCGCGCAGCAAATCCGTGGCCCGTTGCCGGGTTTCCGCCAGAATGACCCCGTTTTTCTGCCGGCCCTTCGCGGTAAAGGCGGTGTAGCGCCAGGATTTCACACCCGGTCCCCGACAACCCGCAGGGTTTCGGCCAGCGTGGTATCGCCCCGTGCGACCGCGTCCAGACCCTGCCCCAGCAGCGTGTCCGCCGCGACGACCGTCAGGGCCTGCAATTCCGCCTCGCCCGCGCCGTCGCCGATTGCCGCGCGCATTGCTTCGCCGGTCTCGACGATCTCGAATATCCCGAGCCGCCCGCGATAGCCGGTTTCCGCGCACGCCTTGCACCCGCACGCCTCAAAAACGTGATCGGGTGCCGTGATCGCGCGGGTTTCAAAAAGGTCGCGTTCGCCGGACGTGATTGCGCGCTCTGTGCGGCAATTTTCGCACAACCGCCGCAACAGGCGCTGGGCGATGATCCCGCGCAACGTCGCGGCAATCAGAAAATCGTCGAGCTTCAGGTCCCTGAGCCGCACCACCGCCCCGACCGAGCCGTTGGCGTGCAGCGACGAGAACACCAGATGCCCGGTCAGCGCCGCCTGGGCCGCGACGCTGGCGGTTTCCTGATCGCGCACCTCGCCCACCAGAATGACATCGGGGTCCTGACGCAGCGTGGCGCGCAGTCCGGCGGCGAAGGTCATCCCGATATCCGAGTTGATCTGGCTTTGCGAAATTCCCGCCAGATCATATTCGATCGGGTCTTCGACGGTGACGATGTTGCGCTCGTGACGGTTGGCCAGTTTCAGCAACGAATACAGCGTTGTGGTCTTGCCCGAACCGGTCGGCCCGGTGGCCAGAATGATCCCGTTCGGCAGCGCCGACAGGCGTTCCAGCGTCTCGATGTGACCGGGTTTCAGGCCCAGTGCCTCCAGCGGCATCAGCCCTGCGGCCCGGTCCAGCACCCGCAGGACCACGCGTTCACCATAATTGCCCGGCAGCGTCGAAACCCTTGTGTCAATGGCCCGCCCCCCCAGTTTCAGGGCGATTCGCCCGTCCTGGGGCAACCGGGTTTCGGCGATATCCAGCCCCGCCATCACCTTCAGCCGCGACACCACGCGGCGCACCGGCACATCGGCCCGGTCCATCACGGTTTGCAGGAACCCGTCGATGCGCAGGCGGGCGCGCAGGCCGCCCTCGTGCGGCTCGACATGCAGATCGGACGCATTGCTGCGGACCGCCTGACGCAGCAACTGGTTGACCAGTTGAATGACCGGTGCCTCGGCGGCGTCCTCCAGCAGATCACGCGGCCCCGCAGCGGCCCCGCCGGATTCCAGATCGAACACCACGTCACCGCCCGCGGCCTGATCGCGCTCCGCCTGATAGATTTCGGCGACGCGGGCGGTAAAGGCCTCGGCGCTCAGCGACACGGGCCGGGTTTCGCTGTCTCCTGCGCGCCGCCGGGCCTCGCGCAGGCCGAACACCGTGGCGTCGGGGCCGTAAATCAGCCGGTCCCCATCCAGCGCGACCTGTTGGTCGCGGCAAAACGGAAACGGCAATCTGGAAGAGATCATACCGTCGGCCATCGCCCGAAATGCTACTTGAACTGCAACCGCGATGGCAACGGCGGAAAATTGCGCGACCGCGCGGCTTCGTCCACGAACCCGGCATCGAAAGGCTGGTTCAGGTCGGCCCCGTCAAACGGAAACGCCCCGCCCGGCGTGGCCGGATACTGGCCGTCATCGACCGGTTGGATCGCCAGCGAGGCGCGCCGGGTTTCCTGTGCCACCTGGCGGGTCACGCGCCGCGCCTCGGCATCCGTGCGGATGACCCGGGGCCGCAGCAGCACCAGCAGCACGCGCTGTTTCTTGCTGGCATTCTTGCCCCGGAACAGCGCGCCGAAGATCGGCAGATTGCCAAGGCCCGGCACCTTTTGCGCCACCGCGCCCGACCCGTCTTCGAGCAGGCCGCCCAGCATGATCACATGGCCGTTGCGCACCAGAACATTGGTATTGATCTTGCGCTTTGAGGTGATCTCGCCCCCGGCCCGCGAGGTTGAATTGGTCAGGTTCGAAACTTCCTGTTTGATCGCCAGCAGCACGGTGTTTTCCGCCGTGATCTGTGGCGTCACCTGCAGGGTCAGCCCGACATCCTGCCGCTCGATGGTCTGAAAAGGGGTGTCCGGCAGGGTGGTGGTGCCGACGGTGGCGAAGGAACCGGTCACAAACGGCACGTTCTGCGCCACGACGATCTCGGCCTCCTGGTTGTTCAGCGTCATGATCGACGGCGTCGAAAGCAGCCGTGTGCTGTTTTTGGAGGCAACCGCCGAAAGGAAACCGGCCAGACCACGGGTGCCCGCGGCGTTGGCGGTGACGGCACCATAGGTTCCGCCGCTGCCCGGATCGGGGGTATCGCCGGCAAGGATGGCGCTGATCAGGCTCGACAGCGTCGGTCGCCCTTCCAGCGAGAACTGTACCCCGCCAAAGACCGCGCTGTTCATGAACGCGCCGAACTGCGCCGTCAGATCGGCGAAACTCTCGACCGACATCTCGAAGATGACCGCCTCGATCAGGACCTGACTTGGGCGCTTGTCAAGTGCGCGGATCGAGCTGACGATGGCGCCGATCTGGTCCTGGGGCGCGGCGATCAGCAAGGTGTTGGAGCGCGGCTCGGCCACGATGGACACGCCGCCAAGCGCTGCCTGATCGGCGTTCTGCGCTTCAAAGGTGCGGCGCACCACGTCGGCCAGCGTGTCGGCATTGGCATAGTTCAGTTCAACCACGCGGGTCGCCACCGACCTTTGCGGTACGTCCAGTTCGGCCACGATGGCGCGGATGCGCTGGCGAAATTGCGCGGGGCCGGAAACGATCAGGGCGTTGACGCGCCGGTCCGCGGTGATGGTCGAGCCGACCGGCGTGACTTCGAGCGCCTGAATGACGCCCAGCAATTCCGCGGCGTTGGCGTTGCGCATGCGGATCGTCTCGATCGGTTGACTGCGCGGCTGATCCAGCCGTTTGACCAGCTTGGCGATGCGCCGCTGGTTTTCCGCCCGGTCCGACAGGATGATCAGGCCGGCACCGGGAACGGTCGACAACACGGCCTCTTGCGGCAACAGCGGGCGGATGACATCGGTGACTTCGGACAATGGCACGTTCTGCACCGGGATCACCCGGGTTTCATACCCCCCGCCCGACAGGGTGACCGTCGTTCCCGGCGCAAGTTCACGCGCCACGCCGATGGGGACGATCCGGTCGGCACCGACGCCCTGAACGATGGTCAGGCGGTTCAGTTCCAGCACATTCAGAAAAATCTCGTAGACCGCTTCGGCGGACACCTCGTTGGGGGCCAGCACCGTGACCGATCCGTTGACCTGCGGGTCGAGAATGAAACTGCGGCCGGTGGTCTGGGACACGATCTCGACAAATCTCTTCAGATCGGCATCGCGCAAATCCAGCAATACCTGTGCCATCGACGCCCCGGACAGCCAGCCAAGCGCCAAAATCGTCGCGATAACCGCACGGAAAACCCTGAAATTCATGCCTTGCCCCACTACTCGTATTCCCGGGGCCGGTTCCGTCTTGTTGTGATCTTTTGCGAACGACCGAGCAGGCCCGTCCGCGCCCGGCGGGGAATCCGCGTATTATCCCCGAGATGTGGCGAGAACGCAATTTTTTTCGGCGCATCCGGGGCGTGGAAACCGCGCCCCGGGTGCCGTGGATCACTGCGGGAACCCGACCAGATCGCGAAGGTCGTCCTTTTGCAGCCACACGCCGTCTTCGGTGATTTCGGCGACCACATAGCCGCCGGGCAGCTCGTCGCCGGGCCGCAACAGATATTCGCCACCCGGATCAGCGATGATGGCCCAGGAATCCGCACCGCTGGCAAACAGGCCCTTCAGCAAGAAGTTGTGATTGATAACCGTGGCTTCGGGCAACTCGGCGGGTTTATCGGGCGGGTCGGGTACAAACACGCCGAACAGATCGGGCCAACGGCTGGCCGGTGCCCTGACGCGGGCGGATGCCCGGGACCCGGCCGGATCCTTTGTCATTTCGGGCATGGATTCCGCGGCCTGACGCCCCAGCAGCGCGAGGCCGAGATACCCGACAGAAAATCCCAGCGCGATGGCCGCAACAAACCCAGACAGACCCGAAAAACGCAATATTCTGTGTCTCCCAATATACAAACGACCAGATAGTGGTGATTCTCGCCCGGCTTGCCATAGACGCGCGCGGTGATCCTGTGCTAGGTCTCGCGCAAAGAGTTCATGGCCGATCAAGGCTATCGGGGTTTGAGGATGCGGGCAAGACAAAGCATCGGGATGATCGTCCCTGCGGCCGTTCTTTTGGCGCTTGCGGCGTGCCAGGATTTTGCCATCAGCGGCAAGTCGGGGTTCAAGGGCCAGTACCTGGCCGCCCGAGGCGCGCTGGAATCCGGCAGCTATGACACGGCGGCGCGTGCGTATCAGACCCTGTTGAAACAATCCGGTCCGCTGGCCGCACGGGTCCGGCTGGAATACGCCCACAGCCTGCTGCGCGCCAACCGGTTCGAAGACGCGGCGCGCGAGGCCCGCAAGATCACCGCGACCGAACAGGGCAGCGCCCGGCTGGCGGCGCTGGCGGTGCAGGGCACGGCCGACCACGAAACCGCTCGCGCTGCGATGGCGCGCGGCGACACGGGCACCAAGGTGCGCAGCTTGCTGAATGCGGCCAAGGCCGCCCTGGACGAGGTGCTGGCCAAAGGAAAGGCGTTCGATCCGCTTGGCGCGCTGGCGGCACGGCGCAAAATCCTGGGGCTGGAAATCGCAAGACTTTGACCCCTTGGTGATCGCCATCCAAAGGTCATGGCGATCGGGGGCTCAACGGGATCGGGCCCGCGCCGGGTCGTGGCCCTGCCGACCGGCGGACATGTCCCAGCACGTTCCGGCCGCGAGAACGGCGCCCTTCCTGAAACACTTGCGGCGGCGGCCCGAAAAGCCGGCAGTCTGATGACGGCTGCATTGGCGTTCTGATTTGCGACCCAGATCCACCACAGGCACGGATCCCTGATGGCCATCGGCGTGTCGGCAGGACCTGCTGGCCGGTGGTCTGGCGGTTAGAGGGCCAACCGTCTGGCCGTCTGGTTCTTTAGCCGTCTGGTCATTTAGCCGTCTGGCGGTCTGGCCCGCTAGCCGTCTGGCCATCCGGCCCTCTAGCCGTCTGGCCCGCCAGCCGTCTGGCCGTCTAGCCCTCTAGACACGTTTCAACTCAAGCTCTTGTTATTTAACGATAAATCCTTTAGCGAGAATATCTCGGCATCACATCGGTTGCGCAGCATATCGTTGCCCGCGATGACCGGTACCATCGCGCTTTCTTGGCCGGTCATCGACGGCGGGAGCGGGCGCTCAGCCTTCGGGGTCGTCGCGCCCGACACCCCGGAATACGAATTTCAGGGGCAGAATCCAGACGATACCCAGCACCACATAGACCGCCAGTTCGGCCAGCAACGAAGGACGCTCGAACCAGCTCACCAGATTGACCGCCACGACGATATAGGCCGGCAGACCCACCAGCAGGATCAGTATCGACAACCGTCGCCGGGTCTTGTGGCGCAGCGCCATCAGTCGGCGAACGGGTCGGTGACAAGGATCGTGTCTTCGCGTTCGGGCGACGTTGACAACAGCGCGACCGGGCAGTCGATCAGCTCTTCCACCCGACGAACATACTTGATCGCTTCGGCGGGAAGATCGGCCCAGCTTCGCGCGCCCTCGGTGCTTTCGCTCCAGCCTTTCAGCGTTTCATAGACCGGCACGCACCGGGCCTGCCGGTCCGCCGCAATCGGCAGGTGATCCAGACGCTGGCCGTCCAACGCGTAGGCCACGCAGATTTTCAGTTCGTCAAATCCATCCAGCACGTCGAGTTTCGTCAATGCAATTCCGTTCACCCCCGACGTGGCGCAGGTCTGGCGCACCAGAACCGCGTCAAACCAGCCGCAGCGCCGTTTTCGCCCGGTCGTCGTGCCGAACTCGTGGCCGCGTTCGCCAAGACGCTGGCCATTGTCGTCGCCAAGCTCGGTCGGAAACGGCCCTTCGCCCACGCGGGTCGTATAGGCCTTGACGATGCCCAGCACGAAATCGATCGAGCCGGGCCCGATCCCCGTGCCCGTCGCCGCCTGTCCGGCAATGACGTTGGACGAGGTGACAAACGGATAGGTGCCAAAATCGATATCCAGCAGCGCGCCCTGTGCACCCTCGAACAGAATGCGCTTTCCCGCTTTGCGCTTTTCGTTCAGTACCTTCCAAACCGGGGCCGCATAGGCCAGAACTTGGGGCGCGATTTCGCGCAGGCGTGCCAGCAACGCGCCGCGATCCACCGGTTCCAACCCAAGCCCGCTTCGCAGCGCATTGTGGTGAACCAGCGCCCGGTCCACCCGCAGTTCCAGCGTCGCGTCGTCGGCCAGATCGGCCACGCGAATTGCGCGGCGGCCAACCTTGTCCTCATAAGCCGGGCCGATACCCCGCCCGGTGGTTCCGATTTTCGCGACCGAATTCTGACCCTCGCGGGCGCGGTCCAACTCGCCGTGAAACGGCAGGATCAAGGGCGTGTTTTCGGCAATCATCAGGGTTTTCGGCGTGATTTCCACGCCTTGGGCGCGAATGGTCGCGATTTCGTCCATCAGGTGCCACGGGTCCAGCACGACACCGTTGCCGATCACGCTTAGCTTGGCGGGCCGCACGACGCCCGAGGGCAGCGCGTGCAGCTTGTAGACCGCCCCGTCGATGACCAGCGTATGCCCGGCGTTGTGTCCGCCCTGAAACCGGGCGATCACGTCGGCGCGCTCACTTAACCAATCGACGATTTTTCCCTTGCCCTCGTCGCCCCACTGGGCGCCGACCACGACAACATTGGCCATGAAAGCGACCTTTCGCACCGTATGAATACCGCGGCCCCGTATACCCGCGCCATGGGCGGCTTGAAACCGTAAAATGCTTGCAGGGCTGGACAGAACGCCGCGGTTCTGACAGGTAACCGCCAAACGAATATCCGGAGATATCTCGTCCATGACCGCTTTTCTGACCCGCTGGGTGCTGGCCTTCATTCTGCTGGCCGTCACCTATAATCCGACCAGTTACAATTATCTGAGCTGGGCGATGGAGAACTATTCGCTGGACACGCCGATGGCGGTGCTGGCGGGGCTGTTGCTGATGGCGGGGTACATCATCTATCTTCGCGCCACGCTGCGTTCGATCGGCATCATCGGCATGGGTCTGGTCGGGGCCATCGTCACGGCGGCGGTTTGGGTGCTGATCGACCAAGGCATCGTCATTTTGAACAGCGAAGACCTGAAAATCTGGGCCATTCTGACCGGCCTTTCCTTCGTGCTGGGCATCGGCCTTTCCTGGAGCCATGTGCGCCGCGCCATTTCGGGGCAGTCCGACATGGATGACGTCGGTGACTGAGCGCTTGCACATCGCAGGCACCATCCCTAAATAGGCGCATCGCACCGGCAGACACCTGCCCCCGGGGAACCGCGTTCATGGCAAATATCATTCTGGTCATCCACCTGATCCTGGCCCTGTGCCTGATCGGCGTCGTTCTGTTGCAACGCAGCGAAGGCGGCGGGCTCGGCATCGGCGGCGGTGGCGGCGGCGGGGTGATGTCGGGCCGTTCGGCGGCCACGGCGCTGGCACAGCTTACCTGGCTGTTCGCGATTGGCTTCATCATCACGTCGATCACGCTGACGGTTCTGGCCGCACGGGACGCCGCCGGGGATTCGGTGATCGAACGTCTGGGCAGCGAAACCACGCAACCCGCCGAGACACCCGCGACGGCACCGCTGGCAACCGATCTTCTGCCCCCCAGCGATGACACCGCGCCCGCGACCCCGCCCAAAGCCACGGAATAGGCGCGCCACAAGAAATTGTTGGCCTGACGCCATATTCCACCGGATATTGCGGCGCCTGCCTTGCCATTCCCCCCCGAATCCAATAAGAATCAACTCCCGTGATGTTGGGGATGCCGCGCGCGGCATTCTTGCATAAATGGCTGATTTCACGGGGGTTTTCGCAACCAATGGCGCGATTCATCTTTATTACCGGTGGCGTGGTCTCGTCGCTTGGCAAGGGCCTGGCTTCGGCGGCATTGGGCGCGCTCTTGCAATCGCGCGGCTATACGGTGCGGTTGCGAAAACTCGACCCCTATCTCAACGTCGATCCCGGCACGATGAGCCCGTTTGAACACGGCGAGGTTTTCGTCACCGACGACGGCGCGGAAACCGATCTTGATCTTGGCCATTACGAGCGTTTTACCGGGGTCGCCGCCCGCAAGACCGACAGCATTTCATCGGGCCGTATCTATTCCAGCGTGCTGGAAAAGGAACGGCGCGGCGATTATCTGGGCAAGACCATTCAGGTCATTCCCCACGTCACGAACGAAATCAAGGATTTCATCCGCATCGGTGAAGACGAGGTCGATTTCATGCTGTGCGAGATCGGGGGCACGGTCGGCGACATCGAGGGGCTGCCATTTTTCGAGGCGATCCGCCAGTTCGCCCAGGAAAACCCGCGCGGCGACTGCCTGTTCATCCACCTGACCTTGCTGCCGTTCATCGCCGCCTCGGGCGAGTTGAAGACCAAACCGACCCAGCACTCGGTCAAGGAACTGCGCTCGATCGGGCTGGCACCCGACATTCTGCTGTGCCGCTCGGAATATCCAGTTCCCGCCAAGGAACGCGCCAAGCTGGCACTGTTTTGCAACGTCCGCGAGGATTCGGTGATCGAGGCCCGCGATCTTGCCAGCATCTACGAGGCACCGCTGGCCTATCACGAGGTCGGGCTGGACAAGGCGGTGCTGAAAGCGTTCGGCATCTCGCCCGCGCCAAGGCCGAAGCTGGAAAAATGGCGCGACGTCGCGGATCGTGTCTATAACCCCGATGGTGCCGTGCGCGTGGCCATCGTTGGCAAATATACCCAGCTTGAGGATGCCTATAAATCCATCGCCGAGGCCTTGACCCATGGCGGGATGCTGAACCGGGTCAAGGTCGAATCCGAATGGATCGACAGCGAGATTTTCGAAAGCGAGGACCCCGCGCCGCATCTGGAACGCTTTCACGCCATCCTGGTGCCCGGCGGCTTTGGCGAACGCGGCACCGAAGGCATGGTCCGCGCCGCACAGTTCGCCCGCGAACGTCAGGTGCCCTATTTCGGCATCTGCCTCGGCATGCAGCTTGCGGTCATCGAGGCGGTGCGCAATCTGACCGATATTGCCGACGCCGGCAGCGAGGAATTCGATCACGAGGCCGGGAAAAAACGTTTCACCCCGGTGGTTTACCACCTGAAAGAATGGGTCGAGGGCAACCGCACCATCCAGCGCGACGCCGACGACGACAAGGGCGGCACCATGCGGCTGGGGGCCTATAACGCCACGCTTGCCGCCGATAGCCGGGTCGCCGGAATCTACGGCGATACCGCGATATCCGAACGCCACCGCCACCGGTACGAAGTCGATCTGACCTATCGCACCGCGTTGCAGGAAAAGGGGCTGGTGTTTTCCGGCATGTCGCCCGATGGCCGTCTGCCCGAAATCGTCGAACTGACCGGGCATCCCTGGTTCATCGGCGTGCAGTTTCACCCCGAGCTCAAATCCAAACCCTTCGCGCCGCACCCGCTGTTTGCCGATTTCATCCGTGCGGCGGTGGACCAGTCGCGGCTGGTCTGAACCACGGAGGCCGCCATGCCCAAAGGCTATTGGATCGTCAATGTCGATGTTCACGACATGGAAGGCTACAAGGAATATGTCGCCGCGAACGGCGCGGTTTTCGGGCGTTTCGGCGCGCGGTTTCTGGTGCGTTCCGGGCGGCACGAGGTGGTCGAAGGCCAGATGAATCCCCGCATCGTGGTGCTGGAATTCAAGGATTACGATACTGCGCGCGCTTGTTATTTTTCGCCGGAATATCAGGAATTGATCAGGATGCGCCTGCCCCATGGCGCGGCAAATCTGGCAATCGTCGAAGGCTGGGATGGTTGATGGCTTGGACAATCGTGCCCGGCTGAATATATAGGGACGCATGATAAACAGACTCCTGTCCGCGCTGGGCAACCCGTCCCGAAATCCCGCGGAACCCGCTTTTGACGGCAAGCTGGCGCTTGCGGCGCTGTTGGTGCGCATCGCGCGGGCCGACAACGACTATGCAGCGGACGAAATCGCGGCCATCGACGCGGTTTTGAGCCATCGCTATGGCCTGAGCGACGCCGGGGCCGCCGAGGTGCGGCAACGGGCCGAAGCGCTGGAGGCCGCCGCCCCTGACACCGTGCGTTTCACCCGCGCACTGAAGGACGCGGTCCCCTACGAGGACAGAACCAGCGTCATCGAATCGCTGTGGCGCGTGGTGCTGGCCGATGGCCGGCGCGACGACGAAGAAGACGGGCTGATGCGCCTCGTCGCCAGTCTCCTGGGCATCAACGACCGCGATTCGGCCCTGGCGCGGCGGCGGGTTCAGCGCGAAAACGAATGATCGCCAGTCTGGCCATGTATGACCGGCCCGAAACCGCGGCGGCCAATGACAGGTTCTGGGCCGAAATCCGCGATCGCCTGTGTGCCCACGGCATCGACGCGCCGTCCCGGCTCGAACGCGCGGCACCGTTTTGGGAGGTCTGGCAATCGCCCGCCCTGCTGTTCAGCCAGACCTGCGGCTTTCCGTTTCGCGCAACCCTGCATGAAACCGTGGCGCTGATCGGCACCCCGGATTACGGCCTTGCCGGGTGTCCGCCGGGATACTATCGCAGCCCGTTCATCGTGCGCGCCCGCGACCCGCGCACGACATTGGCCGAATTCAGGGACACGATTTTCGCCTATAACGAAAAACTTTCGCAATCCGGCTGGGCCGCGCCGCAATGCCACGCGGCGGCAGCGGGGTTTCAGTTTGAAAATACCATTTGCGCCGGTGGTCACGCCCGTTCCGCCGCCGCCGTCGCCGAAGGCCGCGCCGATATTGCGGCTCTGGATGCGCTGAGCTGGGACATGATCAAGCGCTACGAGGAATTTTCGCTGGATCTGCGTGTGCTCGAATGGACCGCTCCGACGCCGGGCCTGCCCTATATCACCGCCGCAAACGCCCCGGTCGGCCTGATACGCGGGGCCGTCGTGCAGGCCATCGCCGCGCTCGATCTTGCCGACCGGCGGGTTCTGCGCCTGAAATCGCTGGTCGAAATTCCGGTGCCTGACTATCTGGCCGTGCCCGACCCCTGAGCCGTTCTTGGTGGTCGAAATATCCTCGCCGAAGGCAAGAAATCAAAAGAACGCCTGCAAATCGGTCTGCGCCCGCCCGAGGATCAGCGCATGCACATCATGGGCACCCTCGTAGGTATTCACCGTCTCCAGATTGAGCATGTGGCGCATGACCTGAAATTCTTCGGAAATGCCGTTGCCGCCATGCATGTCGCGGCTCATGCGCGCGATTTCCAGGGCCTTGCCGCAATTGTTGCGCTTGATCAGGCTGACCATCTGCGGCGCGGCACTTGCCGCATCCATCAGCCGCCCGACCCGCAGCGCCGCCTGCAGGCCCAGCGTGATCTCGGTCTGCATGTCCGCCAGTTTCTTTTGAAACAACTGCATCTGCGCCAGCGGTTTGCCGAACTGCCGCCGGTCCAGCCCGTATTGCCGGGCCGCGTGCCAGCAGAACTCGGCCGCGCCCATCGCGCCCCAGGCGATGCCGAAGCGCGCCCGGTTCAGGCAGCCGAACGGGCCTTTCAGACCTTCGACATGGGGCAGCAGGGCGTCGTCGCCGACCTCGACATCCTTCAGCACGATCTCGCCGGTGGTCGAGGTGCGCAAGGACAGCTTGCCCTCGATTTTCGGGGCCGACAGGCCCTTTGCGCCCTTTTCAAGCACGAAGCCGCGAATTTTACCGCCATGTGCCGCCGATTTGGCCCAGATGATGAAAACATCGGCAAACGGCGCGTTCGATATCCACATTTTCGTGCCGTTCAGCACATAACCGCCCTGCACCTTTTCGGCCCGTGTCTTCATCCCGCCCGGATCAGAGCCCGCATCGGCTTCGGTCAGCCCGAAACATCCGATCCATTCGCCGCGCGCCAGCTTTGGCAGGAATTTGCGGCGCTGCTCTTCAGAGCCGTAGGCGTGGATCGGGTACATCACCAGCGAAGATTGCACCGACATCATCGACCGATAGCCGCTGTCGACACGCTCGACCTCGCGCGCGACCAGCCCATAGCTGACGTAACCCGCGCCCAGCCCGCCATATTCCTCGGGAATGGTGGTGCCCAGCAGCCCCATTTCGCCCATTTCGGCAAATATTCCGGGATCGGACTTTTCCTCGCGAAAGGCGGCGATGACCCGGGGTTGCAGGTTTTCCGCCGCGAATGCCCGCGCGGAATCACGGATCATGCGCTCGTCTTCTTCAAGTTGGCTTTCCAGAAGCAGCGCGTCATCCCACTGAAACGTGGACAGATCGGGCGCGTCCTTGGCTTTCAAAACCGGGCGGTCGGGCATGCGGGATCCTTTGTCATCTCGGCGTCTGACCAAGGCCGTACCGCATGATGCGCGGGAATTCAATCGCCGCCGGAATCGCGGGAATTCGGCCTTCGATTTTTGGCGAGTTTGCGGGAAACACGGCGTGGCAAGGTCAATTTCTGGCCACATTCATCTGCTAGCAAGCGCCGGGGGCAAGCCCGGAATCCCGGCAATGCTAGAGTTGGTCATGTTCAAAATCCGCCTTGCAGCGATGGTTACAGCCCTGTCTCTGGCGGCGATTCATCCGGCCTCGGCCGTGACGATCCGAATGGCATCGGTCGCGGATTTTGCGCCCTACAACTATCTTGACGATCAGGGCGTGTTGCAGGGATTTGAGGCCGATCTGGCCACGATGTTGTGCGCTCAGGCCAGTTTGCAGTGCGAATGGGTGCTGGCGCCGTGGGATGAAATGATCACCGGTCTGCTGGAACAGGAATTCGACGTGATCATGACCGGAATGCAGATCACGACCAGCCGGGAAATGTATATCGATTTTTCCGACGAGTATTTTCCGGCCGATCCCAGCGCATTCCTGGCGCTGGACGGCGGGGTCTACCCTTCGTCCATCGACA
>Ga0114932_10003293_pt1 | contig 16007 bp, 15 predicted proteins | sample 2SBtaG_2_FD_87286 | JGI IMG/M metagenome (GOLD analysis project Ga0114932, IMG submission 87286) | Deep subsurface microbial communities from Kolumbo volcano to uncover new lineages of life (NeLLi) - 2SBTROV12_ACTIVE470 metaG | ecosystem: Environmental > Aquatic > Marine > Volcanic ...
GAACTGTAGCTTCAGCGTATGCATACAATAATTTTGCACCATGCTTGATAATACCCTTATGTTCTTGATCAGTTCCAGGTAAAAACCCTGGTACATCAATAAATGATACTATTGGTATATTAAAAGCATCACAAAATCTGATAAATCTTGCAGCTTTTATAGAAGCATTAATATCTAAACAGCCAGCTATTTCCATTGGTTGATTTGCTATAATTCCAACAGGTCGTCCTTCAAATCTTGCAAAACCTACCATAATGTTTTTTGCATAACTTTCCTTTATCTCAAAATAATCACCCTCATCAACAACTTTTTCTATTAGTTGCTTCATATCATAGGGCTTAGTATTATCTTTTGGCACCAAAGTTTCTAGAGACATCTCAATTCTATCTGCTGGATCATTTGTTTTATATGTTGGTAATTCTGCTACATTAGAAGAAGGTAAAAAATCAAAAAGCCTTCTCACCATTTGCAAACACTCTATATCATTTTCTGCTACATAATCAATAACTCCACTTTTTTTCATATGAACCTGTGCTCCACCAAGCTCTTCATGCGTAACATCTTCATGTGTTGCAGTTTTGACTATGTCTGGTCCTGTTAAATACATGTATGATGTTTGATTAACCATAAAAATGAAATCTGTTAATGCTGGAGAATACACTGCACCTCCTGCACATGGCCCCATTATTATTGTGATTTGAGGTATCACTCCTGAAGAATCTACATTTCTTTGAAAAATTTCACCATACCCTTTAAGAGAGTCCACTCCTTCTTGGATCCTTGCTCCTCCCGAATCGTTGATTCCAATAATTGGAGCTTTCAATTTTAAAGCTAAATCTTGTATCTTGGTAATTTTTTTTGCATGCATTTCACCTAATGAACCACCAATAACAGTAAAATCTTGACTGTATACAAAAACCATTCTCCCATTAATTGTACCATGCCCAATAATAACACCATCTCCAGGAAAAATTTTATCCTGCATACCAAAATTTTGGCATCTGTGTTCTATAAAAGCATCCATTTCCTCAAATGAATCTGGATCTAGTAAAATTTCTATTCTCTCCCTAGCAGTTAATTTGCCAGACTTATGCTGCTTATCTATTCTTTCTTGTCCACCACCTAATCTTACAGCCTGTATTTTTTTGTTAATTTTTTCGTTAATTTTTTTATGTTGCATTGTTTTGCCATATATTAATATTGTGCATATACTAATAAAAAAATAATTCTTTGACAATGTTTTGAAAATTATCGTATAACAAATACCTATTAAATCTTATAGCATAACTATGTTTTGCAGCTTCAATTACACAAAATTTATTAGCCTTTTTTAATGAATATATTTACCCATTTCAGAAATATAATATTTAATGATATTGAGTCTGTTTTTCCAAAAGCTATAGAGAGTGATGATGTTAAAATTGAATTCCCTAATAACCCGGAATATGGAGATTTATCGTCAAATATATCGATGATTATAGCTAAAAAAATAAAAGCAAATCCCAAAGAAATTGCTGAAAAAATATCAAAGATAATTAGCAAAAATGAATATATAGATGAAGTTACAATTGCAGGTGTAGGTTTTCTAAATATTAAAATAAAAAAAAGTTTTTGGTATTTATTTTTAAAGCAATTAATTCACAGTGGGCATGATTATCCTAAAATAAATATTGGTAATAATGAAAAAGTAAATGTTGAATTTGTTTCTGCAAACCCCACAGGGCCACTTCATTTAGGGCATGCTAAGGGAGCTGTTTTTGGTGATGTAATTGCCAATTTACTTTCAAAATGCGGCTATAATGTTACAAAAGAATTTTATATCAATGATGCGGGCAACCAGATTAATAACTTAACTAAAACACTAAAAATTAGATTCAAACAATTGCTTGGAGAAAAAATAGAATTAGAAGAAAATTGTTACCCTGGTGAATATCTCATAGAATTAGCTAAAAATTTGCGTGAGGAACTTGGCGACAATATAAACAAACTAGATGACGAAAATTTTTTAAATGATTTTGCTGTTAAAAAAATACTAGAAATTATAAAAAATGACCTTGATCGTCTAGGTGTGTTTCACGATAATTTCATTTCAGAAAAACAATTGATAATACAAAATAAAGTAAACCACTGTATAGATTTTTTAAAAGAAAAAAATTTATTATATCAAGGTACATTAGAGAAGCCAAAAGGAGAATCAAGCGATGATTGGGAGCCGCAAGAACAAACTTTATTTAGATCGACAAATTATGGTGACGATATTGACAGAGCTGTAGTTAAATCTGATGGTAAATACACATATTTTGCATCTGACATCGCATATCACCTAGACAAAATTGAGCGAGGATTTAATAATATGATATTATTACTTGGGGCTGATCATATAGGCTATAAGAAAAGACTTGTAAGTTCTGTGGATGCTTTAAGTGATGGAAAAGCTAAATTAGATGTAAAAATTTGTCAATTAGTTAAGCTTTTAAGAGACGGAAATCCAATTAAAATGTCTAAGCGTTCAGGAAATTTTATTTCCTTAGAAGAAATTTTGGATGAAATTGGCAAAGATGCATTGAGATTTGCAATTTTATCTAAAAACTCAGATACAGTATTGGAAATAGATGTTGAAAAACTTAAGCAACAAACCAAGGATAATCCTGTGTTTTATGTGCAATATGCCTCCGCTAGAGCAAATTCCATTTTGAGAAGAGCTAAAGAGATGGGTATTGAGATAGAAAATATTATAGAAAAAGATATTGATTTATCATTTCTTGATAGTGAATATGATTTTCATTTGATTAAGATGCTAGCACTATATCCAAAAATATTAACTTCTTGTCTAAACACTTTAGACCCTCATAAAATAACATATTACTTATACGATCTAGCATGTAGATTTCATCAAATATGGAGTAAAGGCACCAAAGAAGAAAATATAAAATTCATAACTGAAGACAATATTGAATTAACAAAAGCAAGAGTTTTTCTGGTTTATGCAGTTACGTTAGTTCTTACATCAGGACTAAAAATCTTAGGCATCAAAGCAGTAGAACAAATGTAAATTTGATTAAAGTTTTTTGTATAATAACATTTTAGTTATAACAGTGTGTGTAAATATATGAAGTAGAAGAAAATCAGAGATTCTCATACAAATAATTACAAACCTGACAGTATATGCAATATTTTATACAAAATCGGTATTAGTTGTAAATACGAAATAGGTTCTGATACTAAATTGTTCATAGATGGAATTTCTATCACTTCTAAAGCTGAAAAAACTATGATTAAAGCTCTGTCTATTATTGATAATCATCAAGTTTTTCCCTTATAAACTTATTTGGAAAAGCAAAAATACAAACCTACGGACATAAAGAAAAAACCAATAAATTGCCTTATAGTAAATGGTTCTTCCAAATATAATATTGAGAATAAAACAAATATTATTAGATTAATAATCTCTTGTAATCCCTTTAATTGAAATGCATTTAATTGCGCATGCCCCAACCTATTGGCTGGCACTTGAAAAAAATATTCTGGCAAAGCGATTAACCAACTTATCAATATCACTAAGAATACATTGTAACCCTTAAATTTAAGGTGACCATACCATGCAAAAATCATAAAAACATTTGAAATCGTTAACAACGCAATTACTTTTACATAAACAATATTCACACTATCAACTCTTATATAAAATTTTATTTATGCTTTAAATTCAGATCAATAACATAAATAGATCCAGTACTATGACTTGAAATTAGCAATTTTGATTCACCATCAACTAAAACCAATTTTCCATTAATACTAGCTCCTATATTTATTGTATTTACCACTTTATTAGATTTCATATCTATTACAGATACCACCCCATGCTTATCATGAGGAACATACATACGAGATAATTTAGTTGAAATTATACTTCCACCATCTGGCTGATACATCAAATTTATTTGATCAATAATTTTCAAACTATTCAAATCCAGAATTTCTACAACATTCTTAGACTTACTTATCACATATAACCTATTATATTGATCGCTTAACAACGGCTTAAAAGGATGGCTACTTACTAAAACTCTTTTTTCAATAGCATTGTTTTTTAAATTTAAAATTAATAATTTCCCCTCTAATAGATTTTGCGATATATAGGCTCTATGATTTTTGAAATCAATTATAGGTTCACTAAAAGCATCTCCAACTTCTACTTTGGTAGCAGAGTATGAATATGTCGATACGCAACATAATAATAACAGATAAACACAAGTTACAAATTTCATAACACACTATATAGTTAATCAAATTCATTATGTGATTCAAGCCTGAATTCTGTCAACTATTTTTATAATTTAGTTGATTTCATCATCATATCAAGTTGTCAATACACCCATATTTTTAGCTTAAAAATAGATATGTGTGTAGTAGCTAGAAAACAATAAAAATTACTGCATTAAATACTAAATTTGTAATTAATAAGTTGTAATAATTTTTGTTTTATGTATATTCATATACTACTAAAGTTTTTTAGAGATAATAAATTATTTTATGAGTACAAAATTATCAAGTACGTTTTTTGCCAAACCTTCGTATGTGCAGAAAAAATGGCTATTAATTGATGCAAAGGATCAAATTTTAGGAAGGCTTGCATCACAAATTGCAAAAATTTTGCGTGGCAAGCATAAGCCATATTTTACACCGCATATTAATTGTGGTGACAATGTTGTTGTGATAAATGCTGATAAGCTAAAATTGACAGGCAAAAAATTTCAACAAAAGATTTATTATAGACACACAGGATTTCCTGGAGGAATTAAACAAATTAAGGCTATTGATTTGATATCAGGTAAACATCCAGAAAGAATGTTGCAATTGGCTGTAAAAAGAATGTTACCTAAGGAAAGCCCACTTGCAAGACAGCAATTAAAATGCATGCATGTCTATGCTGGTGAAAAGCATCCTCATGAAGCACAAAGCCCTGTTTTAATTAACCCTGTTAAATAGTAATTATGACTAACAAAGAAGAAATCGTAAAACAAATCAAAAAAGAAGAAAGTAAAACTAAGGCTGTGCCTCAGTCAAAGCTTAAATCAAAAACTGTGACTAAAAAAATTGCACCTGCAAGTAAATCAGTAACAAAGACTGTGACTAAAAAAACTGCATCCGCAAGTAAATTAAAAGCTGTTGAAAAAAAAGAAAGCAAAAAAATAGTAGCAACAGATAAAATTTATGCTACTGGAAAAAGAAAAACAGCAATTGCGAAAGTTTGGATGTTAAAAAAAGGTTCCGGTAAAATAATAGTAAATGGAAAAAGTATCATAGACTATTTTAAGAGACCGATTTATAGGATGATTATTAATCAACCTTTTGACATAGTTAAAGCACAAGGCTCTTATGATATAGAATGTCAAGTTTTGGGAAGTGGCTTGTCAGGTCAGGCTGGAGCGATTAGACATGGTATAAGCAAGGCGTTAAATCAAATTAGTGATGAATTTCATAGCACGCTAAGAAGTGGTGGCTTTCTTACTAGGGATAGCAGAAAGGTGGAACGAAAAAAATACGGACAACCTAAAGCTAGAAAGAAATTTCAATTCTCTAAAAGATAATCGGCCAAGACTTGTCGGAATATTACTTATAATAATACTAATTTCCTTATATATCTTAGTGAAATGAATTAATTTTTTTTTGCTATTTGCCAAAATTAGCTTATTACCCTTTACAATGTTAATATAAGAGTATATACATTCTTCTCTGTATCCAATTATTATAGATGTGTTATATGTTATTTAATAAACATAAAAAAAGTAGTATTTTTTTTATTGTTATTGCAACAATTTCGGTATTTGATCTCGCTATATTTTTCTATTTACCTTTACTTTCAAATATTAGGCAAGAATTTCAGGTTGATGAATCATTAATTCAATTTAGTGCTGCCGTTAATGTTTTTGGGATTGGCGTATCCTCAATTATCTATGGTACATTATCTGATGCATGGGGCAGAAAAAAATTAGTCTTATTTGGAATAGCCTGTTTTACAATTGCGTCATACACAATATCACTGACAAACTCAATATATACCTTATTTATCTTAAGATTTATCCAAGGATTAGGAGCAGGTGTATCTTGGTCTGTTGGAAATGCTATAGTGCATGATATTTATAAAGGCAAAGCATTTGAAAAAGCAATAATCACTCTTCATATAATTATTGGAACTATGGTTGCCATATCTCCAATACTTGGTGGATATGTTGGAAATATAATAGGTTGGAGATATAGTTTCCAACTTATAGCTTCTTTGGGTTGTTTATTATTTATATACAGCATGTTTTTATTACCAGAAACTTTACAAAGTAAAAAAACAACAATTAACCTCAAAAATATTTTAAAAAATTATCTAACATTATTTAAAAATCCAACATATACAAAATTTTTAATCATCAAGGTTTTGATGGTTTCTATTGCGTTTGTAAATATTACAAATTTACCTTTGTTATTCGTAGAAACTCACGCTACAAGTGTTGAAAATTGTGGATTATTAATGGCTTTAGGCGCCTCAATGTTTGTAGTTGGAGGAATAATATGTAATAAACTAGTGAATTATTTTTCTACAAATAACATTATAAAATATTCCCTGTATTTAATAGCCCTTAGCAGCATTACTCTAATAATTGGTGAATGGCTTGGCTATTTAACAGCACTAAGCATACAATTAGTTAAAATTCCATACCTTTGCGGAATCGCATGTATTTTTGGTAATGCCACTTATAAAATAGTCAGTGCAATACCAAAATTATCAGGCAGTGCTTCAGCAATTATGATAACATTTGAGATGTTTGTAAGTTCAATCGGCGTTAGATTAGTAAGTATTTTTTATGATACAACTATTTATCCAATGGAGATATATACAATAATTGCCACATTGATATCATTAACTGTACTAACTAAGGTAAAATTATCAAAATGATTAATAACAGCCCAATACAGAACTTAAACCATAGTAGTTTCTTGACCATTTATTTATTGACTGATAATTTTAGCATTATTAGTTATTGTTTGCATGAAGCCAGTTAAATTAAATTTAAATTTTCCTAAAGAATTAAGAACAATCTTCAAAATTATTTTTAGTGTTGAAGGTGAATGTCGATTAGTTGGCGGATGTGTAAGAGATTATTTAATTAATAAAACACCCTCGGACTTTGATATTGCAACAAATTTAATACCAGAAGTTATAATAGAAATATTTAAAACAGCTAAAGTTAAAGTTTTTCCAATCGGAATAGAGCATGGAACAGTCTTAGTAGTGCTTAATGAATTTCATTTTGAAATAACTACATTAAGAAAAGATGTGAAATGTTTCGGGCGTCATGCAGAGGTCAAATTTACAAAAGATTGGAAGGAAGATGCAGCGAGAAGGGATTTTACAATGAATGCTATGTCTATCACTCCAAGCGGTGAGTTGTATGATTATTTTGGCGGTCAAAAAGACTTAGCTCAAAAAAAGGTCAAATTTGTTGGGAATCCAACAAAAAGAATCAATGAAGATTATTTAAGGATATTAAGATATTTAAGGTTTTTGGGATCTTTTGGTTTGAGTAATATAGATCAAGATAGCTATAAAGCATCTATAGAAAATATCCAAAGCCTTGAATTAATATCAAAAGAACGGATTAAAAGAGAAGTAATAAAATTGCTTGCTTCTAAATTTGCTAAAGAAATATTGATCAAACTTAATAATGAAAATATTCTTCACTATATTGGGTTATCTTCTCTTACTGTAAACAGTGAATTGCTGCACAAAATAATTTTCAAAATCAATGATCCTTTAGTCAATTTAGCTATATTATGCAACTTAAGTATAATCCAACCTGAAAATAAAATTACGCTGATAAAAAATAACTTACAACTTTCAAATAAGGAGTATAAAGAACTTAATTACCTTACTTCTTTTAATGGTCAAAAAGTATTTACAAATTTTCATCACTATAAATATTGGTATAAATATGGTAAAGAGCTGTATTTAAGATTTTTGTTTGTGGTTAATACTATCCATAAAATTAATCAGTATGAAAAATATTTACATGAAGTAACTAGTAGGGATGATTTTATTTTCCCATTAAACGGTAATGATTTACAAAATCTAAATATTGAAGGAAAAGCTATTGGAGATGCAATTAATAAAGCAAAAAAGTATTGGCATGCTAACAACAACATGCCAAGTAAACTAGAGCTTATACATTATTTAAAAAATTCATTATAATTCATCATGTTTAACCACCTCGTCTTCAGGTGCAATTTCTTTAGCTACTTCATCACTGTGACTCTCTTTATGATCCAAGCCTTTTTTCTCTTTTTCATCTACACTATCTGACTTCTCAAATATCATATCATGTGCTACACCATATAATTTATCCCCAAAAGTTAAAATTGATGTAACCGCTATTGATGCGCCAGTGTGCATCACTAATTTTAAACTCGCAGAAACTTTTTCATCCCCAATGATTGAGATTGGTAATTTTGGATGTAACCACTTACTGTAGCCAAAATACATGAAAGCATTGACAGAGATAGTTACCACTTTTGGTTTTAATTTGTTAAAATCAAACCCCTCTTTTTCAATAATCTCTTGAATTTGAGTAAGAGATTTAGCATTATTCATAAAGAAAAATAGATAATCTTGAGTGCCAATACTCACCTGTGCTTCTGTAAGTTTACTTTCATGCTTAGTACATGCTTGAAGCTTAGTTTGTGCCTCTAATTGAGATTGTTGCGCTGATGCCAACTCCGCGTTAGGAGCAGAGTATTCAGGACCTTTTGGAGCAGCATCAATAGCATCACCTACCTCAGCGCTTTGTTTAAAAAATACTTCCTCACTAGCTCGCTTCATACCTGATATTTTTTCACCCACAGAGTCAAAAGTTTTTTGATACTCTAACTTATCATTTCTGATATCTGTTAACGACTGTTCAAATTGATTGGCTGCAGTATGAGCCAAAGCAAGGGAAGAAGCAGTTGTTACAGATAAACTCGCAGCATTAATAACATCATCATAAACACCATAAGTAATTTTTGAAATTTGTCTATAAATGCTAAAAATATCATCCGAGATACTTATTCCTGTAAATAATGTATATTGACACGGGGACTTCATGAAATGCCCTGTTCGAATTAAATTAGCAAAATTAGAAACAGCTACAAAAAATTTGGTTGTATGAATTGCAAGAATTGCACAATCATATTTGTTCAAACTTGGTAAATAATTTTCATAGACACTAGTCACAGAGTCTTTGATATAGGTGAAACTCTTATTAATCATTGTTATAAACCCCACTACTTTTTATATTTTATAAAGTGTGGATTTTTATTTTAAATAAATCAATATTTTTTTTAATTTGGATAAAAATATTGTAAAAATTTTTAGGATTTTATCATTGATAATTGGCATCCAAAACTCTTTTCTCCTTTATGAAACGCTCTCCTACAACTAAAAAATTTTTTTTCTTCCAAGTAAGTATCAACTCCTAAATCATCAACTTCATTTACATCACACTTTTTTAATTTTTCATAACAATATTTTGGTAAATCAAATAAAAATTTATTGCTAACAATTGAATTTTTAAAAAATTTTTTATTTAAACTACTTTCTTTTAAAAATAACTCATAAAATATTTCATCAACTTCATAATTATTTTGCCTAATGCATGGTCCAATTGCAGCATATAACTGACATTTGACGTTTCTTTTTATTTCATTAATTGAATTCTCTATAATGCCATCTAGAGCTCCCCTCCATCCAGCATGGATTGCTATGGCAATTTTATTTTCATTATCCCAAATTAATATTGGTACACAATCAGCCGTAACAACCCCTATCACATTACCCTTTTTAGACGTATAAATCGCATCCCCTTCTATTTGATTTATAGTATTATTTGCTTTTATTAGCCTACTTGAGTGAATTTGCTTCAGTAAAGTTAAATTTTCTAAATCTGCATTTAAGCATTTAGTTGCAATAGCTAAATTATTTTTAACATTTTCAATTTTATCAGAGCTATTTAACTTGCAATTTAGACTATTGAATTTATCTGAGCTTCTCCCTCCATTTCTAGTAAAAAATCCATGCTTTACTCCAATCCTCTTTAATAAAAGTGATTCTATAAAAATATCCTGCATATTAATCTTTATTCATTTTTTTCATAAGACACTGAAATAGTTGCTAATTTACTTAATAATGATTCACTTGGAGAGATTTTTGAGTTTTGAGTAAATAACATTCCTTTCGAATTTAAATTATTGTTAATACCCTTAACTGTGTTATATCTCATAAATTTTCCTATTATTTTAGCACCCACCAAATAAATAATACTTTCTGCTGGATAATTTGCAACTTTTTCTATTGTTGGAATGCCTTCTTGTATTATTACTTCTGAATTAATCACATTATCTTTTATTGTATTCAAACCATGTCTAAGTTTTTTATTGAGATTAATAATTTCATTTCCTGTTTTTACTGATATAATCCCCCTTCCAAATGTACCATTATTTGGTTTAATAAACACAACAGGCTCTTGTTGAATCTGGTATTCATCATATTTCTTTTGAATTTCAATTAGGAGTTTATCAATTTTTTGAGCTATACATTCAAGTCCTTCCTTCTTTTTGAAATTAACATTAGTGCATTTTGAATAATATGTGCTAATTAACCAAGGATCTATTTTAAACTCTGTGCAAAATAGTCGCACAAGCTCATTATATGCTTCATAATGAAAACATTTTCTCCTATTATGCCACCCATATTTTAAATTTGGCAATATCGGTATTGTTAAATCAATCAGCTTTTCTGGTATTTTTTCTGTCAGATCATTATTCAGTATAATTAAATCAGGCGCCCAATCGTCATTAGCAACGATTTTTGAACCTTGTTTTTTAAATTGAAAAATCTCTAAACCCTCAATGTCAATTGCTTCCTCAGCCATGGTCAGAATCCTTACCTCAAGCTTTGTATCCTGCAAAGCTTTAAATAAAAATTTAATATTTTCATAATAATGAACGTTTCTTGTAAATTGCTCTGAAATTAATGCTATTCTTTTTACATTAGGGAAAAATTTACTAAAGTACTGGGAAAAATATTGTGTTGCTTTTTGTAAGCCCTGTTTTGATATGTTATTAAAACCAGAAGGAAAAAGATTCGTATCTATTGGAGAAATTTTAAACCCCGAATTTCTTATATCAATCGATGAATACAAAGGGGTATCTTTCAATTCCTTTCCTTGAAGCCATATATCAATCGCTTTTTCATTATTTAAAACAAAGCTGTCTAAATCATCAATATAATGATGTATTTTATTTTTTTTCAAATTCTGCATAACTTGTTTAATTAATATAAATTCTGAATAGCAAATATAGATGCTATAACCGCCGTTTCAGCTCTTAATGTATAATCCCCCAATTTTACAAAAGTTATATTAAGGTGTTCAAACATGTTAATCTCTTCGTTAGAAAAACCTCCCTCTGGTCCAATTAAAAGTATCGAATCTTTGCTACAATCTATTTTTTTATTTAAATTCAAAATACTTATCGCATCCCTACATTTATGGCATATTATAAAATTTTTATTTTTAGCTATACTTGATAGCTTCTCTATATCTAATGTATTATGAATTTTTGGAATATCAAGTCTACCACATTGTTCTGATGCTTCTTTAGCAACAATATTGAGTTTATCTATGTTGATATTTTTTGCTATAGTTCTATCTGTTATCAAAGGATATATTTCTCTAACATTCAATTCTGTTGCTTTTTGAACAATTAAACTATTATTCTGACGTTTTAGTAACGCAAAGGCTAAAATAATCTTAGATTTGCACAAAGTATTATCTGTTTTTTCAAATGGAATTAAAAAAGCATTTCGTTTATTTACTAATTCTATTTTGCAAGACCATTCACCATCACACTCATTGTATGCTTTTATAATATCTCCATGCCTTACTTTCATCACATTAATCAAATAATGAGCATCATCTTTTTTTAAAGGTATTTTTTCTAAATTATGCAATGTGTTTGCAAGCAATAATCGGATGTTACTCATTTAAGTTTTCAATGAATTTCTAGTGCGTCCCAACACAGTTTATCATTATTATTAGTAACTTTTGGTAAATTCTTTGAGACATATTGAAATACTCCTCTTTTAGCATTTGGAAATTTTGATTGCAAAGTACTTTTATTTTTGACTCTTCCTTTAATACCTAGTCTTGCATATGCATTATCTAATAAATCTATCATATGATCATCTCTAATTCTCGCAGTTTGAGCCCCCATAACAATTGCTACTAAATTGCCTTCTGGTTTTTTTGTTGAAGTTGCAAGATTAAATCCAGAAGCATTCACATATCCCGTTTTTAAACCATCTGCCCATTCATATCTCTTTAATACTCTATTGTGCCCTTTTATCTCTTTCCCTCTATAACTAAAGGATGTCATGGAGAAAAGATGATAATATTTAGGAAAATGCTTCTTTAGTGCACTTGCTAATTTTGCCATATCTCTTGCAGTTGTATATTGTTTTTCATGATGTAATCCATGGGCATTTTGAAATTTAGTATTTTTCATATTCAATTTTTCTGCAGTCTTATTCATTAGTCCAATAAATTTCCTTCTATCACCTGAGATCGCCTCTCCAAGCACAACAGCAGCATCATTAGCAGATTTTACTATTAAAGCATGGATAGCCTTACGCACAGTAATTTTTTGCCCTTTTTTTAAATCAATATTACTTTTCGGTTGCTCTGAAGCATATTTTGACACTGTAAGTTTTTGCAAAGGATATAACTTCTTTTTCTTTAAGGTTTCAAAAGTTAAATACAAAGTCATCATTTTAGTAAGCGAAGCAGGATACCTCCTTTGATCTGCATTTTTAGCAAAAAGTACTTTTCCTGTTTTAGCATTAATAACAATGCTTGCATAATTAGAAGATCTTAATATCGATGGAGTTATATCAACAGGTCTGGAATAGACTTTCAAAGACACAAGCAATAAACAAGCTAAAAACAGCTTTGTCAGAAACAATTTAGTGAGCTTTTTCAACTACTTAAAAATACTAATTAAACCTGATTTTATCTAAAATGGTGATATTATGTCAAGAACTTGTTTTCCATATGGATCTTGTTGATATTGAGATATTTGACCTCTACCACCATATGACACTCTAGCTTCGGCGATTTGATCTAAATCTACTGAGTTATCACTACCAATATCCTCTGGCCTCACAATTCCGGCTACCGTTATTTCTCTTAACTCATAATTGACTCGCACCTCTTGAGATCCTTTAATTAGGAAATTACCATTAGGTAAAATTCTTATTATTGTAGCTGCAATATTGGTATTAATTGTTTCCTTTCTATCAATTTGTCCATCCCCTGTGCTATTTGAGTCAGAATTCATTCCTATTAAATTGCTTGGGTCAGCTGATGTTTTATTTTTAATAGTGCCTTCTAAACCAAATAGATTAGGTATCCCTAAATTCTTACCACTCTGCCTACTCTTAGTAGTTTTATTATTTAATTTCGCTTTATCCTCAATTACAATCTTTATCTTTAAAATATCCCCAACATCCTTTGCTTTTCTTTCTCTAAAAAAGAATATCTTAGAATCAGGAGTCCACAATGAATTACTAGATAATGATTCATCTCTATTTTGTACAGTTTTTGAATACACTTCATCTAGATTATCTCTATTATAAACATTTACTTTGTTTATTTCAGGCGGGTTACCAACATTTTTAAGCTGGTTAAACATTGAAGTACATCCTGAAAAAATCAATAATGAGCCAAGAAGTGTGAAAAAATATATTTGTTTTAGTGTTTTGTTTAAATTAATCATTCTTTTTTATTTGTACTAATGATGAGCTTAATATTTTTCCAATAACAATTTTATTTGTGTCATGAACTTTTACTTTTATCATATTACCTAATCCACCTGAATTCAATGCGGTGCCAGTTGCCTTAATTTCTAAGTTATTCCTTGTAAATTGTAGTGTTACCAAATCACCTTTTGCAATTATTATTAAGGGTTTCAAATCATTTGCCTTAAACAAGCTATTTTGATCAATATTTCTTTTACTAACCATCCCCACTACTTGGTTAGGCTCAATAATTGTAGTTGGCTTTAATAAATCAATGGCAAAATCGTTCATCATTATATCATCTTTATCTATAACTTTACCTTTAGATATTCTATGTTTTGCAGCCGGAGCTGATAAATACTTATGGTATACTCCATGTAACTTATAGTGCTTATGACCCAACGATACATTCACAACAAACTTATCTTTTGTGGTGATATTAACTCTATTAAAAACAATATTATTCTTATCCATCAAATCATTATGAGTAGAGATTTGTATTTGTATATTTGGGTATTTTTGTGCTTTTCGAATTTTGGTCACCACTACATTTTTTAACTCATCAAATGTTAAAGCCCAACAATTATCAAAACAAATTGAGAGCATTACAACCAAGATAAAAATAAAAAATCTGTTCATGATTGATTCAATAAAATAATTATCCTTTTATTCGTACAACATCATCTAGCATTCTCTCTGATGTTTCTATTACCTTAGAGTTCATGGAATAAACTTGTTGTGATTTAATTAAGTCGGTTATTGTTGTTAAAGAATTAGTATTAGACGCTTCTAAATAACCTTGCTTAATCCTTACCCCAGAAAACTCACCCTCACCAGCTTCATCTATAATAACTTCACCAGAAGCATTAGTCTCTTTGAATAAACCACCTCCTATTTGCTCTAATCCTTGGGGATTAGTGAATTTAGCCAACTTAATTCTTTCTAATTTTGTCGGCTCATCATTATCCTTACTACCAGCTAGTTTAACATACGCTTCTCCTTTTTCATTTATCTTAACTGGTCCTTTAATATCCACTGGAATCTTTATCTCTGGCTCAACTTCATATCCTTCCATAGTTGTAACTACACCATCCTCATTCTTTGTAAATTGCCCATTCCTAGTATATGCTTTTTCATCATTGGGAAGATTAATTATAAAAAAATTATTTCCGGTGTTGTCAACTATCTGAAGACTTAAACTTTCCTTTGAACGCTCTTCTGCTTCACCTGGAGCAAAATTTATTGATGTCCCTCCAATCCCAACACCCGTTCCATATTGAATACCTTGGGAATAATATTCTCCTTCAGATTTATCTCCCATTCCAGCCGCTCTTTCAGTTTGATAAGGAAGTTCATTAAATTCAGCAATACTTTTTTTAAACCCCGGTGTATTTAAATTTGCTAAGTTATTTGCATCCGTATCAATTCTTTTTTGTTGAGCTGACATTCCAGTTGCTGCAATATTTAGTGCTCTAAAATTAGACATATATTTCTCCTTTATTTACTTATTACTCTAAAAGAATTTCTTTGCATACCATACACATCGGTAATTAAATTCGAACTCATAGAAAATTTTTTTTGCAAATCGATTAATTTTGTTGTCTCAATTATAGGACTACTATTAGATTCCTCTAAAAATCCTTGTAATAATTGGAATTTTTCAGACGGCACTGCTTCAAGAGTTGTTTTAAAATAACTATTCCCTGCTTTTCTTAGCATTTTAACATTCGAAAAATTAAACACACCTATATTCCCAATCAAATTTTTTGATATATAAATGTTGCCACCTTTATTAATAAAAATATATTCATTTTGCAAAGGAACTGTTATTTGTCCTCCATCTTCGGATAAAACATAATTCCCCTGTTGATCAATTACTGTGCCTTCATTATTGAGCAAAAAACTACCATTTCTGGTATAAACATTACCATTTGGAGTTTCAATCATAAAAAAGCCTTCTCCACTAATTGCAACATCAAAAGGCCTACCAGTTTGGTTCAAGCTACCTAATGTAAAATCAGATATTGAAGCAATATCATTTGGCATTTTTAAATCTGAAATTTTATCTCTTGCAGTATAGCTAGACATAATTTGCACGTCTTTTTTAAATCCCGTAGTGTTTGCA
>Ga0114932_10003294_pt1 | contig 16006 bp, 25 predicted proteins | sample 2SBtaG_2_FD_87286 | JGI IMG/M metagenome (GOLD analysis project Ga0114932, IMG submission 87286) | Deep subsurface microbial communities from Kolumbo volcano to uncover new lineages of life (NeLLi) - 2SBTROV12_ACTIVE470 metaG | ecosystem: Environmental > Aquatic > Marine > Volcanic ...
ACATACGAGACTACCGACAATATGGAGTGGTTATGTTCTCATGCTTTAGAGATGGGTAACGAGAGAAGGTATCGTTGGTCAGACAGGCCGAATCACTTTTCCCTCAATTTCATTGCATGGTGCTATGAGAACATTAAGGACTCTATAGCGAAAATAGGTGAGCGTACTGATTTCGCAATCGCAATTTCGGATACGATGAATTGCCGTAAGATTGAAGGATTCGACAATCTTTCATCAGTTAAGAAGTACAGACTTTATTACAAACACGATAAACCTTTTGCGAATTGGACTAAACGGGCGAAGCCTTCATGGTTTAGTTTGGAATAAACGATTAGGCATTTGGAATATAGACTACCAACCATTATGGATATAAATACATTAAAATATATGAAAGACAACAGGAGTGGGAGATTTAGGAGCTTGGATATTCTTATTTGTGATTTTTATATGGTTAAAGTCTCTTTGGGATTCAGCTAAAGATTACGACGAGTGGAAAGATTAAATGGTATTAAACTTTATGCTTTTTACCGTTTTACCCCTCTCTGTACCCTTCCCTCCCCTTCTACTTTCTATACCTTCCTAATACATTAAAGATATAATAATAAAGAGATAAGCATAGTATTTGTGTTTGTTGTTTGTTTTATTATGGTAGTGTCGCATTTATCTCTATAAATAAACATTTTCATTTAATTATTTAGAATAACCAATTTATTGAGCTTTCTTGTAATTATTACTATCTATTATACTGTATTTGTGAACGCGATTGAGCGAAATATAACTAGACTAAATATATAAGTAAAATCAGCGGCCAAATATTTTCATTAAAATATATCAAAGCTAATTGATATAAATTCATTTATTTATATGGGGGCTATTTGTGAATGACTTTGCGCGAAATATATAATTATAGAAATTTAATAATTTTGTAATTGCCATATTTGTGAACGATATTTTGCAAAATATAGCTATACAAGTAACACAATAAAAAAGCATACAAAGTATATACAATAAAATATAACAAGATATAAGCCGCGATATATTTTCATTAAAATAAATAAGCCAAAAGTTAACACGATTTGGCCAAATAACCCCACCCCCGACACCTGTCGGCGTCCACTTCTCGAAAAAGTCAAACCTTAAAACAATGATATTTTACCCCCCTCCCATTGCCCTCCGAAGGAGGGCAAAACAATCACATTTAATATAAACAACAATTAGCCGCGCATATATTTTCATTTATTTATTTGAGAGGGTTCATTTTTTTTCATTTATTTATTTGACAAGTAACCAAAAGTATGATAGGCTCTTTCTCGACATGGCAGGAACAAGCAAATCTGGAAAGACCAAAGGTTCTACTTCGTTCGTGCGTATATCTCTAGCTGAATTAAACAGATGCCTCAAACCAGAAGCGTCTGTTATAGTTAATCGCAGATATGTTGAGGCGTTGAACATGGAAGCGGAAGCATTCCAAACCAACACAAAAAACCTCAAGACAGTCGTGAAGAACTCGACAGTCGCGCCAATCGACGAGAAGGAGAAGATACAACTGGAAGTTAAAACTGACTGGTAAGATTTAACCAAATACAAAACTATGGCTACCACACAAACTGAAAAATTATTCCCGAATATTGTCGGGCAGACCGCCGCTAAAAGAATTATGCGATTCTATATCGAGGGTCATTCTGCCAGCAATATCATCCCACACATAATGCTTGTCGCGCCCAAGGGGTGCGGCAAGACCACTATGGCAGAGGCTTTTGGACGCAACCTAGTCCAGAAGGGTGAACCAAAGCAGAAGCCTTGGTTGAGCATAAACTGTTCTTCGATTAAGAACTTGGAACAATTCTTCGACCAGATAGTGATGCCTCACTTGATGGATAAAGATATTACATTTATGCTTGATGAATGTCACATGATTCCTACTGATGTTCAAAACGCGCTTTTAACCGTGCTTAATCCTAATCCGAATAATGTTAATACATTTTCATTTGGCGAGTTCGATTGGACGGTTGACTTCAAGCGCATCTCTTTTATTTTCGCGACTACCGAATCGCAGAAGATGAACGAGCCTCTTATGGATAGGTGCAAGCGCATAGACTTGGATGAATATTCAAATGAGGAACTTGAGGATATTATCAAACTTAATACGAAGATTGTTTTTAGGCAAAATGTGCTTGAAGATATAGCTACAACACTTCGCGGCAATGCGCGTGGAGCGCAAAAGATGGCAAACGATATTGATATATATTGTAAGAAGAATGTCAAGAAGGTGTTCCAGCAAAACGATTGGAAGCGTTTGACTCGCGACTTGGATATTCTGCCACTTGGCCTACACCGCATGGAGATGCGGCTATTGAGGGCGTTGTCGGAGCAACCATTCACCAGACTTACGAATCTGGCGGCGAAGCTAGGCATGAGTCGGAGCGTCATACAACGCGATTTCGAGATGTTCCTTCAGAAGCATTGCTTGTTTGAGGTCAATCCACTTGGTCGCCAGTTGACCAAGAAGGGGCAGAAGTACCTCAAGGAGTACGATAAAGAGTATGCCTCTAAATAAGAATGATATGATTGGGGGGTTAGTACCCCCCAAGGATAGACGCAGGGTTGAGTTGGCCGCCGAGGCAGCGGGAGGTCGCCTGACCTCAAAGATAGCGAAGGGTTCGCAGCTTACTGGACAGATTTGCCAGTACATTGGCACGGTTCACCTAGCGGGGTCTGCCGACATATATTTCGGGCAACAAGAGATTTGCGCCGACCTTGCGCCTTATCAAGGTGATTCTGGCGATTTGCATTTCGTCCCTAAAGCTATAAACGGCGTACCCAACCCGCTTGTCGCCGAGAATGAAGCCTCATTCAAGGGGGAGAGGGAAATGTGGTGGCACGTTGACATAAAGGGGTCGGAAATAACGACGACCAAATCTCGCGGAAGCCACTACCTTCCCGTCATGCCGTCCGAACTAAAGAAGCATTGGATATATATATCAGTATTAAGGGATAATGCGTCTTGGAGTGCAACTACGGTTGGTTGGGCGTTTGGTCACGAACTCATTCCAGCAAGCAAGATATACGACAGCCGCGCACGCGAGATATTCGACAGAGGTCAATCAGTCATGAAGTGCAGTCATCTACGACCAATCAAAGAACTGACTGACATAAAAGATGGGTTTAATTATTATAGTAATGAACAAAAACATTTAGATGCGCTTTGGGCGGCATAAAATATTTGACAAAAATACAATTTAGTGGTATAAGTTATTTGGTTTGGTTGTTTGGTTAAACCAAAACGTCGTGGATTAGCGAATGGTGTCGGAAGAGATTTTCGGACAAGGACTGTGTCCTGCATGAAACAAAGCTAGTCTGCGCGACTCTCTCTCATAACTAAAAGAGTCGGAGACCCCCGCAATGGGGGTCTCTTTTTTTTTGCCTGTTCCTCGGCGAGCGCCAAATAATCAAATAACTGCAAATAATAAATAATATAAAGCCAAATAATAGTAAACGCGCCATTTACAAATAACAAACGAAATAATAACAAATAACACGATATACAATGACTTAAAATATATATTTATATAATTACAAAAAAAGAATAATTTTATAATCGCGCCGCCCCTAAGTCACTGATTACCAAGGACTTACGAATCGCCGCCTGCCCGAGCGACGTAACCTGCTGACTGTCAACGACTTACGACACGAAAAAAGTTCCGATTTTTTGATTTTTTTTGTTGACTTTTGGGCAAAAGTATGAGACTATATTCTCATGCGTTACATTAATAGCAACTGCACTTATACTCAAAACTACGACGAAGGCACTTATACCTTCACAGGCCCGTGTCGCGTGACGGGAGAGTCCTATACGGTAACAATTCCGGGGGCCGAGTTGTTTGACCTCAACCAAGGTTTACCTATCCAAGACGCTTTGCGTTCCTTGGATGCCGGTCAGCGTGAATTCGTTCAGTCAGGCACAAGCCCAAAAGGTTGGGAAAAAATCTTCGGAACAGCCGAGGAAATCGCTCAAGACATTATCGCGGAGTAGCCAAGTGGTAAGGCAGGAGTCTGCAAAACTCTTATTCGTCGGTTCGATTCCGACCTCCGCGTCCACTTTTTTAAAAAAACATACGATTATAGCTTGACTTTTAACCAAAACTATGATAGACTGTTTAAAGTTATGAGGGAAAAGAAAGGTTACATTAGCTGGGCAGATGCCAAAGACCGCAAGACTTACATGGGTTGCCCTGTTGCGCCGGATCGTGTGAGAGTTTACTTCAACTTGAATCTGGATTGCTTGTCGGTGATCGATGCGGAAACTGGGTTGCTATATTGCCATGCTCATCGTGTTGAATTGCATGATGCAAAGTTTAGGGTGCAGGAGGCTGGTCGCCAGCGAGTCCTTCGGGAGAAGCGGAAGAATGTCCACGCTTATATCGTTGGCAAACTTCACAATGTAGGCGATGTCTCGAAGGAACGCCACCACCTAGTTCGCGGCAAGGTGGAGAAGTATAACATCTGCGACTGCGGAGATGGAGAGTTTGAGTGGTGCGACAAATGCATCCCAGAGTCAGGCGAGGAGTTTAAGGGCGCGACTTATAACCCTTATAAGTATGAGACTTTTGTGAACGACATCGAGAAGAAGCCGATTTACAAGTCGAAGCGGGTTGTTGTTCGCGACAAGACGGCATTAGGGCCGCACTACAATATTTTCTACATTCCAGAGCCAAAGCCAAAGAGAGTGCCTTGGAACAAGGGAAAGCGTTATACTCATAAAGAGCTAAAATGTCAGACTTAAACGAATGCCATGTATGTGGCAAAACTATAAGAGGAGAGTGGGATTCTCAAGTTTACCTTGGTATGGAAACGGGAGAGTTGAGCAAAAGCGGAATACACCGTTGGTTGATTTACGACAAGCATATAAAATGCTCTCCTAGCCGCGCTCAAAGGATCATACACCGAAAGTACCCACGGGTGTTTGATAGCAGAGAGCGGTTTGATATTCGTCTATGGGATGAAGATGAACGGAACAGGTGGGTAAAGATTTACACGGAAGCGTGGGTTCGACTCCAGATAGAATATAACCCAAAATGGAAGAATAATTATGCAAGACATGAAAAAAACTGATAGTATAGTAGCGTCAGAAAATTGGCCGGGATTCACCTTTACCTTTACTAATGGTTGGTCTGTGTCAGTACAGCAGTCAAAGGATCATAACTGTAAGGTAGGCCGTACCGTAGAAGTAGCTATTTTTTCGCCTCCCCTTAATGGTGTCGAAAATTGGTGGGGGTACTGCGAAGAAGTCCATAGCCTTTTTCTGCCGGAGGATTCTACTTATGTACACAGCAGTATAAGTTCTGACACTTTAGCTAAAATCTTTGTTTGCGTTGCGGCGCAATCGGCTGAAGAATTTGCAGAAAAGGTTGAAGAAAGCCTTGACATTGAAGCAAAAGTGTGATAGACTGTTTTTATTCCTTTCGGGGAATATACATGTTCATAGGTTATTGTTTGGGTAACCGAACGGGAGAGTCTGGCAGGGCAGACTTAAAAGATTAGGGTAGGAATACAATGCTAATCAACCCCTGACCCTTTAGGTCGCATCTAGGGTAGCCCCTAGTTAGAGGTAGCACCTCGTAAAAGCGACCGAGTTCTTTGTAAAATTTGAGTTGACGGAGTTAAATACCCCTGCGAGTTTCTAATTACCTCTCGCGCCCGTTTTACTGTTGGTGGTGCGGCAGCAACTCATTCAATTTTCTCTCTCGACGGAGAGAGATCGGTGTGGCGGAATAATCCCTCCCAAAGGGATAACGCAGCAACTGCGGGAAGTACAACGGCCTAGTGGCAGAGGAAAACCGTGGGGGAGTCCGAAGTAGGTAGATAGAAACATTGTTTTCTGGGTACTGAAAAGGTGTTGGTAAACAATTAGTCCAACCACCATTTTATTTTAATACATGGATAACTTTGAAGAGTTAATAAAAGCATTTGAAAAAGAAGAAAAGATGAAAACAAAACATTTAAAGAAAAAGGCAGAGAAGAAAAAGAAAACTCGCAGCATCAAAATCAGCGATGCTAAAAGCGTGGATTCCATCAAGGCTACCTTGAGGAGACGCATCGAGAGTGTTACGAGTGACACTTTAAAGAGAATTGCCTCGCATAGCGAGACAGCTTCAACTATCAATAAATACAGAGGCCAAATTCGGCAAATACTCTCCTGAGAGCTAGAGTTTTTCTAGTTCTGGCCCCATACAATTTAAGTCTTTGGATTGTTCGGGGCCTTTTTCTTAACCTAAACCCCTTATAGTCAGTAACTTACGCACCGGCGCCTGCCCCCCCGGCCGTAAGTCATTGGTACTCAACGACTTACGCACTGAACTTTTTTGAGTTTTATTCTTTTTTTTCTTGACTTTTTTACAAAAGTGTGAGATGATATCCGCATGGAAATTGAAACTATTAGAGAGTGTGTCGGAAACGCTATGGATGACTTTTTTTACGGCAAAGGATATATTGCTGGCAGCGTTTCCCGCGAGATCGACACAAGGGAAGACGCGCAAGGCAACAGCGAGATGACAAAACTTCGGGAAGCTATAACCGAAAATCTTGTAAGTATTATTGATTTTGAGACAGAAAAAGATTGACATTTAATCAAAACTGTGATAGGATATACTTTCTTTGATTGAGAGAACTATAACTAAACAAAACTAAAAATGGCTAGAACAACAAGACCTACATCGGACAACTACTCCTTCGGAGTTCAACACACCGCCCTTAAAGCCGCTGACGGCACACCTTCGGGCTGGTTCGGCATCCAACGCACCGACAACAACAAAGTCATCGGTGTTAGTTCGGAAAAGTACGGCATCGTTAAAAACGGCGATGTTATCGAAGCGGTAAAGGAGGCAGTCGAGTCTCATGGCCAAAGCCTTGGCGAATACGACGAGGAGATCAACTGTGTGCGCGATGGTTCGCGTATGTACGGTGGATTCACCTTCAAAAACTTCACTCGCGAAGTTCCGAGGGCGAATCGGGAAAAGGGGGATGTGGTTGGCATGAGGTTAACGGTCAACAACTCTTATGACCGCTCTTGTCGCGTGTCCTTATCGGTTGGGATGCTTCGCTTGGTTTGCACTAACGGCATGACTTCCTTAACGCAGGAACAGGGAATGACTAAAAAGCATTCCTTACAAGTGGACATTTCGTTCATCCGTGATGCAATCTCTGGCTGTATCGAGAAGTTCGAGTCGTCCGTTGCTCACCTTGGTAAACTGTCACAAGTTTCCTTGACTCAAGACCAAGGCACGAACATCCTAAAGAACCTTACCGAAAAGAAGATTATTTCGGAGGTTGTTCGCGCTGGTATAGCTAACATCTGGAATACTCCCTCCTACCAAGAGGATGAGGCTCGGAACCTATACTCACTCTACAACGCCTCGACTCAATATCTCACCCATGAGGTTTCGGGGAATCGGTTGGAGTATTCAAGCAAAGTTGACAAGGCTTTGCTCGGCAAGTTCAGCGAAATGCGTTTGGACTCTGGCAAGTTTAGTCTCTTTTCGGCCAAGCCAAAAGAGAAGAAGCAAGACGAAATCGTCATCTCCGCTTAAAGGCGGTGTCTCGCCCCGTCGAAGGCTTTATCTTTCTCCTTCGGCGGGGTCTTTCCTTCCTCTATAAAATATAAATGAAAAAATATTCTGTAACTGTTTTTGATACAAAAAATCGAAACGATTATCAAGTCACGCGATACCAAATAGCATGGCGACCAGACTGGCAAACAAGTCACGCCTTATTATTTGAAAACCCAAATCATATAAATCTCATTCCTTTAATTTTGGAGGAGGCGGGGTACGAGCGCAGCGAGGAGTCTGTGTTCTAAGTCACTGACTATCAAGGACTTACGCGCGGGGGGCTGGCCACGAGTCGTAAACCATTGGGTATCAATGACTTAGGTGTCAAGCTAAAACGTCACTTCTTTTTAGTGTCAAGCCAAAACTATAGCAAAAAAAATGATTTTTTTGCTTGTAAAGTGGCCAAAAGTGTGATAGTATGTTTCACATGCAAACGCTGAAATTCAACTACGAAAACGCGAAGCTCAAAGGGATTTGGCATTTCTCATTGCCTAGCGGGTACACTTGCCCCGGAGCCGTTAATTGTAAGACTTTTGCCGACAAGATGACCGGCAAGATCATGGACGAACAGACTCCCGTTGATGGTCAGACTTTCCGTTGCTATGCGGCGATGGATGAAGCGCGTTATCCTTCTGTGCGGAAAGCTCGTTGGCATAACTTCGACCTCTTAAAAGGGGCCAAGTCTGTGGCCGAAAAAGTGAAACTCATTGCCGACAGCTTGCCTCAAGCATTGAAGCGGGTCGGCGGTATCCTCCGTGTGCATATCGGTGGCGACTTCTTCAATTATAATTATTTTAGGGCATGGATGAAGGTTGCCGCCATGTTTCCCCGAGTCCGTTTCTACGCCTACACGAAAAGCGTCAAACTTTTGGCGCAGTATCTGGACGAACACAAGGGATTGCCAAGCAACTTTGTTTTCACTTGTTCCCGTGGTGGAAAGTATGACAACTTAATTCCTTCGACTAATGTAAAAAGCGCGAAGGTATTTTTCAGCCAAGATGAGGTTGACGCGCTCGGCCTAGACACCGACCACACCGATGAGTTGGCGATTTTCGGGACAGACGATTTCGCTTTGTTAATCCACGGCTCACAGCCGTCAGGGAGTACAGCCAGTAAGGCATTGGCTGCAAACAAGAAAAAGGGGTTCAAGGGGTACGCTAACACCCATGCGCCTATATCGAAAAGCCTTGACTAAACAGCAAAAGTGTGATAGTATGCTTTCTGCAAATGGGAACATTATTGTTGTTACTCCTTGCGGGTTTGATATACCATTATCAAACGAAACTATAACTAAAAACGAAAAAAACATAAGATGCTAAAAAGTATAATAAAAAAGATGGCGAGGTTTTTGAAGCCTCGGTTCACATTGGTTTACCGTAAAAAGAACGGGAACAGGGGGATATATGAAATCTCCAAACCAAAAACAGATCAGACCTTTGGCAACATTGGCGAGGGTCAAGATGAGGTTGGGTTTCGTGCTTATTGCTATAACCGCGAAGCTCCCCGCTCTTTCCGCTATGATGGCGTAATATCTATGGTGAAGAATTAACTCCGCAAGGAGTTGACGCCAAGGAAAAGCCCACCGGAAACGGTGGGCTTGTTTCGTTATAGTTTAAGAGTTTACCTTTCGGCCAACTCGTAATCGTTGGACTCGTAATCTGGACGGCTTGCTTCCATGTCGTGCGACGAAGCAATGCGGTGGAAGTATTGAGTCCTTGGGGGAAGTAAAGAGAAAGACGAATTGAAATCAATCTTTTCCCAAGCCTCTTGCGTTAGTCCTTCAACATGAGGGTAAACGCCGCCGCGAACACCCTTAAAAGTATCACTACTTTCGTTTAGGACTCTCATTAGTGTCCTTGAGAATATTGCGTCTCTCAACTTCTTTGAGTTAGACCAAAACCAGAAAAAGGTTTCGCCTATCCAATTCGGCTCCTCGCAAGCAGCCGCGCCGTGATTATACCAACCGAAGAACTCATACTTTAGAGCTTCGTTGTCTTTACCTTGGATTCCAACGGCCCAAGCCGAACCGTTCCTCTGCACGATAATATTAGTGCTTTGCATATTTATTTCTCCTTATGTAAGAGCCTTTACCCTTTGCGGGACGATGAACACGAGTGCCAGTATTGAAGGGAACCAGCTTGCGAAGTTTCGCGTTGTTCTTTTTCTCTCTCACAGGAATATCCTCTCATAATTTCTCACAAAAAGCAAGCAAAAAATACATAAATATTTGTACACGCACAGGAGGGAAATAGAATAATAGCAAATAACGCAAATATAGTAATATTATAATTATATAAAAATTTTGATTTAATATTTTTTGGCTGTCGTAAGTTGTTGACTATCAAGGACTTACGTCTCGGCCCCTGCCCCCGCCGCGTAACCCCTTGGTAATCAAGGACTTACAACCCGCATTTATAGCAAGGCATATAATTTTGGAATGGTGAGTCGCTGCCGTTCCATGAGCCGCCGCCGTAGCCGCCGCACTGTGGGCAGACCTCTTTTTCTTTTTCTTCGTTCAATTCTTCTTCAGCAAAAGTTGGGTCTTTGCCGCGAATTGGTTTCGTGTGTCGGTGTTCCTGTTTCATGAGATTTTAGTATTCCCCGTAGCAGCCATAATCCTCGTCGGTGCCGAAGCCAGCACTGGCCAATGCGGATTCGTGATCCCCGTCCATGGAGTCGTCCATGTCGTACTTGGTGCATTTGCTGCACCGCTCGACCGTTTCGATCGAATGGTGATCGACATAAACACCCTCCTCACCGCAGTGAGTACACTCTGCGGTAAACAACCCCTTGGCGAATTCATCGCGCTCCCAATCGTCGAGCTCCCACTCGCGACCGCTCTCTGTGATCCAGTAGACCACGCCGAACCCAAGCACCTGCCATTGCTGGCAGAGGTTTTGGATACCATCCCGACCCACGGCCTTGCGGCGAGCCTCCTCGCGGCTCTCGTGGGTGGTTTCCGAATAGAAGTAGTATCTATCTCTCATAACTTCAAAAACTATAACACAAAAAGATTAAAATGTCAAACTTAAAAACCCTCAATACAAAGATTTTTTCCAAGAGCTTCAACCAACCTTTCGGTGGTCAACGAGCCAACTGTCTGGCCATCACCTATAGTGTCGCGGTCAGGGCAGCCAAGGGCAAACCACATTTCAATGTCGTTCTTTGATGGGTCGCGGTAAGGCGACCAATCCATATGGAGGTTGGCGTATGTGCTAGTCTCGCAGTCGCGGAAGTCGTGCCAGATTTTGCTGACATCATCCTCATGCTCGACGGACGGCGCGTAGTAGATAGCTTGCCCAGTTTTGGGGTGCTTATAGGTAATTCTTTTATACATAGAGTCTTGAGCTTCGATTGCCTTTTCCTGCAGTTCGTCACAATGGGCGTTCAACTCGTTTATTTCTGATTGGCTTAACTTTTCGTACTCGCTCATAAGGCATATATCTTATCACACTTTTCGTCGAAAGTCAACACAAAAAGGTCATATTTTAAAGTTTTTTCTTTGGGCCATTCCATAGGTATCTCGTCGTTTGGATCAACTGGGCCACCACCGTATCCGATAGGGTAGAGGCATGGCAGGTATCCTATTGCATTTTTAGGTTCGTGAATTATCTTCCAATCGCTCATAACTCCAATTAAACTATCACATTTTACCCGCAAAGTCAACAAAAATCTTATTTTTTTTATTTTCTTTTTTTTAAAAACTTGGCATAAAACCCCTCCTGAAAGTGTCATATTTTAAGAATCTCATGTCGTAAGTCACTGAGTATCAACGACTTACGGCTTCGCGGGCAGCCGCCGACGCGTAAGTTACTGATAATCAAAGAGTTAGCCCTCCCAAGGGTGAGAGTTCCTTGAGAGGGCTTGAGGAAGGTAGCCGGAGAGATGACGGCCACCCATGAGCAAAAGTTTAATTTTTTATTCTTGACAAAAGTTTTCGTAACTTATCTCTTTGCCTTATTCGTTTTTGGATCACTTTGTCGATTTGCTGATCTATTAATCTTTCTACAAGCGTGGTATTTTTTATCATAGTTTATAGAAAGCGTGCTGACCTATAACTTTAATGGGCTTTTGACCTTTGGCCCAGTACGGTTTCTTTTTCATCCAAGTCGCGTGATAGTGATTAGCGAATCCGATAAACTCGCGGCTTAATGATTTAACATTTTTAGCAACCGTTATTGCGTACTTGGCTTGCGGTGTCTTGAGCAGATGTTCCAAGTCTTTAACTTTTTTTCCGTTCCAACAACTAAATTGCCATTTTTTAAGGCATACCTCCGTGGGAGTTTGTTTTCTTTCAAATGCTCGTTGAGCAATGACAGCACCCACCGCATACATTCCTCGGTGTCCTTCCCCTCTGGCTTCCGCCAGTATAGTGATTGCGATAACTTTCGTCTCTCTTGAGAGACTATGATTTTTGTGTGTGTTTGCATTAGCGTAATTTATAAGAGTTGCCACTCCCCATAGGGTAAAGAAGGCAATTATAGCTTTTTCAATAATATAGTTTTGATGTCCGTATTTCATTAGGTTTGGTTTTTTATATTTCATGCTTCGTCTTGCAAGTCAAATCCAAAAGGTGAAGCAAATTGATCATCAAACATTGGCTTGTTTAATCTTTTGCGTAGATTCTGAAGGACTAACCTTTGCGCGTTAACCATCTGTTTCAGAACCTCAATGTCTCCCTTGCTTTCGCTGATAAACTTTAATGTACCTTCGATACCCGCCATGTCCATGCGTGTTTCGTCGATTACCGATGCTGCTTTCTTTCTTCTATCTCTCATAACTGGATATATGCTATCACACTTTAGGGTAAAAGTCAACTACTTTTTTCAACTTTTTTAACCTTGGAAACGGTAGGCTCCAAGTAGGTCGCCACCCCAACCGTGAGCGATTTCGCAACCGTCTGATTCCAGTATCCAAGGCCACATATTGGTGTCGGCTTCTTGAGCTAACTCCAAGGCTCTGTCCATTGCCGAGTGGTCAACACCAGATTCGTTGGTGAAGTCTTTGCTGCTCACCTTGTTGGTGTCCTCGTTTTTCCAGTACAGCGTGTAGGTTTTCATCTCTATATCTCTCATAACTGTTAAAATCGTATCACACTTTTAGCCAAAAGTCAACCCTTTAATTTGACTTTTTTTAGTTTAGGTGCTGCGTGGTTAACGCTTCACATCTATCTACTTCAGCCATGCGCGAAGCCTCTCGCTGCTTCATGCGTTTGAATGTCTCCCAGCTTGGGGCAAGCTCTCCGTTTTCGCCGATTGCCTTGGGCATATCCACCCATTCCTTTTTCCATTCTTTTCTTTGTTGTTCTATATCTCTCATAACTGGGAATAGACTATCATAGAAAGCCCCAAAAGTCAACACTAAAATGTAATTTTTTTTAGAAAGGAAATCAAAAAAGAACAAATATTATAGCAAATATACTTGACAAGTTTCGAAAAAGTCGTTTTTTTAAAAAGTCGTAAGTTACTGATTATCAATGACTTACGGCCGCGGGCAGGGGCCGGAGCGTAAACCCTTGGGGCTCAGTGACTTACGCACTCTCGCTGTTAGCATCTAGCGCGCCAAACGCGAGAACGTAACGTCTGGCGACAAGCTCGCCGCCCTCGAAAAAGATGTCGTGATTATTAGACTTTTTAAGCATATTGCTAAACTCCTCAGCGTTGCCCTCGGAGTTTTTTTCAGCCATCATTTTATTAAAGCCCGCCTTTTGCATAAAAAACCAATTATCCTTCCATATTTGAAGCGACTCCTCAGAACCATCTGTGCGGATTTCATGCACCTGAAAGGTTAACTTATCAAACCAATTCGAGCCTTGCCTGTCGTTTTGTCGGACTAGCTCCTTCATGCCGTTGATTATATTTTGGGTAATCGGGCCGTATTTCATTGGCTTGGGCTTTCCGCATATTACAGCCATCGCAGTATATACGCATTTGAAAGCTTCGTTTGCACAGTCGAATGTAAACACTTTTATATCTCTCATTATGTTATCACTCATTTTTTATCGAAGGTGTTGTGTGGTTAATTCTTCGCACCGGTCAACTAGATCCTTATGCAACAACTCCTCACGGGCGATGTTGAACAGGTTCACCTTGATGCGGTGATCCTTGATCGGGCAGAGGCTCCGCATACGGCCATTCAGCACGATGTCCACATTCAGCTTGTGGATCTTCTTTTCAATCTCAGTCATATCTCTCATAACAGGAACTATCTTATCAGATTTTTGGAAAAAGTCAAGCCTTAAAGTTAAGGTAATCATCCGCGTCATCTGACGCTGGCCACACGACCTCACCATCCAAGGTGACCGAAGTACCTTCACAGAAGGCCAAGGTGATAGCCTTCTCAAGACCATCGTGCGAACGTGGGAAACCAGCAGCATCACCGGAGTTGGCGATCTGCACCTTATACATGTTGTCAAACATATCTCTCATATCTGGAAAACAGTATAGCACAACTGCTCAAAATTACAAGCTTTATTTTCACTTTTTTTAATTTTTATTTTTTTAATTCTTGATGCGATTGGCACGGTTCCTGCCAGTTGGGTGAAGCATAACTATACCTAAGTCATTGACTATCAGAGACTTACGCACCGGGGGCAGGCCCGCGACGTAAGTCCTTGGTACTCAGTGGGTTACGCGAATGGCATGGATCCTGTGTGGCAGGTTACGTGCCAAGTGATTAAGATTTGAGAAGAAAAAAAAGTTATTTTTTTTGCATTTAGGGGTTGCAATCTTATCAGTTTTTAGGGTAGTATTATCTCCGTTATGAGGAAGAAAAGCAGAAAAGGAAAGAAACGGAACATCAGCAAAAGGCAACGTCACTTGGAGCTTGTCCAGCAGACACAGGGCAAAGTCAACAGGATGAACAGTCTCGCGGGACTCTCGGGATCGGCCACTGCAGCATGGTCGACTTTGACGCGGTCTGCTGAGAAGTGGAGAGCTCAAAAATTCGACACCGCTGGCAAAGTGATGCTTGCGATGTCTAAAAAAAGTGAAATTAATGGTTGACTTTCACCGATTAATCTGATACGATTTACCAAGTTATGAGACATGAGACAAGAGCCAATTTAGGCAAGCAAGGGGCAGAGATTGCCAGCGTACGCGGAACACTTCAGTCACTCGCAGAGTCTTGGGGCGCAGACGCGAAGTACCTCCAGACGCGCATCGCAGACATGGAGGAGAAGTTAAGCAGCATCCAAAACACACTCCATGAGATTGAATGGAGTGAGGAAACGGAATGGCTTGACAAGAGCGAAAAAAACTGATATGATTTACCAAGTTATGAGAGATACAAAAAACTACATTTACTTTTGGAATGTTACCTACAAGGTAAAGCGCAACCCAAGCTATACCGGCAACCACTACCTTGCCAGATGCAATTCAGTAGGTGGCAATACCTACCCACTAGAGACAACCAAGGAGGAGATGGTTGAGCAGTTCAACGAGCAAGAGGTTAACACGACACACAAGCACAAGGACATGATCCAAGTGGTCGAGATAACCAAGTGCTTCGAGGACAGATCACCCAAAGGGAGATTTCACAAAGATAATTATTAAACTTAAACTATACCTATAACATGACCTACCTAATGAACGATGACGGATCTCGAGCAATCGACCACCAAGACAGTGGACTATTCGGGATGGAGCACCACACAGAGCTTGGCTACGACGAGGTCGGGATGACCCAAGAGTGGCTGCGCGAAACGCGAGAGCTGGTTGACGAGTCCTACGGGGAATTCTTCTCTGCGGAGTATCTCCCCGACAGCACACGGATCACCAACCCCAACGCAACCCCCAGCCAAAAGATTTCGGGCAACCTACTCTGGGGGCAGGGAGGATACGATACTCAAGACGATCCTGCTAATCTATTTCCAGCAGGCAGGCTTCAAGTCTAGTCAGCCAAGACCAAGGTGGGGGTAGGGGGTAGAACCCCGCCCCCCTTTTTGAAAAAAAGCAAATATCCATCTTGCGAAATCACGGTGGGGGAGGGTATTATCATTCTCCCCGAGCCTTTTAGGGTATTGGAATAAGCAAAGCTAAAAAAATCCCAAGCCAGCTAAAAAAATCTAACCTTTCGAATATATTTTAATGAAATTATATCGAACAAAAGCAAATAAATATTTAGCGCCGCCGAAACCATTTTAGAGAAAAGCCGCGCCTTAAGCTATAATCGTTTATGTACAAAGAGCTCTCTTCCGCCAAAGGGATCGTTTACAAGATTACCTGCTCTGAAAATGGTAAATCTTACATAGGCCAAACAAGCAAAAACATAACCTTCTTTGATAGGTATCAAATAAAAAGCTCATTATGTAGTGAACCTATAAATAAGATACTACAAACTACCGCTGAAAACCCCAATAGATCCTTCTGTCCAGACCTAAATAAGGACATAATTAAGAT
>Ga0114932_10003296_pt1 | contig 16005 bp, 9 predicted proteins | sample 2SBtaG_2_FD_87286 | JGI IMG/M metagenome (GOLD analysis project Ga0114932, IMG submission 87286) | Deep subsurface microbial communities from Kolumbo volcano to uncover new lineages of life (NeLLi) - 2SBTROV12_ACTIVE470 metaG | ecosystem: Environmental > Aquatic > Marine > Volcanic ...
AGTTGAGCAACTTGGTGTCAGGCACCGACGTTGCTCAACTCACGGGGGACAGCTCCACCTGCCCTGTCTCCTCGTCGATCTCGATCTGGTAGCCGCAGAGGGCGGCCAGACGCTCTCGTCCTTCCTCTGGGCCGGAGGCGAGGAGTTCGTCGCCTGCCTTCAAGCTGACATTCTTACGGGGGTTGTAGAGGTAGCTCCCGGCTCGCCGAATCGCCAGGACGTTGTAGCCGGGGTCCACCGACAGGCCGAGCGAACCGAGCGTCGAGTTGTCCGCCGTGCTCGCGGGCCCCACCGGGACCTGCACCACCACGTCGTCGGTGTCGCCCAGGGCGAGGGCCAGCACCGGATGCACATCCTCCTGGTCCAGAACCAGCGACACCATCTGCAGCGCCTGGTCGCCGATGTCGTCGGCGGCCTCGGCGAGATGGAGCAACCCGCGCAATGGGGAGGGGTCGAGGTTGTCCGCAGCGGCGCGCAGCACCCAGGTCTGCAGCGACGCCTTCATCTCACCCAGCCGCTCCTCGAGCGAACGCACTTCGCGCGCGAGGGCGTGGTCGCGGAGTACCAATGCCGAGTAGGCCAGGCCGATCGCGGTCTCTGACAGGTTCTTCATCTCGACGAGCGTGTCCACCGCTCGATCGAGGTCGGTCACGACAGCAGAAGTGTCCGGCGCCGGGGGCACCCAGACAGGTGCGGCTGCAAGCTCACGCAGGCGCACGATCCCCGCTGGTTCGCCCCGCATGAAGAGCACGTCGCCCGGCTCCACGATGTCTTCGCCACCCACGTCAGTGAGCCAGCGTCGCCCGCGCTGGACCGCCACCACCCGCATCCCGACGACGATCGGAAGCTCCATGTCGGAAAGCGGGCGGTTGGCCAAGTGACTCCCGCCTGCCACCACGAGGCGGTGGGACACCTCGGCTGCTTGGGCCATATCGACGACCAGCGCCTGGGGTATCCCGAGGTTGCGCAGGACGATGTTCGCGATGTCGACCGCCGCGTTGGCGATCTGCTCGAGCGAGGACACGACCTGGAGCACCGAGCTCATGCCGTCGACCTCGCGCGGGTGGCGCGCCGCGAGCATCGCCATGGAGCGCATCTCGTGGACCAGGTCCGACATGTCCTCTTCGAGGTCGAGCACCGCTTCGGCCATGCCGTCGTCGTCGAAATACAACGCGGCGTACGCGAGGTCGACCATGAGTTCCGACGCGTCCTTCGCGTCGGCGAGCATGGCCTTCAGATTCCTCGGTTTGTCATCCATGGTGTTTTTCACAGGGTAGGGAACAGAACAAGGAGCCAGCACGGGTCATGTGAGTCCGATCCACGAGATTGCAGCGACGATCGCCGCAGCGCCGGCGAGGTCGACAGTGCTGGTCACCAGCGGAATCCCGTACGTATCGGGATCGACGCCCAACCGGATCGCGATGATGGTGCCGTAGTAGGCGATCAGGCCCGCGAGCACGGTCGCGATCAGCCCTCCGGTGAGCGAGATCGCCATCAACCGGGGGAGCCCCGGGCTGGTGAAATCGAAGATCAACCCGCCGACGTGGGCGAGAAGCCCGTTGGCCACAAAGACCGGCAGGGCGAGAACGAAGCCGAACGACAGGTCGCGGCGAGCCGAGCGACCCGGGACCATCGTCGGTTCGATGACACCGATGTGCAGTTTGCTGGCGAGGCGCCCGGACAGGATCCCCCCGATCGCGCCGGCGCCAGTGAGACATGCGGGGACGAGGATGAGTACAGCCCGGTACAACGCAAAGTCCTCCAGCCGGTGCTCGATCACCACACCTGCGAACACGAGCACCCCGCCGGTGACGAACAGGATGGGCAGCGATTCGCTGAGGATCTGTCGCTGCAACTCGAGAGGCGCACGCAAGCCCCACACGAGCGCGGCCAACCCCAGCACGGTCAGCACGAGGGCCAGCGCCGGCGTGAGGATCTGCACGCTGACGAGTCCGCTCGCGATGAAGAGCGCGGGCAAAGTCACGACATCTCCGACCGCTGACACGAGGGGCGCGTTGACGTTGTCGAGGTCCCACCCGTAGCGGGCCGAGGATGCCGCGAGCCCAAGAGTCACGACGAGCACGACCGCCGAGGAGAGGATCGCCCCCACGGTCGACACCACGATCAGATCGGCAAGGCTGATGATCGATTCGAGGCCGAAGACGGGAGCGAGGACCTTCGTGACCACGCCAAGAGCAACCGCAGTGGCGAGCGAGAGGACGGCGGCCGCGGCGAGGTTCTGGCCGACGACGTTGTCGACACGTCGCGACACGCGAAAAGTGCCGGCGTGGATGGTGGTCGACAGGCGGCTTCCCAGCGCGCCGAAGATGTTGCCGCGCATCCCGATGGCTGCCGGCACGAGCACCAGCAGACCGGGAAGTCGTTCGAGAGTGCCAGTGATGCTCGCCAGAAGAACGCCGGCGAGCGTGGCGGTCACACTCGACGCCATCAGGGCAACGAGGCTCTGGCGCGCGCCGGTCGTATCGGGACCCAGTAGCCCCCGAAGAGCAAGGGGCCCACCACGCCGGACGAGCGCGCGTGACGAGCCCCCTGACGGGCGCGTACGGAGGCGCCTGGGCCTGGACTCCCGGTCCGTCACCTGCCCAGCGTGTCACCTCGGTGCATGTCACACTGAGTTCGTTTGAGCCCTCTTCCTCTACGTCGCGCCTTTCTCATCGTTGCCGTGGCGGCGCTGATCTCGGCCTGCAGCAACGACGGTCGAGCCCTTCGCGAGCCCGGAACCGGCGGCGCCACCCCGCGTCCGCTTCCCACAACGACGGTGCCCGTCGACCTGTTCGCCGACGCGATCGCGGGGACGTTCACGGTCCGCAGCCCTGCTGTGCGCCCGGGAGACCTGCTCCCCCATCGCCACACGGCCGGAGGCGCAAACGTGGCTCCCGAGCTCCAGTGGCGCAATCCACCCGCCGGGGCCGTCGAGATCGCGATCGTGATGACCGACATCAACGACGGCTTCGTGCACTGGGTCGTCGCCGGAATCGATCCGGTCTCGGGCACGGTCTTCGAAGGGCTCGTCCCTCCCGGCGCCGTCGAGGCGGTCAACGACTTCGGCCAGAACGGCTACGGCGGGCCAGCCCCGCCCATCGGATCAGACGCCCACAGCTACGTCTTCAAGGTTCTGGCCCTGGATGAGTTCAGCGGCCTCGCGCCGGATCAGGTGGGAGCCGACGTGATCGCAGACATCGAGAGCAAGGCCATCGGCGTGGCAGAACTCTTCACCTTCTATCGCCAAGAGTCGGTGGGCGACTCCTGATCCAGCACTGAGAAGCCTGCCGCGTCCCCGCCCTCACGACCGGTTGCAGGCCGCAGGCGCCTGCTCCTGGAATGCGTCTCCAGGGGAACAGTCGGGCGAACAGGGAACGTTGGTGGCAGGGTCGGCGTAGGTCCAGGTGACGAACCGTCCATCAGACATCACAGCGCTGTGGCCAGCGCCACACCACTCGGCGCCATTGGCGCCCAGCCATGTGTGATCCCAGGTAATGGTGTCGCCGGTGATCTTGACGTTGGTGAATTCGTAGGCGCCCACCTCAGCAGCGTTTCCCCGATCCAGCTCGTTCGCCTCGCGGATCTCCACGAGACCGCTCAACGTCCCGTTGCCGGAGCCAACGCCCTGATACAACGCAGCAGGATGATTGGTGACTATCGAGTCGGCATCGAAAAGGCTCATGAGTTCATCGATGTCGGCTGCGTTGTAGGCCTCGCGGTACGCCTCCAGGACGCCGTCAGCGGTCATTCGAGCTTCGGCGCTTGTTGGCTGGGGATCGGTCGAGCCGGGCTCGGAATCGCCGCCACACGAAGAAGCGACGAACGCCAGCACGAGTAAGGCGAATCGCCACAGACCTTGATGTAGTCCGAGCCTCGTGGTGTGGGTGTGGCGCATGTCGACCTCCTCGTCGCATCGAATGAGGTCACTTTCACGCCGACACGCCACATCCGCGCCACAGCCGAGGGCTGACCTTCGGCTGTGGCGCGTTTGTGGCGCCGTCCGACCATCATGTGCGCGATGGGTGTTCAGGTGCGGATTCTCGGACCCGTGGCCGCCAGGATCGATGGTCAGGCGGCGGCGCTCGGCCCTCAGCTGCGCCGACTCCTGGCCATCTTGGCTGTGAACGAAGGCACCGTCGTGCCCGCAGACTTCATCGCCGAGTCTCTGTGGCCGGACGGTCGTCGAAACAATGGCCCCAATGCGGTACGTACCTACGTGGCACGGCTCCGGCAGGGGCTCGGCGACGAGACGGGTTCACTGATCCAGACCCAGGCTCCCGGATATTTGCTTCAGCTGGGCGAAGCGGATGGGCTCGACAGTCGCGTTTTCGACGAGGCCGTCGCTCAAGCAAGATCGGAGGATCCCGCCGTCCGCGTACAGCGGCTCGACGAGGCGCTCGCGCAGTGGAGCGGCCCGGCACTCGCCGAATTTTCCGACGAGCAGTGGGCCCTCACAGAGGCGGTTCGACTCGAAGAGCTCCGCCTGAACGCTTGGGAGGACCGCTACGACGCGGCGCTCGACTGCGGTATGTACCTCGATGCGGTGCCCGGTCTCGAACAACTCGTTCGGGACAACCCTCTTCGAGACCGGCTGTGCGGCCAGTTGATGCTCGCGCTGTACCGAGCAGGCCGACAGGCAGAGGCACTTCGAAGGTTCCAGGTCCACCGAGCGGAGTTGGCCGAAGCCGGTCTCGAGCCCTCCTCAGAGCTCACGGACCTGGAAAGAGGGATTGCAGCCAATGATGCGCGCCTCAAGAAGACCGACGCGGCACGGCGTTTCCGGGGCTATCGGGTCTCGGATCGGCTGGGCGAGGGTGCCTTCAGCGTGGTCTGGAGGGGAGTTCAGCCATCACTCGGACGGGAGGTCGCCATCAAACAGATCAGGGCCGAACTCGCGAACCGACCCGAATTCATCCGCCGGTTCGAAGCCGAGGCCCATCTGGTCGCACGTCTCGAACACCCATTCATCGTCCCGCTCTATGACTATTGGCGGGAACCAGACTCCGCCTACCTCGTCTTTCGGGCGTTGCGGGGAGGGAGCCTGGCGTCGGCCCTCCTCGATGGCCCGTGGTCGCTGGACCGCACGTCGCGCCTGGTCGAACAGGTTGGATCAGCGCTGACCGCCGCGCACCGAGCCGGAGTAGTTCACCGTGATGTGAAGCCGGAGAACATCCTCCTCGACGACGATGGCAACAGTTACCTCACAGACTTCGGCATCGCGCTCGGGGCGGCGGAGCTCGATGATCCGGATTCCGCGCTGTCCGCCGGGTCGCCCGCGTATGCGTCTCCAGAGCAGCTCCTGCGACAGCGCGTCGGGCCTGCCGCAGACATTCATGGCCTCGGCATCGTCGTCTACGAGACGCTGACGGGCAGGCTTCCCTTCCCCGACGCCCGCGCACAGGCCGATCTCCTCGAGCATCAGCTCTATGACGCCATACCGCTCATCGGCACCCAGCGACCAGATCTGCCGCCCGGCATCGACGATGTCGTCCAACGCGCGACCGCAAAAGGCCCAAGCGAGCGGTACAGCGACGTCCACGCATTCGTCGAGGACTTCATCGCTCTCCGAGGTGGGCCAACCCCCAAGACCCCGAACCGTGTCGGCACCGCGACCGTCATCGGTAGTGGCTCGAACCCGTACAAGGCCCTCGCTGCGTTCGATGAGGCTGACACCGCCGAGTTCTTCGGCCGCGATCGGCTCGTGGATCAGCTGACCGAGCGCTTGGACAGCACGAGGATCGTGACCGTTGTCGGACCCTCAGGGAGCGGAAAGTCCAGTGTGGCGCGGGCGGGGCTGCTCCCAGCGCTTCGAGCGGGAGCGATCCCGACATCGGAGAGGTGGTTCGTCACCTCGATGCTGCCGGGCAAGCACCCCTTCGAGGAACTCGAAACGGCACTCCTCCGCGTCGCCGTCAACCCGCCCGCCAGCCTGGTGCAGCAGCTCTCAGACGACGAGCGCGGGATCGCCCGAGCGGTGCGACGCATACTTCCCGACGACGGAGTCGAGCTTCTCCTCGTGATCGACCAGTTCGAGGAGCTCTTCACCCTCTGCGAGGACGTCGAGGAGCAGCGACGCTTCTTGGCCGGACTCAGGGCGGCTGTCACCGACGACCGTTCGAGGTTGCGCGTGATCACCACGATCCGAGCCGACTTCTACGACCGACCGCTCCGCTACCAGGAGATCGCATCACTGGTCCGAGATGGCACGGTGATCGTGACCCCACTCGCCCCGGACGAGCTCGAGGCCGCCATTGTCGAGCCAGCGCGTCGTGCCGGAGCGGAGTTCGAGCCGGGACTCGTCTCGAGGATCGTCGCCGACGTCGCGGACCAGCCAGGCGCCCTCCCCATGCTCCAGTACGCGCTCACCGAGCTCTACGAGCGGCGCGTGTCAGGCCTTCTGACCCTCGACGCATACGGCGACATCGGCGGCGTGAGCGGCTCGCTCGCCACCCGCGCCGAGGAGCTGTACCACCGTGCCGAACCCGACGAGCAGAACGCCATCCGACGGCTCTTCTCGCGTCTCGTGAACCTGGGCGAAGGGGCAGAGGACACGAGACGCCGTGTGCTTCGCTCAGAACTGCAGCGAATCCCCGACGGCGTCATCTCCCTCTACGGGACCGCTCGACTGCTCTCGTTCGATCGTGACCCTGTCACGAGAGAACCGACCATCGAGGTTGCCCACGAAGCTCTCATCCGAGAGTGGCCGCGTTTCAGGACCTGGCTCGATGAGGATCGGGACGGAATACGGGTGCTCCGCCGGCTACACGATTCGGCCGAAACGTGGGAAGCGGGAGGCCGGGACGTCGGCGAGCTGTATCGCGGCGGGCCGCTCGACGCGGCAGTCGAGTGGTCCAGCCGTCAAAAGGACACCCTGAACCCGCTCGAGCAGGAGTTCCTTGCCGAGAGTGCGGCTCGGAGGGCTGCCGAGGAGGAGCGGGAGCGGCGGGGCAGACGACGTCTAGGCACCCTATTGGGGTCCATAGCCGTGGCCCTCGTCGCCGCGATCGCGGCGGGACTCATCGCAGAGACTCAGCGACGTCGCGCCGACGAGGAGGCACGTCGCGCCGGACTCGGTGAGTTACGGGCAGAGGCAGCGCGCCTGGCTCAATCGGGCGATGATCCGGATCTCGGCATGCTGCTCGCGGCCGAAGCCCACGCTCGCGACGACGATCACGAGTCGCTCGGCACCCTGCAGCGAGTGCTGACACGCACCGACTGTTTACTCGGTCACCTCGTTGGGGAGGGGGGCTACTCGACGAACGGACTCCACTTCTCGGAGGGCCGCCTCATCGCTCGGTCGCGAACCCGGGTCGAGGTCTGGGAGCCATCTACCCGCGACCTCGTGGACAGCTACGAGGTCGGCCTCGGCTCCGACCTCGAGGTGACCACGGACAGCGTGTTCACGACGGGTGATGGCGATCTGGTGCAGATCGCCATTGCGGCCGGCGCGCCGGTCGCGAGGTTCGACAGCACAGCTGACGTCACCGCGGTTGGTACCGCACCCGGGCGTGACTCGCTGGTGGTCGGTCACAGCGACGGACGGGTCGAGGTTTGGAGCGGCCCCTCGTGGCGGGACCGTCGGCAACTTGGCAGGACGCCGCGGCCAGTGACCCACATCGATGTCTCGCCGGATGGCCGGCAGGTCGCGGTTCTTCACTCCGGTGCCCGGTTGTTGATCTGGGATGTGGAGACCGCCGAGCTGGTCCACCCGAGCCCGCTCGTCGCGGCCGACCCCGGCGACGATTTCGGCGACTTCTTCGACGTCCGGTGGCTGGACGACGAACGTGTGGTCGCCTCGCTGGGTTCGTTGATGGTGTTCGACACCACGACCTTGGGGGTCACCCACGATGTACCTGCTCGCCTCGCCTCCGCCTTGGCGGTCATCGACAGCACACGGGTCATCCAGGGCAGTGAGGTCTTCGATGTCGAAACGGCCGAGGTCGTGCGCACCCTGGACTCCGGCGATGGGCAAGCGACAGCTGCAGCGAGCCAGGGGGGATTGATCGCGCTCGCTTCCGAACGTGCCATCTCGCTTTTCTCGACCGATGGCACCCAGCTCCTCGGTCGTGCCGTGCCCCGCGGCGACGCCAACGGCGGGTTCATCGACTCCACCGGGACCAGGATGATCGCGCTGAGGTGGCCACTCCAGGACTTCACCATCTGGGACACGGTGACCGGTGCGAACTTGGGCCGACAGTTCGAACAGAAACCGGCGCCGCCCGTGATGGCCACGTTCACGCCCAACGGCGGGCTGATGACGTTCTCCTGGGCCGGGAGTCGATCCAGGTTCTGGGATGAGGAGAGCCTCGAGCCGCTCGGTCCACCTGTCGTCGGTGGCTGGCTCTCGGTGGCGATCAGCCCGGACCGCGACCTCGCTGCGCTGGCCTCCCCTTCAGGTCCGATCCTCGTGTACGACGTCGGGTCCGGCGAGCGGATCGCCTCACTTCATGAGCTCGCCGACGCCCAGGCGGCGGCCGGCCTGGGACGCGGAGCGAACGAAGTGCGCTTCTCATGGGACGGTTCACTGCTCGTCGGGAGCGGCGGGGTCGCAGGCGTTTGGGACACGAGATCGTGGGAGTTTCGAGCGTTGCTGTCCCCCGCGGAGGGCGAACCCGGCTTCGCGACTGTGGGCATGAGTAGAGCGGGGGATCTCCTCGCCGTGGGCGATGCCGACGGCCGCATCACACTGTTCGACACAGAGACCTGGGCCGACGCCAGTGGTCCCGTGGTCGGTGGTCCCCCCGGTCCATCGCCGGTCTTTGGCTCTCACGGGATGCGGTTCAGCGAGGACGACTCCTACATCGTCTTCGCCAACTCACGCGGCGCGCAGCTCTTCGATGTCGCTCAACGCACCTTCATCGGCGGCATCTTCCCCAACGATCTCGACACGCTCATGAACATGAACCCCTCTCCAGACGGACGCCAGGTTGTCGCCGCGACCAAAGAGCACCTCATCGCTTGGAACCTCGAGCCGGACTCGTGGTTTGACATCGCGTGCCGAGCGGCCGGGCGCTCCCTCACCCGAGACGAGTGGGACCAGTTCATTGGATCCGATCCGTACGACCCGGCGTGTTGATCGACCCTCCCGACCCCGGTACTCGCGACTGAGGAGCTCGCACCATGCTCAAGCACCAACGGATCGACCAACTGCAGCGGGTTCCCCTGCTCAGTGGATGCTCTCGTCGACAGCTCAGCGACCTGGCCGCGGCGGTGCGGCTTGAGCAAAGAGTCGCGCAATGCGAGTGTGACGGCCCAGACGCCCGTGGAGATGCTGGTCTTGAACCGGGAGTCGCTCCGTCGCGCTGTGGACGAGATTCCCGGGTTCGGGTGGTCCCTCCTGCAGTCCATGACGGAGCGATGCGGCCTGGCGACTACAGCGCCACATAGTTCTCGCGCGGGCCCGCAGCCGGCTCCTTGGCCTATGGACCGGTTGCGATGTCTTCGAAGAGCTGAGCGAGGAGGTCGGGGCCGAGGTTGCCGGCGACGCGGGTCAGCACCTGGCCTTCGCCGTCGAGGAAGGCCCAGAACGGAACCGCGGTGACGCCGTAGGCCGTCGCGACCGCGAAGTCGGCCGTGTCCGAGATGACCGGATACGGCCAGCCCTCACCCTCGAGCCATTCGGAGGGCGGGTGGTTGTCGCGCGCTGGATCCTCGAGCGTCGATACGGCGACGAAATCGACGGTATCGGGGAAGTCGTTGGCAGCCAGCCAGTCGGTGATCTCTTGCACCTCGCGTTGACAGTGGGGACACCAATGGGCGAAGAATGCGATCGCGGTCGGACGCCCTGTGGGCGCGAGGGACACCACCTCTCCGGTCAGGATGTCGGTGCCTTCGAACGTTGGTGCGGGGAGGCCGCCGACCGGCTCGACACCCGACTCCGGCAGCGGGGCCAGAGGATCGCCCGACACAGAGGTCGGGATCGTGGTGGTCGTGGTGCTCGGCGCGACAGTGGCGTCGGGGTCCGCAGTGGTCGCGCTGGTGGGCGCAGGCTCATCGCCAGCGGTTTCTGCGCCGTCTGCGCCGTCTGCGCCGTCCGCGTCCCCGCAGGCAGCAGCGGCGAAGAGCACTCCCAGCACGACGAGAACGAGGCGGCGACCGATCATGTCGTCACGGTACCCGGCTCAGCGGTGAACGTGTCCGGCTCGCCTGGCACGCCGATCGTCCACACGTGACCCAGCGATGCCGGATCGGAATCTCCGCCGATTCATTCAGCCGCCACCCGTCCTCGAGCCGACGCCAACCGGGTGTCGCCCGATCCGAGATGGCAGACTGCCCACCGTGGAGACGAGACAGCTGGAAACCACCACCGGGTTCGTGATCTACGACCTTCCCGGCGCCGAAACCTACGCCGGACCTGCGCGGTTGGGCGCCAAGTTGGCGCCCGGCAACGCGACGATGCTGGTCCGCCATCAGACCTACGTGTTTGCCGTTCTGGGTGAGAAGAAGAGCGGCGCTACGGTCGGGTTCAAGGTGGACCCCGAGGGTGGCGGTGAGGCCATTTCTGCCGCCGCGACCGAGCTCGATGACGAGCTGGCCGCCGGAACGCTCGTCGTGTCGCCCGGCCTTCGCCTGGACAACGACAAACTCTCCGCGTTCTTGGCTCGTGACCCTCGGTCGTCGATCCGCAACAACGACCGCGACGGCATCTCGTTCGAGAACGAGCTCGTCGGTCTCGGCGCAGCCACGGCCGCAGCCGCCCTCACGGGAGGCCTGGACGGCAAGCGGGTGGCGATCGAAGGACTCGACGCCAACGGCATCGGCATCGCCCGTGCGATCGAAGCCCAGGGTGGGGCAGTCGGGCGCGTGGCCACTGCCAAGGGATGCGTGACGGGCGACTTCGACGCGGCGACACTCGCCGACGCGTTCATGTCGGCAGGCCCGGCGGGCGTCGAGCAGCTCGGCGAGGTCGGCAAGCCGTGGGAGATCTGGAAGGGCGACGTGGACGCTCTCTTCGTCGGATCCAAGCCGGGTGCCATGTCGGGCGAGGGCGCCAACACCCTGGGTTCGACCCCCGTGATCGCCACGTCCCCCGCAGCGATCTCCTCGAAGGCTCTCGCGATCCTGCGTCAGAACGGTACGGCCGCAGTCGCGGACTTCGTTGCAGCTGTCGGCCCGACGCTGTCGTGGTGGCCCGAGGACGGGGCTGGCCACGACGACGTCAGAGCCGCGACCGTCTCGACGGTCGAACGCCTCATGAACGACACCGTCGGGCACGCCGACGGTGCGTTCATGGCTGCCTGCTACGCCGCGGAGGAGTTCCTCCGTTCGTGGCAGGACGAGCTGCCTTTCGGACGCCCCCTGGGCTGATCAGGTCAACCAGGGGGTCCGCGCCGGCAGCAACACTGCCGTGCCCGTGATCTGTCTCAGGCCGCGGCGACGACGGACTCGATCTCGCTCACCCGCTCAGTGGGTGTGTAACGGACGAGCTTCTCGTCGAGCACCTCGGCCTCGAGCTCCAGCTCGGCCGCCCTGCGGCGATACGCGAGGGCCACGGGAGATGGCTGGAGGTTGCTCTCACGCCGGAGATGGCGTGCCCGGCCCCGGAGGCGCCGGATGGCTGCGTGAGAAAGGGGGGCGTCGGGGCTGGTCATGTTGGGTGTCCTCTCTGAGACCTGATTGACGCTGTTGCCATATGAAACGCTCGCCGGGGGGTCCCCAGTTCCCTCGCACCGCGGATTTCGAGTGTGGTGTCGGTCACAGGCACAGATTTCCATTTAGGTTCCAGGAGCGCTCCTGGAACCTAAATGTGGAAGTCATCGAAAATCCCGACTCGCGAGCGCAGCTGCGACGTGGAGAGGCTCCATGTGCTCGGCGATCACGTTGACCACCCCCTCGTGGCGTTCGAGGCGACCACGGACGACAAGCGCGGTCGCTGAGCGGGCCGCGTCTCGATACCTCAGCCAGCAGCCCTTCGACACGACGATGTTGATCAGGCCGGTCTCGTCCTCGAGGTTGATGAACATCGTCCCCTGGGCGGTCGCCGGCCGTTGTCGATGGGTCACCACACCCGCCACGCGCACCTTTCCCCCACGAACATCGCCTGCAGGACAGGTGTGGAGCCCCTCGGCAGTCACGACGTCGAGTTCGTCGAGCTGGTCGCGGAGGAACTTGGTGGGATGGCCGTCGGGGGCCACGCCCGTCGCCCAGAGGTCGGCGACCGCCTCCTCCTGCAGCGACATACCGGGAAGCGTCGGGGCATCGGATCCGGTGACGATGCCTTGCAGTTGCCCGGGGCGCGACTGGGCAACGGCGCCCGCAGACCAGAGCGCTTCGCGACGACTCAACCCGAAACAGTCGAAGGCCCCCGCCGTGGCCAGGGCTTCGAGATTGGTGAGGTTGAGATCGACCCGCCGGACGAGCTGCTCCATGTCGTCGTAGGGACCGGACTCGGCGATGGCGAGCGCCAGCTCATCGCCCACGCTGCGAACAGACGACAAGCCCATCCGCACCGCAACACCGCCGTGAGAGTCCCGGTGAGGTTCGAGGGTGGCCGTGTCCGCCGATGCGTTGATGTCCGGAGTGAGGATCACGACACCGTGACGGCGGGCGTCCTGTGCCAGGGAGTGCGGTGAATAGAACCCCATCGGTTGCGCGTTGATGAGCGATGCGCAGAACGCCGCCGGGTAGTGCAGCTTGATCCACGACGAGGCGTACACGAGATAGGCGAACGACACCGAGTGGCTCTCGGGGAACCCGTAGTTGGCGAACGCCGACATCTTGTCCCAGATCTCCTCGGCCACCTCGGGGGTGACACCGCGCTCGAACATCCCCTCGTAGAGACGGCGCCGCAGCCGTTCCATCCGCTCGCGCGACCGCTTGGACCCCATCGCTTGGCGGAGCTGATCCGACTCGGCGGGCGTGAACCCAGCGACGTCGATCGCCATCTGCATCAGCTGTTCCTGAAAGAGCGGGATGCCGAGGGTCTTGGCCAGCGAGTTCTCGAGAAGGGGGTGGAGATAGGTGACGGGGTCCTGGCCGTTGCGGCGCCGAATGTAGGGGTGCACCGACCCGCCCTGGATGGGACCGGGACGGATGAGCGCCACCTCGACGACCAGGTCGTAGAAGCACCGCGGGCGCAGCCGCGGAAGGGTGGCCATCTGGGCCCGCGACTCCACCTGGAACACACCGATGGAGTCGGCCTTGCAGAGCATCTCGTAGACCGCGTCCTCCTGAGGGAGGGCGGCGAGATCGACCTCGACGCCATGGGCCTCGGCGATGAGGTCGACGGCGTAGTGCACCGCCGAGAGCATGCCGAGCCCGAGGAGGTCGAACTTCACCAGGCCAACGGCAGCACAGTCGTCCTTGTCCCACTGGAGCACCGACCGCTTCTCCATTCGTGCCCACTCCACAGGACACACCTCGACGACGGGACGGTCGCAGATCACCATTCCGCCCGAATGGATCCCGAGATGCCGTGGCGAATGTTCGACCTCGGCTGCCAGCTCCAGAACGTCGGTGGGGATGTCGTGGTCGACGGTGATGGGCTCTGTCGAAGGGCCACGCCAGTCGGGCGTTCCCGATTTGTCCTCGGCCGGGCGGGTGTCGGCCAGGCCGGGATCGGAGGGCTGGGACTCGAGAAGAACAGCTGTGGCGAGCATCTCTTTCAGCCCGCCGTAGCGGTCGAGCTGTTTGGACCAGGCATCTTGCTGGCCGGTGGCGTACCCGAGCGCCTTGGCCATGTCGCGCACCGCCGATCGCGAACGGTAGGTGATCACGTTGGCCACTTGCGCTGTGTGGCGACGGCCGTAGCGATCGAAGACGTACTGGATCACCTCCTCGCGACGGTCGCTCTCGATGTCGATGTCGATGTCCGGTGGGCCGTCGCGTTCGGGTGAGAGGAATCGCTCGAAGAGCAGGCCGAGCGACACGGCATCGGCGTTGGTGATCCCGAGGGCGTAGCAGACGGCGGAATTGGCAGCCGAGCCGCGACCCTGGCAGTAGATGTCGTTGACGCGACAGAACGACACGATGTCCCACACGACGAGGAAGTACCCCGGAAAGCCCAGCTCTTCGATGAGATCGAGCTCGTGGTCGATCTGCTTCCAACCGCCGACGACCCGCTCAGCGCCCCGCGGTCCGTAGCGCTGGAGAGCGCCCTCCTCGACCACCCGGCGGAGGTGTCCCATCTCATCGAGACCGTGTGGACAGGGGTACGGGGGAAGCTGAGGAGCGACGAGCGACAGGTCGAACGCGCACTCCCGTCCGAGCTGGGCTGCCGCCTCGACCACACCGGGGTACCGAGCGAAGCGTCTGGCCTGCTCGACCCCCGATCTGAGATGCGCCGCCCCCGATGCAGGAAGCCACCCGTCGAGCTCGTCGAGCGAACGGCGCGACCGCACTGCGGCGAGCGCCGTCGCCAACCTGCGGCGCGCCGGCGTGGCGTAATGGACACCGTTGGTACACAGCAGCCCAGCGCCGCGATGTGCAGCAAGCTGGGCGAGCCCGTCGTTGCGCGCCGCATCGAGGGGATCGCCGTGGTCCCACAGCTCGACGAACACGTTCTGCGGGCCAGCGGCCTCGATCAGCCGATCGAGAGCGCGCCCGGCCACAGCGGGGCCATCGGACACCAGCGGACCCGCCACCAGACCCTTTCGACCTCCCGTGAGAATCGCCCACTCATCGGCATGGCGAGCTGCAGCATCGAGGAACTGCGCTGTCGACAGCCGCGGCGCTCCCTTCTCCCCCGCCATCTGCGCTGCGGAGAGCAGGGTGCCGAGCGAGGCATAGCCCTGCGGCCCTCTGGAGAGAACAACGACGTGTCGACCCGCCGGATCGGGCGGGCCCGTGCGCGACGGATCGGCGGCCTCATCGAGCGTGGGCTGCCATGCATCGAGGGTGAGCTCGGCACCGAAGACAGTGGGCAGGCCCACCTCCCGAGCTGCTTCGGCAAACCTCACGATCCCGTAGAAGCCACCGTGATCGGTGAGAGCGAGAGCTTCGAGCCCGAGCCGGGCAGCTTCGGTTGCCAACTCTTCGGGGCTCGACGCGCCATCGAGAAAGCTGAAGTGGCTGTGGCTGTGCAGCTCCGAGTACGGCATCTCCCCAGGAACCCGCCGAACGCCACCTGCGTCGAACTCGAAACGTTGCCGCCCCCATGCCGGAGCATCGCCCCCGTCCCCGAGCTCCACCATCGCCGGCCGGCCTGCGCCACCACGCGACCCTCCCGACAGACGACGTTCGAGCTCGGGCCAGGGCATGGCTGGGTTGTTGAAGCCCATCCCGCGATGATCGAACATCTGTTCGCTGACGTCAAGGGGGAGCAACGGGTACGTTGCTGGCATGCCAGAGCCACCCGTTCGACCCGATGGCCGGCCTGCTGACCCGCTCGATGGCCAACTCGACGGTGTTGCCATGGCCCAGCTCGTCCGATCTGGCGAGGCCACCCCGGCGGAGCTCGTCGACGAGGCGATTGCTCGCGCTCAACGGGTCAACGGAGACCTCAACGCCATCATTCATCACTTGGTCGACGGAGCGCGGGCACAGGCCACGGCAATGGGGTCTGGCGGCGACACCGATGCGCCGCTCGAGGGTGTCCCGTTCCTCACCAAGGACCTGATGTGTTCGACGGAGGGCGATCCCCTGCACGACGGCAACGCAACGTTGCGCGACATCGACTATCGGGCCCCACACGACACGCATCTGGCGACGATGTTCCGCAATCTCGGCCTTGTGAACATCGGGCGCACCAACACCCCTGAGTTCGGGCTCACCATCACGACCGAACCCGCTGCATACGGCCCGACGCGTAATCCGTGGAATCTCGATCACTCAGCAGGCGGCTCCTCCGGCGGTTCGGCCGCAGCCGTGGCCGCGGGCATCGTGCCGATCGCGCACGCCAACGACGGAGGCGGATCCATCCGGGTTCCGGCGAGCGAGTGTGGGTTGTTCGGTCTCAAACCCACCCGCGGGCGTGTCTCGGCCGGGCCCGCCACAGGAGAGGCGTGGGCCGGCGCCGCGATCGAAGGTGTGGTCTCACGGTCGGTACGCGACTCGGCTGTCGTA
>Ga0114932_10003297_pt1 | contig 15998 bp, 18 predicted proteins | sample 2SBtaG_2_FD_87286 | JGI IMG/M metagenome (GOLD analysis project Ga0114932, IMG submission 87286) | Deep subsurface microbial communities from Kolumbo volcano to uncover new lineages of life (NeLLi) - 2SBTROV12_ACTIVE470 metaG | ecosystem: Environmental > Aquatic > Marine > Volcanic ...
ATTCAGAGTTTAAGGATGCGCCTCTTAAATTTCCTAGTCTACAATCTGCTAACGATTTCAAAACAAAAGGTTGGCTACTTGAGGGAGATACTGCTGAGTATTACGATGAGGCTAGTAAACAGTACGTCCCTTTCACAGTAGGCAAAGCAAAGCCTAAAAAGAAATAGGTAAACAATGGCAAAAGATGATCTAAAGATTATTGAGCAGCCAGTAGTAGATGATGAGTTAATCATTATCCCAGATCTCAATAAGGCTTATAAAGCCAGAAGGCCACAGCCTTCTACAACTTCTCAACCGAAAGTAGATCTAGGATTAGATCTTGAAATATTTCCTATTCAAGGAGCAGAAAGAAGTCTTGGAGACGATGAACTTTTTAGAAAAATAGAAAGTGATCTTGAATATTCTCCTAATGATGCAGAGCTGGATAAGTTTTTAAAAAACAAAAAACGAAACCCTAATAGTTCTGTAGATTTTATTAAAGGAGCTTGGGATGCTGGTTGGGGAGTTCTTGGAGAACTTGGTTTAGGAGCTAAGGCAATTGCATCAGATCCTCTAAAGAGCTTGGACTTTTTCACAGCAGAAGGTTGGGAAAGAAAAGCTGCTAATATATCTGAAGGATTTGCAAGAGCTACTTGGGATCTTGGTGTATTAGGAAGAGAGTTCAATGAAATGTTCGGAAGGCTTAGAGATGATGAGCTAAGAGAGGAAATGCAGGATATGAAACTGCGACAATCTAATCCTGATTGGAAACCGGACGGATTTATGGGAGGGGAATCTTATCTTAGCAAAGAGGAAAAGGAAAAGATGAGAACAACCTTTTCAACCAGTTACATCAAAAGCCGCATTAAGGATGATCTGGAGGATATAGCAGACACAACTAATAACTTTCAGGATTCTGCTGATATAATTAAAAAACAATTTAATAGAAAAGGACTAGCCTATGTTGAGGGAGCAGATAAAAGAGATTACACAACTTCCAACTACATTGACAATGTTCTCAGTGACAAGACTAAACAGAACTGGGTTAAAGATTTTCCTGATTGGATAAAAGGCAGGGAAAGAGATCGCTGGAGAAAAAGCAGATACCTTCTAAAGGTTGCTGAGAGAGCAAGAAGAGGAGATCAAACAATATTAGGGGAGTTCTTTGGAAAAGAGTTTGATGAGAAATTCAGGAAGATAGTAAACCCACAAGTAGCAACTTTAATAAGTTATGCAGGTGGGCCTCCAGAGATAGCAGCAGCAACAGCTACAAGAATCCCAAGGAAAGCTTTAACTGCTGGCAGTTTAGTTACTGATCCTCTTCAGGTTGTTCCAACTGTTTCAGGAAAGGTTGCAGAAGGAGCAGGCAAAGCTGCTAAATACACAGGAGAGAAACTTGAAAAGTTCGGGGAGTACGTTACAGAAACTCCTGCAAGAGCTGCCACTGTTGGGGGATTACTTGGAGCTGCTGCAGCTAGAGATCTTTCATCTATTCCTTACGGAGCAGCCGCAGGAGTAATAGAGCAGAGAGTAGGAGTAATTCCACTAGCAGGAAAAGCACTGCAGAGAACTGGAGAAGCAGCTCAAGCTATAGGTGAAGTAGTTGGCAAACCGGGAGGCACAGAAGGAATTTTAAAAGCAGCCAGCAGAGTAGCCCCAAGTGAAGAGACAGCCAAAAAGTTAAATCAGCTTAGTGTCTTGGATCCTGCTATTAATTTAGTTTCAGATTTAAGCAAGGGAGCAGGAGCAGGAGCTTTCACAGGATTAGCTCTCACATTGCCTTCTGAAGATGCTCAGAAAATAGGGGGAGGATTCGGGGGAGGTTTAGCAGGTGGATTTGTTGGGGCAGGATCTACTCGTTTCTTATCGAAAGGGGCATTACTTAAAGCCCAACAGTTAAACGACTGGGAACAATTTAGGAAGAGGCTTTCACCTAAACAGATTGAAAGCATTAAGAAGTATGCTCCTGATATTGGACAAATGGGGCAGGTAATGAACCAGATCAGAATGATCGAGGGAGCTATCACCCCAGAAGGAAGAGGAAACGTAGATTATGATTTCCTTTCTCCTGCAGAATTTGAAAAACGATTTGGAGCAGCTAGAGGAGTTGTAGTATCAGGCAATAGGGTTAAACCTGAGATCATTATTAATACAGGCTGGCAAGGGCCGAATAGTATGTTTCACGAAGCTTGGCACGCTATGAAGAAATTTGCTGGAACTCTTGAAGAGGTAAAGGTTGCAGGAGAAGGAAAACAGGAAGTGCCTGTATTGAAACCTTACCTTGAAAAAGTACAGACTCTTTTATTTGGACAGGAACTAAACGGCAAACAAGTTGTAAAAGGGTTGTTTGATAAAGAAACAATCTTGGGAGACTTTGCTGAACAGTACACCAAAGAAATGACTCCTGAGCAGATTAAAACTTGGGAGCAACAGTTTAGTCAGGATCCGGTAACAAAAGAAAAATTTACACCAGAACAAGCAGAACAAAATAAACTGAATTATCTTATGGAAGAGCTGGAGGCTGAAAGCTTCCGGTATCTAATGAGTGGATCAGATCCAAGAGGGATAGCATCAGGTCAAAGAAGTCTTAAACAGAAGTTTATTGATCATATGCTTTTATCTGAGCACAGCAAAACCCTAAGAGGAATGAAGAAGGCACTGTCTTCTGTAGGAATCACTTTCAAGGGATCAGGTCAGCCTTCAGATATATTCTTGCAACCGGATGCTAAAGGACAGTGGAGAGGTTTAACAAATAGCCCAGAGCTAAACGCTGCTTTGCGGGATTATGTAAGAGCTTGGGAAGGATTACAGTACAGAACTAGATATATTGATGAAGTTGATCCTTCTGGTTTTCAAATAGGAGGCAAAGGAGTAGCTGGTAGTAAAGTTGTAGAATTTCAATTAAAGAAAGCTGAGAATGATTTTTTAAGAAATCACTTTAGAAGTTCAGATATAATAGAGAAGAACGAAGACGGTGAAGTTCTAAAAATGCCAGACGGAAGTCTTTCACTTTTAAACGAAGGACAGATCAGAAAGCTTCAAGAAGATAGATCAAGCCTAATCAGGGAAGCTTTAGAAAGGACAGAAGATCCTAACGGTATGATTCCTGAAGTTCACAAAGACGGAGGAGTATCATTTAAAGGAGTACCTACAGCTAGACAACTGGATGCTATAGATAAGATTTCCAATAAGATTCTTACACCTAATCAGAAGCAGATAATCAGGGAAGTCAGCACAATGATGTCAGACGATCCCGGTGCTCCTCTTCAGTTTCTTTATAATGCCGCAATAGGAAAAGGTAAGAGATACAGCAGCAGTTTAAGCAGCAGCCACAGGGTAGCTGTTCCTCTTGGGTTTCACGCAAGCAAAGCTCAGAACTTTTATTTCACAGCTTTGGATCTTGGAGCTTATCACAACAAGCTGAAAGCTTGGGCTGATGATAGCAAGAAGGCACTCCACAAAGGAGGGCATAAAATGGAGCTGTGGAATAAAGATGTTAAATCTTTTGAAGCAGATCTATTCAAGTATCTGGAGAATCACAAGAAAGGTATTGAAGGAGAGACAGGACTAGATCCTGATCTAAAGGTAGCAGAACAGAAGAGAAATGTTTTAAACGACTTCTTCAATATAAACAAAGGAGAAGAAGGAGAAGGCAACTTCAATCCTATTGCTGCAGCCAGAAGAGCAATAGATCCAAAGACAGGCAAGCAGAAGAAGAGAGCTTATCAAAGCTTAGAGAATTTAATTAGATCTTACAGGTTGGACAGAGTTCTGGATGAAGAGTTTGGGAAGTCACTTAGCTACTCACTTGGTAAACGTGTACCAATGAAATCACAGAAAGATTTTTATGAGAAACAGCTACAGAACTTTATGACTCTGCCAAAAGGAAAAGAGGGTGCTCGCTTTATGCCGCCTCCTGCTCCCACTACTCCACAGTTCAAACGCTTCTTTGAAGGAAGCAAAGTAGTCAGTGACAAAGGTGAGCCTTTAGTGGTCTATAGGGGTACAGTAAAGAATCCTAAGCCAGACAGGTTTAGAACAAGGCTAGGAAGGTCTACACCTACCTTTACCTCAGTGCCTGAAGTAGCCAGCTTGTACAGTCACAAAGAAGGCTTTGCCGGGCCTGAGCCTAAAGGCTCAGTCTTTCCTGTGTATCTTTCTATAAAACAACCTTATGACATTAGAGATATAGGGGCTAGGTCTAACCTAAACGATTTTATCGCAGGAAGAGCTGAAGCGGAAAAAGGGGATCAGGGTGATTATTTTACAGCGGGAGATGTTATTGAAATATTAGAAGGCTTTGAAAAATTGAGGACTCCTGAGAACATAGAAGTAGACTCAGAAGGTTATGCTTCTATGTTTAGAAGTCAGACCGTATCCGATGTTATATCAGATATTAACAAGGCTCTTGATGATGTTGATAAAGGAGTGTTTAGTGACACATTTGGGACTGAGAAAGTTGGAAAAGAATTAGCTCAAGAGTACTTCAATGATTGGCTAAGTACTACACTGGACGGGATAGAGCTAGATGCTTACCACTTAGCTGACAATCCCGCATTCGTTGATGTGATTAAACGGTCAGGGTATGACGGCATTATCCACACTGATACAATTGAGCTTGGAGCACCCTACTTCACCAAGGAGTCAGTTGCTGGCAGACCAATTGATGAAGTGGATTTAGATCCCACTCCTGAGCAGTCTCAGATCTCTGAAGAAACTGAGCACACCACTTACAGACCTTTTAAAAATAATCAGGTTAAGTCTGTCTTAAACAAAGGAGACTTTAACACTGAAAGCCCCGATATCCGCTTTATGCCAGCTCCTGCAGAAGGATACAAAATAAACAGAACAGATTCAGATATAAAAGCTTTTGACAAAAGTGTCAGATCTCAACTGCCTTCTTTTATTGACAGAAACAACAATCCTAAATTTACTGAGAAAGTTGACAGGGAAGGGTATGATAGAAGTTTCCACCTTAATCTTTTAGCTGACAGGGTTTTAAACGAATACTTCAATAATGAACCTGATTTAAGGGTTCATAGTAATGTTGTAAAAGCCCAAGGGGGAGAAAAAGCTGCTCAAGAATATTACAGCACTCAAGCCTTCAAAGATTATCAAGGAATAGGATACAACGAGGCAGCAAAAAACAAGGAGCTGATGTACCCAGAAATCAAATCTTTATTTGCTGATTTCTTCACAAGTCTTCCTGAAGGAATGAAAGGACTTGATGCAAGAACAGGAAAAGAAATTAATCCTGTTCAAGTTTCATTAGATTTCTTTGGGAAGGGAGAAGTTAGACCGATTGATAATATTCTTGATGACATCAGCAACTTGGTTACTTCACTAGATCCAAGGAGATCCCGCCTTTCTAGAGACGTTTTAGGTTTAGCTGATATAGCAAGAGAAGCGGGAGCTGATGTTTCTCAGGGAGTTATTGATAAGCTCTATAAAAAAGCTGAAGGAATGACTAAGGCAGAAGCTAACGAAGCTAACGCTAAAGTGATGTCAAAATTTCCTGAGTTCTTTGATAAGCAACAATCTCCGAAAGGTGTAGATGTTTATAAAAAGATAGATCCAGATCAAGACGCACGCTTTATGCCAGCACCTACCTTCTTCTCTAAAGCAGAGAGAGCAGTGGAAGGAGCAAAGTCTGGCATCTTTAATAAGGAAGGATTAGCTACTATAGATCAAGCTAAGGCACTACTGCAGAAGAATGCTCCACAGACAGAGCTAGAGTGGAGTGGAGTTCTGGACTATCTGGATCTGCAGAAGGAGCAGGGAAACAAAGTATCTAAAGATGACCTTCTGAACTACATTAAAAGCAACGGTGTAGAGATTGAGGAAGTGCAGAGGGGTGCTAGAGAGTTTCCAGTTCAAGATGAAGCTGAAGCACTTAACGAGAAACCTGATCCGATTTCTGTACAAGAAGGTCTTGAAAGGATAGGAGAGGGCAAGCGTATTCACGTTGAGAAAGTTAACGAACCTTACAAGGGGAGTCTTATAGAATTATTTGACCCTGTTTCACTTGAAGATAGTAATAGTGTTTATCTGCAAGATATAGAAAAAGGAGAATACAAATTAAGAAAGGGAGGGGTAGACACTGGTGGATTTTTAGAGATGAAGCCAATGCCTATAGGAATGCGTCCCTTATCTGGAAATCCAACCCTCTTCAAGACAGATGAAAAATTCACAATGCTTCCCGGCGGAGAGAACTACAGGGAACTTGTTTTGAAGCTACCAGAAGGCTCATTAAAGGGAGGAGAGTCAGAATACTTTGATGCACCTTCTGGCCACAGATTCCCTGAAGACAACATATTAGCCCACATTAGATTTACAGATAGAACAGATGCAGACGGCAAAAAGATGCTATTTCTGGAGGAGGTTCAGTCTGATTGGAATATTGCAGGAAGAGAAAGAGGATTTAAAAAGAATCGTCCTGCTAAGGTTCAGGAAGAATTAGATAAGTTAAAAGCTGAAAGAGATAAGATAAAAGAGAGTGATGCTTTTATGAACTTATTCTATTTAGACCAACGAAAAAAGTTAACTGATAAACTTAAAGAAGTAGAAGCGGATACAGCTACAGCTTTAGAGAAAGAAAAAAATCAAGCTGGAGGAGAATATTTAACAAGTGAACAGCTAAGGAATCAACAAGCAGTTTTCGATCTCAATCAAGAAAGTTCTCGATTGAATACTCAATTAAAAGAAGCAAACAGGTTCCTGAAGGAAATCAGTGAAACTAAAAATCAAAAATATTCTGACTTATATGATAGCCCTGAAAAATTACGTCAACACGCTAAAGACGTAAAAACTCGCATTGAAGAAATAGAAACTGAATACGCAGATGATCTTAGTGGTGTCCCAGATATGCCTTATAAAGGAGGCAAGTGGGAGGATCTAACAATGAAACGGATGATCCGGTACGCAGCAGATAACGGCTACGACAGGCTAGGCTGGATCACTGGGAAGGATACTGCTGACAGGTATAATCTAAGTAAGGTAGTTGATAAGATTGTAGTTCCCGCTATTACCCAAGACAGCAGAGCTGTTCGACTTGAAACAGGTAAAGGTGATTCCTTTAAGATGATGGTGGACAACGATGGGAAAATTCGCGGAATTTTATCAGCAAGTGAATTCACAGGAAAAAGATTAGACGAGGTTATAGGGAAAGAATTGGCTAAGAAGGTAATGGATTTTGAGTCTTCTGGTTCACTAACTGGCACAGACTTAGAAGTAGGAGCACAGTGGGCAATGAACCTCTACGACAAAAGCCTTCCTTCCAAAGCTAAGAAGATTACTAAGAAGAAGGGTGCAGTAGGGAGGACGAGGTTAGGGAATGAAACTGCTAAAAACAGTTGGCTCGTAGAGATTGAATACAAAGAAAGAGCACTTAAAAACGGTAAGAAAGAGTTGGCTCGACTGGAGCGAATGGGAGCAGAAGACGGCATAAAAGCCTCAGCTAGTGCAATCTCTGATATGAAAAAGAGTGTACGCGAAACAGAGGTCGAGCTGAAAGAATTAATAGACAAACAAAATAGCCAACAAGTTTCAGAAGCCAACTACGTTGACATCACTCCAGAGGTTAAAGAGATAGCAGAAGAAGGTTTCAGTTACTTTATGCCAGCAGGCAGAGCAGGAGCAGGATCAGCACCGATGCAAACAGGATCACCACAGCCTCCTTCAGCAGGAGTATTTATGCCGAAAGTGAAGCTTACTGAAGAAGAGAAGGAAGAGAGCAAAAGGATTTTAGAAAAACTATGAAAGGCGGGGAGAGATTACTAGAGCTTACAAAGAAGGCTACTAGGAAGAGGGAGGAAAAGAAGCAGGAGAAGAAGCCTCCTGTTGCTGGCTCTGACAGGCTCAGACTTGGCCCAGTAGGGGATAGGCCGATGTTCGAGAACTTCAATTACTACAGTGTAGGAGAAGGATCCAAAGAAGAAGGCGGCCTGCTAAAGAAGATGCTTGAAGCTTTCAAGGGAGATCGAGACTACAGCCAGCCAATTAATCCAGAACAAGACAGGCAGGATAATGAGCTAGGAGAGGCTGTGAAGCTCTTAGAGAGCATTGAAAAGGGATTAGGTAAAATCACCCCCAGCGAAACTAAACTGCCCTCAGACGATAAGGAGAAGATGATGCAGGCAGATCTAAGGAGGAAACAGATCAGAGAACTGATTGATCTGGATAATCTGCCAGAGATCAAGGAAGCAGCAGCCAAGCTACGGAAGTCTGCAAAGAAGAAGAGACTGAGCAAAGTAGTTGATACAGTAAAACCAACAGACAAATCTCTATCTTGGAAAATAAAACTATCTCCAGAGGAGGAGATTGAATTTCAAAAGTTTTGGAACACTAACAAGAACGTGCAGCAGTGGAGGAAGGAATTTAAAGATGAATATAAAGAAAACCCTGACATCGACACCCTGCATTACGACTATAGAAGAGCTTGGAAAGAAGGCCCAAATGAGTGGCCTGAAAGAATAAAAGAAGATAATAGGTTTCATTGGGGTAGTGCTGGGAAAAATGCTGACCACCCTACTTATCTAAAACAGTTTAACAAAGATGAGATCCAGAAACGCCTTGATACTTTGCAGTCTGGAATCAGTCAGCAAAAAAAAGATCTCTCACTGGAAAATACTATGCAAGGGTTGGCAGATCTTGAGAGAGAAACCTTTGAAAGATTTCCGTATCCTGAAGATCCTCGAATGATCGAGGTTTATACTGAGATAGGTAAGATGTACGCTGAAGAGATTGGAGTAGCACCTATTCCTCCGAACAAGATTCACTTATTAATCTACGCTGAAAACCTAGATCCAAACTTTAAGAAGTTCTTTAACAATCTTGGCATAGAAGATGAAGAGGGTAATCTTTTGACACAACCTAATGAGTAAGGGGATACCAACAAAACACAATGCTCCCAGAAGAATCCGAAAGGGAGAAGCGGGTTACGGTAAAAAGAAGTTTGTTGTCAACGCCAAGCAAGGAGATCAAACAAAAACAATCCGCTTTGGTGATGCTAATATGACGATCAAGAAGTCTAGTCCTGAAAGAAGGAAGAGCTTCAGAGCTAGGCACAAGTGCGACAGCAAACCCAGCAAACTATCAGCTCGTTATTGGAGCTGTAAGAATTGGTAGATTTTATGAGCTTGTACAAAAACATTCACGCAAAGAAGAAACGGATCAAAGCAGGGTCTGGTGAGAAGATGAGAAAAGCAGGGAGCAAGGGAGCACCTACTGCTAAAGCTTTTAAGAAGGCTGCTAAGACAGCTAAGAAAAAATATTAATGCCTAAGAAGCTTCACAATAAACTTTCAAAGGCAGCCAGCAAGAAGGGGATGTCTGGTGGAAGAAAAAAAGCCTACGTCTACGGGACGCTTGCCAAGGTCAAGAAGGCCAAGAGCAGGAAAAGGTGAATCAGCTTTTGAGAAAGGTAGAGCCAGTGAGCTACTGGTTGCTGCCAAGTTATTGCCACTAGGCTTTGACATTTTCTTCCCCTTCTCTGACAGGTCTGCAGTTGATCTGATAGCTTCACACAAAACTGCTACCCACAGGCTTCAAATCAAATCCCGCTGGGATCCTTACACTGACAGAGGAACTCCGATAATGCTGGGTAAGTGGAACCCCAACCTCGTTGATTTTCTGATTGTTTATATTGCCCCGGATTCTTATTACGTCATTCCTGTCGATGAGATCCCTGCGGGTAAATTTAATCTGAGCTTGTTCCCCTACGGACTTTCTGGCAGGAAACCGGCAAAGCTTTACGAGCAATTCAAGAATCAGTGGAACCTATTGAAGAAATCCTAAAGTGGCCCTTAGATTGGCCCCTGAATTTTGAAGCCCTGTAAACAGGGGGTGAAAAGAGTGTATCCGTTCGATTACAAATCGAGTGCTCTACCAACTGAGCTAAACTGGCTTTTCCTCGAAAGGAGGCGGAAAAATGCCTATTTCATTAAAGTTAATCAAGTGTTTTATATTTCTGACTATGCAAAACCTTATGCAGAGATATGCAGAGGTATGCAGAGATATGAGCCGAAAGTGGCCCCTGAAGTGGCCCCCGAAGAAGTAAGGGCCAATTTTTCTAAACTTTTTTTCAAGATCTTCAAAAACCTTAATAAACAATGCAATAAGCATTTGATTAAGGGCTTGACTGTAGACACAGTGTCTACGATACTTACCTCTGTTGACGGCAGTAAGGCCAGACACAAAACACAGATATGAAAATACAAAATAAAACAGAAGTCGAACAAGGTGCAGCAATCGCAGCAGGTTTATTATCCACATTAAATTTAAACTGCATACCCGTTGAGGCTTTAGAGAAAGCAGAAAAATCTTTGTTACATCTTCATAATGTTTCCTTGGAAACTAATGCAATAAAATCACTTTTTGCATTTATTCAAGATAACAAAAAAAGCGAGTCAGCCGAAACGAAAGCTATAAGTAACAACGTCGATAATAGTATGTGTTTAAAGAATGCTAAGTTAGCGTTAGTTGATAGAGATTTTTTCGTTAAAGAAAGTAACAAGCGAATTGACGAGCTAGAAAAAGAAAACAGGGAGCTTAAAAAGAAAACTTTCAAATCCTGAGCACCCCTCCCCGTTGTCCTCTACGGAGGGCATAGGGGAGTGATGCAAACAACATTACCCACACACAGATATGAAAATACCAAATATAAAAGAGATCAAGAAACGCCTGAAGGATTTGCCTTCAGGTCGTTTTCAGTATCGCATCTTGATAAACGGGAAGAGAACTAAACACTCTCCTGAAACTACGGACAAGGAGATCGCAGCTAAGAGAGTTAAGACTTGGCTGGAGGAACAAGCAGCAGGCAACTTTGATACAGTTACCAAGCTTGAGAGGAAGGTGGAGAAAGAGAAGGCAGTGATGACCTTCCAGAAGTGTCTTGATATCTACGAGGTTGAGACTGAGGTGAAGGGTTCTTCTGTTATTGGAAACAAGTGTTGCTACAAAAGAATCCTTAGAGAGAACAAGATCAAGCTATCTGATCCTGTCAGTAAGTTAACAGCTCAAGTATTGAAGAAGTGGGTTAAGCAGTTTATTGGCAAAGCTGATGATGAGGAAAAGGCTAAACGTAAAGACAGAGCAGCCAGCATCCTCCGCTGTGCTCTCAGCATCTGGAGTCAGAAGATGCTTGAGTATTATGAGCTGCCAGAGAACTGGGATGTTCTGTCCTACAAAGTTAGTCAGACTAAAATCAAAGGCTGGAGTGCTGCGACTGATGGCAGGTACGAGAAAGCTTTCTCCTACTTCGACAGCATCAAGGAATCTGATCCTCAGTTATACCTAGCTTTCAAGCTGATGTCAGAATACGGAATGCGGAACTCTGAAGCAGGCAGGGCTAAGAAGAGCTGGATCCTTGATCACTGTCTCTCTGTGTTTTCTTTCAAGGTAGACGGCAAACCTCCTAGGCATCTACCTTATCAGAACGAATCTGATAAAGAGCTGTTTAAGGATCATAATCCTGAAGGGGAGTATCTACTTAGAGGAACTATGACGGAGCGAACAGGCAGCATCTGGAGACGTTTAAACGACAAGCTCACAGAGCTAGGCTTCACTAATAAAAAGAAGGCTTATGATCTTCGTAAGTATTACGGTAGTCAGGTAGCTCTACAGACTAAATCAGTTTGGTTAGCTGCTGAGATGCTAGGCAATACTCCTGAGGTTGCTAAAGCTAATTACGTTAGCCTACTAGAGATGCCTAAATTTAGCATCAGAAAGGGGGCAGTAGCGTGAGCTTACTAAACAAGAAAGCTACTAAGGAGTTTATCTTGATGATAGCTCAGGAGAAGGATCCTAGAGTTAAGAAGTGGAGTCAGGTTAGCCCTGACTCTGTTCTGGCTGCTGAGGGTGCTCTGAAGCGTTGGATTATCAATCAGACAGAGCCAAGTAATCTGCCAAGAGTAGGAAGGACGGTGAAGCTATGATCCTTTACGAAGCTTACGATTGTGATGAACAGCGTACCTATCACTCAAGCAAAGCAGCAGCTATTAAAGCAGCTAGGGAAATGGAAGACAGTATCCAACTGGAAGCTGAGGTCACAAAGATTAATCTAGGAAAGATTGATCAGGCTAAAATAATCAACATCTTAAACGGTGGAGGATATGCCCAAAGCCAAGAAGTTGTTTGGAAAAAGGTAAACGGCAGGGTGTTAGTACCAGCAAGAGGAAGTAGGTTCATATGAGCAGATACATTGATACCCACTGCTCTTATACTGAACAGTATGACCCTGAGCATACCTATAAATTCACTGGGCCTTGTGTCTTAACTGCCAAACAGTATTCAGTTGAGATCAAGGGCAGCAACCTCTTCAAGTTTAGGCAGACTGACAACCTGTTTGATCTTGGCTTGGATGCTGACGGTAGCGAGTTTGTTAAGTCAGGGATTAGTCCAGAAGGCTGGGAGGTAATGTTTAAATGAAAATATTAGCTACAATAATCTCCTGCTTGATCGTGTTTAGCTGGGTAGTTAGTAGACCTTATGCAGAGCAGCCTGAAGTTATTGCCTCCTATTACGGAGAACGATACAGAAACAAGCCTACAGCCAGCCACTACAAGAATTGGAAGTATTCTTACTTCAATCCTGATCATCTAACAGCAGCCCACAAAACGCTACCCTTTGGAACGAAGCTGAAGGTAAGCTATAAAGGTAAATCTGTGATTGTTGTGATCTCAGATAGAGGCCCGTTTGTGAAAAATCGCACGCTGGATCTTAGCAAGGCTGCCTTCCAAAAATTAGAGAATACCAGAGTAGGATTGATAAAAGTAAAAATAGAACTGTTGTAATTTTGTTGCAATTTTGTTGCAACAGAACCACAAGCCCCCTTTTCTTCAATGATTAGGGGTTTTTTTTATTTAAAAGCAGCGGGGCAAAAAACCACTGCGATTTTATTTTGAACAATCTAAAGAGATCACTGATCTCTCAAGTCAACCCTAATAAAATTCTTGTACTGTGTGTACAAACAGTGTACACACGCCTCAAGAATGCAGGAGGTAATTAACGAAAAAAGAAGGTCAGTACACTACAGATTTCCCCTTTATGTAATCAAACGCTTAAAGGATTTGGCTGACAAACGAGGAACTACGATGACAGGGGTGCTCATTGAACTAATTGTGAGAGCAAAGTTATGAGGGTTTTTTTAGCTATCAACCCAGCGGCAGCATCCCTGTCATCTTTTTAAAATGACTACCCACATTAGTATTCAGGACGCTGCTAACAGGCTTAGTGTGCATCCTGACACAATCAGAAGAGCAATTAGGCAGAGGACGCTGAAGGCTGTGAAGCTCTCTCCTCAAATCACCAGAATTAACGTGAAACATTTAGAACAATGGGCGGCAAATTAAGTAGAGAAAAAGGTAAGAGAGGAGAAAGGCAGTGGCGGGATATGCTTAGAGAGCACGGTTTCAGCAAGTCTTTCAGAAGCCAGCAGTTTAGTGGGAAGAGTCCAGACGGATCCTCCGCTGATGTCCAGTGTCCAGAACTACCAGCTATTCACTGGGAAGTGAAGAATGTTGAAAAACTGAACATCTGGGATGCTATCAAGCAGGCTCTCTTCGATAAGGCTGCAAGCAAGATCCCAGTAGTTGCTCACACTAAGAATAATTACGGTTGGCTGTGTACGCTGCCAGCAGAAGACTTTTTGAACATCCTCCGAAGATCAGATCTAGTTGAGTGTGTTCAGGATAAACAAGATAAAGAAACAAAATAGAAATATGTTGATACCAGAAAATAAAGGAAAAGAGTACGAACTAGCACCTGAAGGAATGATCAATGCAGTCTGCGTTGATGTTATAGATGTTGGTGAAGCAATGGGGGTACAGCCTGATGCAATGGGACGCTATCTAGTCCCAGTGAAGAATGTCACTTGGCAACCAAAGCCAAAGGCTAGGATTATATTTGAACTAGAAACAAAGATGGAAGACGGAAGGCCTTTTATCTCTCAAGCAGAATATGCAGCCAGCCTCTACAAACCAGAACCCGGACAGAAAGGCCAGATAGCCAAGCTAAGGGACAATCTGGACAACTGGGGGGTGGAAGTCCCAACAGAGGGTAACATTGATCTGAAGGCAATCCTGCTAGGGAAGTGTGCTACTCTCAGGATCAAACACAATCCAGATGCAAACGGTAGAGTCTGGGCTAACATCTCTACAATTAATCCAGCTACAAAAGAGCTAGAGCCAAGTGGTGAGTGGGATCCAGCAGCAGCTAGAGAGAGAATCAAGGCTAAAGCTCTGGAAAGAACTGTATCGGACGCTGTTAGTTCAGTAACTGAGCCTAACGATCAAGCCCCTTATTGAGGAGATTTCTTATGGTCATAGTGCAACCTAAGAAAGGTCTGGTTAAGACTGAGAGCGGAGGTCATTGGTATACTGCCAGTGGCCTCCCACTTCATACACAGCCAGACGGTAAGAATACCACTCTAAGACACGCCAGAAAGCAGCAGCTATTTCCTTCAGTGACTACACTGCTGGGCATTCTGGATAAGCCTCAACTAACCAAGTGGAAGACTGATAAGTGCATTGAAGAAAGCTTCTACAAGAGGCCACAGGAAGGGGAAGAGGTTCAGGATTATAAGAATAGAATCCACCACTCTCTTAAAGGTGAGCAGAAGGAGATCACAAGCTTTGGTACTAGAGTACACAACCAGATTGAGAATGTGAATAATGGTACGTTTGATGGCACTGATGATCCTGATGTTTTCCCTTATATTGATCACTTTATTCGCTGGTCACAGAAGAATATGAAAGAGGTCTACTCTGCTGAGAAGGTAGTTGTTAACAAAAAGGCAGGTTATGCTGGAACTGTTGATCTGTTCTGTCAGGTAAAGCATAACAAGTTTCCTACAATGATCATCGACTACAAGACTCAGAACATAAAAGGGAATAAGCCTACTTTCTATGAGACTTGGGCTTATCAGTTAGCAGCATACAGACGTTGCTTTAAGCCAATGCCTGCTTGTATGAGCCTAGTGATTAACTCAGCTAAACCTGAGCCTCCTGTAGTCAAAGTGTGGAGCAGTAAGGAGCTAAAGGATGCTTGGAACATATTCAAGAAGGCTGTGGAGATCTGGCAGATCAGCAAAGGCTACAAGCCTAATCTGGAGGCTACTGATGAGTGAGCACAGAATAATAAAGATTACTGATGAAGGGGCTGGACATCCTAGAAACTTCACTAAAGGGGAGATAGGAGAGTTCAAACAGAAACTTGATAAAGTATTAATTAAAAAAGGATTAAAAGATAATCAGAGAGGTTTTAAATATGGCAACAAAACGAAAAAGGATTAACAACAGTGAGAATAATAGAAAGAAATCAACTTCCAAAGCACGCAGTACAGTTCAGCGAGCCTTGTCTGACAGCGTCAGAGAGTTGGATAATAGAGAATATGATCAAGGATATGCACCTGATGCAGAAGAAGTTCGTAGTGACAAGGGAGTACAAAAAGATAAAGGGACAGCAAAGAGATTATCTGATCCTGTGGAAGGTTCTGTGATAAGGGAGAATATCCCTGAGAATCCTCCTATTCCTCTTTTCGAGGCTAATGCAATAATCAAGATAGCAGAAAGCTTTTGGGGTCTACCAGAAGGCAGCATCAAAGGCAGGAGTAGAGTGTTTCACATCCTTTGGCCAAGGTATGTAGTCAGTGGAATACTGAGGAGCAAAGGCTACACTTATCAGGCTGCTGGAGATGTCCTAGAAAGAGATCACGGTAGCATTATGAATGCTTGTGAACAGTATAAAGCAATCACTGAAACCTACCCTAAATACAAGGAGCAAGCTACCCAGTTTGATCGCTATCTCTGGAGTAAGCTAACTGCTAATACCAGAAACGGATACAGCTCTGTAGCTGCAAGAGGTTGAATAACAAGGAGTTAGATGCTTCTAGAACGTAATATATAATATAATACAGTATCTATACAGTATCTACATAGTATCTAATAAGTAATAATAATAGTTAATAATAATTAATAATAATGAATATAGATAATAATAATACTACTACTAATATTAATAATA
>Ga0114932_10003298_pt1 | contig 15996 bp, 12 predicted proteins | sample 2SBtaG_2_FD_87286 | JGI IMG/M metagenome (GOLD analysis project Ga0114932, IMG submission 87286) | Deep subsurface microbial communities from Kolumbo volcano to uncover new lineages of life (NeLLi) - 2SBTROV12_ACTIVE470 metaG | ecosystem: Environmental > Aquatic > Marine > Volcanic ...
CGGGTCGAGCCCGGGCGGGTCGTCGGACGCGAACTCGGCGAGGCGACGGAACGCGGGGAACAGGCGGACGAGGGCGCGACGTCGATGGGGCACGACGGCCGCGCGCCCGGCCTCCCCCCGCCGCGCGATCCTGTCCACCAGACGGTCGATGAGGCGGTCGAACGCCTTGAAGGGGACGGACTCGCGCTCGTAGCACGCCCCGCGGAAGACGACGGCGCCGTTGGCCCGGGCGCGCGAGCAGAACCAGCGGGCCACGGTGGACTTGCCGATGCCCGAGACGCCCCGCAGCTCGCGCAGGGACCGACCGAAGGACAGCGCCTCGCGGACCCCGCCCTCGAGGAAGCTCATGGCGGCCGCGCGACCGACCGGCGGCTGCTTCACGCGCTGGAGCTCCGGCATCGTCTCCTGCCCGATGCCCGCCCGCAGGCCGAGGGTCGCGAGGACGTGGTCCGCCGTCGGCCGCTTCGCCGCGTCCGGATCGAGGAGGGCGTCGATCAGGGCTCCGAAGTCCGCCGGCGCCTCGTCGGCGATCTCGGTGAGCCGTCGGGGCTGCGTGCGCTCGATCTTCGCCGTGTAGACGTCCTCCTCCTCCCCCGCGAACGGGAGCGTGCCCGTCGCCAGCTCGAACAGCGTCGAGCCCAGCGCGTACCAGTCCGCGGCGGGCCCCGGAGCGCGGAGCCGGAGCTGCTCGGGGGCCATGTACGCGAGGGTCCCCGCCACGCGCCCGCTGGGGTTCACGCGGCGGTCGTGGAGGTCCCGCGAGAGGCCGAAGTCGAGGACGACGACCGTGCCGTCGGGGCGCACGAGGGCGTTCGACGGCTTCACGTCCTGGTGGAGGATCTCGCGGCTGTGCAGGGCGAAGAGCGCCGTGGCGAGCTGGCGGGCCACGTCCAGGAGGCGGGCCCAGGCGCCGGGGCTGCGCAGGGGCCGCGGGGGCTGGTCGTAGCCGCGAGGGCGGGACGTGGGGGCGAGGTTCAGGGCGGCGAAGTGCGGCTCCCGGACCCAGCTCCACAGCCGCCGCCCCTCGATCAGCTCCATCGTGAAGAAGGTGCCGTCGGGGCCGTCGAACAGCTCGTGCATGTGGACGAGGTTCGGGTGGACGACCCCCGCGACCCGGCGGAACTCCTTCTTCAGGACGGACAGCCGCTCGGGGGCGGGATCGCGGAGGACCTTGAGGGCGAGGCGCTTGCCCGAGCGGTGGTCGAGGACGGCGTGGACGACGCTCATCCCGCCGCGCCCGAGGCGCCCCACCACCTCGAACCGCGCGGTGCCCTCGAAGCGGACCTCGCGGGGGGCGTCGCGCTTCTTGCGCGGGCGGCCCGAGTGCCGGCCCGCCGACCGGGACGCGGAGCGCGACTCGGAGCCGACGACGAGCGAATCGGACCGGGACACGGGCCCCGAGGGCACGGATTCGAAGCTGGTTCTCTGCGCGGAGACGGGCACCCCTCCCTCGCTGGACAGCCTACACGCGGAGCGGTACGTTTCGCCGCCCGCGTCCTTCGAGGACGCCGTTCCTTGGGAATCGAATCGATGAACGCTTCGCCTCCGGCCGATCCGCACACGGACCGGGACTGGATGCGCATCGCGGTCGCGGAGGCCCGCCTCGCCGGCTCGGTGGGGGAGGTCCCCGTGGGGGCCGTCCTCGTGGACGGCCGCGGCGCCGAGATCGCCCGCGGGCGGAACCGTCGCGAAGAGCGCGCGGACCCCACCTGGCACGCCGAGGTGCAGGCGCTCCGCGAGGGCGCCGCGCGACGCGGCGGCTGGCGGCTCGAGGGCTGCACGCTCTACGTGACGCTGGAGCCCTGCCCCATGTGCATGGGGGCCCTGGTGAACGCCCGCGTCGCGCGGGTCGTGTGGGGAGCCGCAGACCCCAAAGCGGGGGCCGCGGAGACGCTCTACACGCTGGGGGACGACCCCCGCCTCAACCACCGCGTCGAGTCGGTCGGTGGGGTCCTCGGGACCGAGTGCGGCGACCTGCTCCGGGACTTCTTCCGGGAGCTGCGAGCGAAGCGAAAGTCGAACGGATGATTACGGAGAGGTGACCGAGTGGTCGAAGGTGCACGACTGGAAATCGTGTGTGGGGCAACTCACCGAGGGTTCGAATCCCTCCCTCTCCGCCATTCTCAGCAAACCCCCGGAATCCACGGATTTCGGGGGCTTGCGCGTTCTGGATCGCGCGAACTCCCGCCGTTCCCTCGCGAGGGTGGGCCGCGCCCGGCAGCGCCAACCCCTTCCTTCCAGCAAGGACGGATTCTGCGCTATCCTTCCTTTAGCGAAGGAAGGATGCCCGGGTGAGCTTGACCGACACGATCGAGGCAGTCGTTGCAGAGTTCGACCCCACGGGTCTTCCGGTCCCATCCCCGCGCGAGGCCCAGCTTCCGGCCCTCCCGGGCAAGGCCGACGCCCTGATCGGGATGCGCCGGGCAGGCAAGACCTGGCGCATGTACCAGGAGATCACCGAACAGATCGCCGCCGGAACCTCGCCGGGCCGGATCCTCTACCTCAACTTCGAGGACGAGCGCCTGCCTCCGTTGTCCGGAGAGGACCTGCACCGCTTCGTCGATGCCCACCGGCGACGCCACCCCGCGGACATCGGGCGAGGGTTGAGCCTTTACCTGGACGAGGTCCAGAACGTGCCTGGCTGGGAACTCTTCGTCCGGCGGACGCTCGACCGGCGGGACACGCGCGTCGTGGTCACGGGATCGTCGGCCCAACTGCTCAGCCGGGAGATCGCCACGAGCCTGCGTGGACGGGCTCTGGCGACGGAGATCGCACCGTTCAGCTTCCGGGAGTCCCTGGTCTTCTCCGGCCGGCAACTCCCCGACACATGGCCGGTGTCGGCGGAGCAGGGGGCGCTCCTGCGAGCGCGGTTCGAGACCTACATGAGGGTCGGCGGGTTTCCGGAGGTCCAGGGGCTCGATGACCGGATGCGCGTGCGCGTGCTGCAGGACTACATCGACGTCGTCGTCCTCCGCGACGTGATCGAGCGTCACGGGGTCGGCAACGTCGAGGCGCTCCGGTACCTGGTACGACGGCTCCTCGCCGCGCCCGCGGGCCGCTTCAGCGTCAACCGGTTCTACAACGACCTGAAGTCCCACGGACGAAAGGTCGGCAAGGACAGCCTGTACGCGGCGCTGGCCCACCTGGAAGACGCGTTTCTCGTCTTCGCGCTTCCCATCGACGACCGCTCCGAAGCCGTCCGCACGGCGAACCCGCGCAAGGCCTACCCGGTCGACACGGGCCTCGCTGCCGCCCACAGCTTCTCCGCGGCACAGAACACCGGCCACCTGCTGGAGACTGCGGTCTACCTGGAGCTCCGGCGACGCGGGTATGAGTGCGGCTACATCAAGACGCGGTCCGGGTTCGAGGTCGACTTCGCCGCGCGGAGACGGGGTCTCGGCCACGGACAGCTTGTGCAGGTATGCGCGGACACCTCGGATCCCGCCACCCGGAGCCGTGAGCTTCGCGCGCTCGACGAGGCCATGTCCGAGCGACGCTTCGACAAAGCGCTGCTGCTCACGCTGGGGGAGACGGACACGATCGAGGTGAGCGCGGGCACCGTGATGGTCAGGCCGGTGTGGCGCTGGCTCCTCGAGCCCGAGGCCGGGCACAGCGCAGAGGCAACGTCAGCCGCCCCCACTCCTCGGCCGAGATCGACGCCAGAGAGTTAGAGTGCCGTCTCAACTGCCCCGCCATCCATCCCACGGGGGCTGCGGGCCGCAATGCAGTGGGACCTGCCGGCGTCCCGCGAACTGGAGGTCCCCATGATCCACGAGTGTCTTCCCTACCTCCGTGTGTCCGACGGCCGGGCCGCGATCGACTGGTACACCCGCGTGCTCGGGGCCACGCTGCGCACACAGCTCATCGACCCCTCGGACGGGCGGGTCGGCCACGCGGAGCTCGTGCTCGCCGAGGGCGTCGAATTCATGCTCTCGGACGCCTACCCGGAGATGGGCATCGAGGCGCCGACGGGCAACACCGGCACCAGCTTCCACCTGCACGTGGACGACGCCGACGCGCTGGTCGCCACGGCGGCGGAAGCCGGCGCCGAAGTCACCATGCAGCCGATGGATCAGTTCTACGGCGAGCGCACCGGCAAGTTCCGGGACCCGTTCGGCCACGAGTGGATGGTCGGCCACAGCATCGAGGAGGTCGAGACCACCGAAGTGCAGCGCCGCTGGAATGCGATGGTCTCCGGCTGAAGCGGCGTGACCCCTGGGCGCGGATGCCTCCCTGACGTCGGTGCATCTGCACATCGATGGGCAGCGCTTCGAGCCGGGCATGGAACGTCGCCTTGCGCAGCGGTCGGAGCGGAGCAATCGGTTGGTGGAGCTCACCCCGAAGCCCTATCATTGAGCCGTGGAAGAAACCCCTGAGCAGCGGGCCGCTCGCCGACGCGAGACCTGGGTCGGCTCGGTGATGCGTGACCCGACCACCGATCGCCCCGCCGCCCCCCTGCACCCCGCGAGCGTCACGGAGATGCTCGAGCTCTCGACTCGCGCCTGGCTGCTCGCGGGGCGCACCCTGCCGAGCTACACCCGCTCCGATGCGCCGGGCCGGGTTCTCAAGCCGTGGCGGAGCTGAGCCGCGACTTCCTGGGTCTCCTGGACGCGGTTCCTCGCTGAGGACGTTCGGTTTCTCTTGGTCGGCGCTCATGCGGTCGGCGTGCACGGCGTGCCCGCGCGACCGGGGACCTCGACCTTTGGATCCAGCCCGACGAGGCCAACGCAGAGCTCGCCTGGCGAGCGACCACGACGTCGCGATCGACGGCGACTCCTTCTTCCTGATGTCGGTGGTTCATTCGATCGACCACTACTGCGCGTCCTTCAGCACGGACCCGATCGATCTGCGCGCGCCGCTCCTGCAGTTCGGCGGGGCGCAGTGGATCCGCGCGCTGTTCGTGCCGCCGCTGCACCCGTTCCTGGCGGAGACGCGGATCTCGAAGGCCCGGGCGCCGTGGCTGCGGGACCTTCACGCCCGCCTCAAGATGATCGACGCGGACTTCGCCGACGCCGTCGACTACTGCATCCGATACTGATCGGTGTCGCGATCGCGTCACCGGCACCTCGTGGATGGCATCGACGGTCGCCTGGTGTCGCGAGTGCGACGCTGCGCCGCGGTGGTGCCGGTCCGGAGGGTCCCCGTCGGGTCCGCAGCGTGCCCGAACCCGGCCCCGGGTTGTATACCCCGCTCCATGTCCGGGACCGCCCGTGTTCGTTGACCGCGCCGACCTCGTGCACGGGTCCATCCTGCGCCCCGACGTGTGCGTCGTCGGGGCCGGGGCGGCGGGCATCACCGTGGCGCGGTCGCTGGCCTCCGCGGGGGTGGACGTCCTCCTCCTCGAGGGCGGGGAGGCGGAGCCGACGGAGCGGAGCCAGTCGCTGTACACCGGCCGCATGGAGACCGTCCATCGCACCCGCGAGGAGGACGGCGACTACCTCCGCAGCAGCCGCCTGCGGTACTTCGGAGGCAGCACGAACCACTGGACGGGGGCGTGCCGCCCGTTCGACCCTCTCGACCTCGAGGCGCGCCCCTGGGTCCCCCACTCCGGCTGGCCCATCAGCCACGACGAGCTCGCCGCCTGGTACCCCCGCGCCTGCGGACTGGTCGACATCCCCGGGTTCGAGGGGGATCACGGCGCCGCGCGCACCGGCGAGCGCCCGACCGTCCTCGCGGGCGCGGCCCGCCTCCGCACCCGCATCGTCCACTTCTCCCGCCCCACGCGGTTCGGTCCCAAGTACCGCGACGAGCTGGCGTCAGCGCCCACGCTGAAGGTCGTGCTCGGCGCCAACGTGCTGCGCTTTCGGGCGTCGCTCGGCCCCGACGTCGGGCGGGTGCGGCACGCCGAGGTGAGGCTCGAGGACGGGGGCGACGTGACCGTGATCGCCCAGCGCTTCGTGCTCGCCTGCGGAGGGGTGGAGAACGCCCGCCTGCTGCTCCTCTCCGACCGCGACGCCCCGCGCGGGCTGGGCAACGACCACGACGCGGTGGGGCGCTACTTCGCCGACCAGCCCCACTGCCCTCGGGCGGGCGAGGCGGTGCTCCCGGGCCTCCCCGGCGGCGCCGTGGGGGCGGACCTCTACCTGCGGAAGGAGCGGGACGACCACGTGAGTCGGGTACGGACCCGCGGGGTGTTCGTGCTCGATCCCGAGCTGCAGCGCGCGGAGCGTCTGCTGGGTGCCTCGGTGCTGTTCACCCCTCGAGAGCGGGCCGCCCGCGGCAAGACCCGCGGCGTGGCGGACCTCGCGAAGGTGATGGCGCGCACGGCGGGCGTGGACGTGACCGCGGAGCCGCTGCGGGTGAGCGTGTCCGTGCAGGCCGAGCAGGCCCCGAACCCGGACAGCCGCGTGACGCTCATGGAGGAGACCGACCGGCTCGGTCTGCGGCGCGCGAAGCTCGACTGGCGCGCCTCGGACGAGGACGCGCGCAGCATCCACCGCACGCTCCAGCTGATGGCCCACGACCTCGGCGCCACCTGGGCGGGACGCGCTCAGATCGAGTTCCAGCTCGAGGACCCCTGGTCGCGCACGCGCGGCGGGTCCTTCCACCTGGGGACCACGCGCATGTCCGTCGACCCCCGCCACGGCGTCGTGGACGCCGACTGCCGCGTGCACGGCCTCGACAACCTGTGGATCGCGGGCAGCTCCGTGTTCCCCACGACGAGCTGCGCCCCCCCGACGCTCACGGTCGTCGCGCTCGCCCTCCGCCTCGCCAATCAGCTTCGGCGCTGACGGCCGCTACTCGTAGTACGGCCGCTCTCCGGGCAACAGCAGGCGCTTGGCCGTGCGCCGCCAGCCCTTGGGCGTGTCCTCGCCCTGCAGCGCCGTGATGCCCGCGACGTAGGCGAGGCCTCGGCCCTTGGGCGGCAGCCCGCGCATCGCCTCCTCGAAAGCCTCCGCGTCGCCGTCCTTCGCGAGCGCGGCGGTGATCTGAACGAGCCGGTCGGCCGCCTTGTCGCCCAAGAGCGCGGCGCCGAGCTCGCGGAGCGGACCCGGATCCTCCCCCCGCCGGGCCGCCCGGCCGAGCGTCGGCGCCCAGGTCCCGGGGGTCATGCCGTCCTCGAGCGTCAGCGCCGCGACCTCCGCCCGGTGTTGCTTGCCCGCACCGTCGGAGGCGGCAACCAAGCGCACCAGCTCGGCCCGCAGGTCGACGTCCTCCCCGGCGGCCGCGAGGGCCTCGTCGAGCGCGCCCGCCTCGAGCCGCTCCCGGGGCCGCAGGCTCTCGTCCACCAGCGCACCGGTCTCGATGGACAGCACCGCCGCCACTTCGGGGAAGGCCGCCACGAGGTCGCTCAGGTCGGGGTCGGCCCCCTCCGCGGCCATGCGCCGCACGCGCACGATGTCTCGGGCGAACAGCCCGGCGTGGGACGGCAGGAGCTTCGGCAGCCGGTCGAGCAGCTCGCGCGCCTTCGCCCACTCGCCTTGCTCGGAGTACCCGTAGCCGGTGGCGAGCGTGAACCACCCGTGCTCGGGGTTGGCCTCGAGGCCCGACTGGAACGCCGCGGCCTGCTCGCCCTCGTCGTCGATGCAGCGGGCCGTCGCGTAGCGCAGAGACACGTCGTCCGGGGCGGCGGCGGCCAGCTCCCGGTGACGGGCGCACGCGGCGTCGCGGTCCAGCAGGTCCTGCTCCATGCGCAGGAGGACGACGTCGTTGCCGCCCGATTCGATCCGCGCCTGCAGGGCCGCGGGGAACTCGGCGCCCTCGCTCGCCATCGCCGCCCACAGGTAGTACGTGTCGCTGTTCACCGGGTCGAGCCGCACGTGGGTCATCGCCATGGCCGTGCGGACGGTGGGGTCGTCCACCATGAAGTACTGCGCCCGCGGGTCCTGATCGCCCATGCCCTGGAGCACCGTGCGCGTGCCCCCCGAGCCGCTGGTCTGAATCTGCGCGGGCGGCTCCACGAAGATGAAGTCCGCCCGCGACGTGGTCCAGCGAGGGGTGCCCAGGTGGCGGGGATCCACCTCCGCGGCCGAACCGTACGCGGCGGTCCACTCGAGCAGGGGGGCCGCGCTCGCGACGTTGTAGATGAAGTGCGCGCGTCCGCTGTCGATGTCGACGTGGAGCTCGTCCACCAGGCCGGCTCCCTCGGCCGTCGCCGACACCGGGACCTGCTCGCCGCGCAGGACCTGGACGAAGCGGTGGTCGCCGGGCCCGACGTGGGTCCGGGTCTCCCCCAGGAGCACGCTCACGGGCATCGCGAGGCCGTTGTGCACCACCACCGTCGCGTGGCTGCCGCCGGAGCTGGCGCCGGGGATGACGAACGCCGGCGCCAGGACGGCGGCCGCCACGACGAAGCGCAGCGCGCCGGGGCCCACCCCGTCGGCCGTCACGAACCGGTCCCACCAGCCGAGCTGGGTCTGGCGTTCGCGCTCGTCGCCGGGGACCAGCCGGCGGTACCGCTCGGGCACCTTCGCCGCCTCGGGAGCGTCGCCGGGCGGCTCCCCGTTCTCGAAGGCTCCCCGCACGGTGTCCTCGGCCGCCAGCAGACACGTGAGCGTCGCGCGGCCGGCCGCGTTCAGGGCGCCGAGGAACGCGCCGACCCACGACTGATGGACGTCGAGCCAGTCGCCGATGTTCCCCTCGCTCGGAGGCAGCAGCTCGAAGGTGTCGGGCAGCGCCTTCGCCCAGCTCTCGGCCTCGAGCTCGGCGGCCACGGCGTCGCCCAGACGCACGGCTCCCCGGGCGGTCCAGAGGTCCTCGAGCAGGAGGTGAAGCGTCTCGGCGGCGTTCACCAGGCGCTTGCGCTCCCCCCCGCTCACGCGCCCGTCCGCGATGACGATCTGGAAGACGTTGCCCAGGACGCCCGCTGCGTCCTCGATGTCGGCGGCCGTGTGGTCGAAGTAGTGGAGGAGCTCGCAGAGCCCGACCAGGTGCGACTCCCAGCCCGGTCCCGCGCGTCGCGCCGCCGCGCGGTGGGCGGTGCGGACCCGTCGGTCGTGGGCGAGGACGACGGCCTCCGCGGCCTTGGACTCGTCCCGGGCGCGCTCGATCACCTCCGCCAACTGCTTGCGCGGGACCTCCTCGCCGCGGAACCGGATGACACCCCCGGGAGCCTCCAGGATCCCGTCCTTCAGCGCGCCGAGCATCGCGACTTCGCCCGCGAGCTCCCGGTTGCGCTCGAGCGTCTCCGAGAGGCTCGCGGGGTACAGCGCCGCGAGGGCGGACCGCACGCCTGCCTCGTCGTCGGGCACCGGCTCGTAGAGCTCATCGACGCGCTCGGCGCAGCGCACCACCGACCGCCCGAGGTACGAGCCTCGGTACCGGCGGGCGAGCACGGGACGGTCGAACTGCTCGTCGATCTCCTCGAGCGAGTCGGCGAGGGGCACCTCCTCGGGCGGGTTCTCGGGGGGGAGCATCTCGTCGCCGGTGATGGCGCGGTCGAGCAGCTTCGCCGTCATGCGCCGGCGCAGCGCGTCGGGGTCCTTGAACAGCGCCCAGGGCGAGCGGGAGTCGAAGGACGACGGGAAGTAGCGGGCCTTGGCGTTGGCCTCGCGCTCGTGGTTCGGCGGGTGCGTGGACCACATCTGCGGGGGGGCCGCGAGGTCCTGGGTGAACACGCGATGACCGGCGCGGTCGCCGTCGGGGACGGAGGGGGTGGTGCCGTGCTCCGGGTCGTCGAGGATGTCCCGCATGCGCTCGAGGATGCGGGTCTGGATCGCGAAGAAGTCCTCGACCTTGCGCCACTTGCCGAGCTGCCCCTGGGAGAACTGGGCGGCGCGGTTCCAGGCGTCGTCCGCGGCCCCGAGGCGGTGCAGGGCGTGCACGAGGCTGTCGCTCCCGGACAGGGACACGGCGACGAGGTCCGCCTGCCGCTCCATCTCTCGGGAGAGGGCGCGCTCGGCGAGGACGATGAGGCGGAAGGCCGTCTCCAGCACGGCGCGGATCGCCCACACGACGAGCCGCATGATCCAGGCGATCCAGGCGACGCGGAGGTCGATGCGCGACATGCCCTCGAGGAAGCCGTCGAACTTCCCTCGGGTGGCCACGACGTGACCCGCGATCTGCTGGGCCACGTAGACCCACCGTCCGACGGCCATCGTCCGCTGGGCGAAGTGCCCGAACTCGTGCGCCATGACGGCCTTGAGCTCGTCCAGGGACACCGTCTCGACGAGGCCCAGGCCGATCTCGAGGTTCTTCTTCGACGGGATGATCAGGTTGCGGAACGAGAGGTCGTAGAAGACGGCCGCGTTGACCCGCGACGACAGGAACACGCGGTGCGGCCTCGGGGCCCCGGCCTCGTCGGCGATCCGGTGCACGAACGCGTAGAGGAGGGGCTCGTCCTGCTCGGTGATCTCGATGCGGCCGTCGTCGAAGTCGTGCTTCGTGAAGAAGAGCCCCCGCACCAGGAACGCGAACAGGAACGTGGGCGGCAGGGCCAGGAGGGCGCCCATGATCCACTCGTCGCCGCCCGCGAGCACGCCGTCCATCACCAGCCGGAAGGCGACGTACCCGAACCACGCGGTGAGGCCCAGGTAGAGCCCCACGAAGCCGAGCAGCCCCCCGAACGCGATGCGCGCGTGCCGCGTGTAGGCGGGGGTCGGGTCCGTGAGGTCCGCGGGCACGCCTTCGGGCCCCTGCGGATACAGGTCGTTCAGCGTCGCGGTCATCGGCCCTCCTGCGGTCCCCGGGCCTCCCGGCCGAAGGTCCGCATCTTTCCATACACTCCCGCCATGAACGATGAGACCGCCCTCCGCTGGTTGTACGAGTTGTTGGACATCCGGGGCCCCTCCGGGGACGAAGGGGCCGTCGCAGCGTGGATCCGCGCGAGGCTGGGAGAGGCCGGCGTGCCGGAGGCGCTCGTCTACGACGACGGGGCCGCCGCTCGCATCGGCGGGGTGAAGTGCGACAACCTGGTCGTGGACGCCACCCCCGACCTCGCGGGGCCCCGGCGGCTCTTCGCGGCCCACATGGACACCGTCCCGGGCGCCGTGGGAAGCCGCTGGAGGCGCGACGGCGACCGCCTCGTGGTGGTGGAGGGGGGCGCGCTCGGGGGCGACGACCGCTGCGGCATCGCGGTGATCCTGGCGGCGTACCTGGGCCTGCGCGCCGAGGGGAAGGCCCTGCGCCCCCTGCGCATCGTCTTCACCGTGCACGAAGAGGGCGGAGTGCTGGGGTCGCGGCACATCGATCCCGCCGTCCTGGAGGGCGTCGAGGGGGGCTTCGCGTTCGACGGCAAGGAGCCGCGGGAGGTCGTCTACGCGTCCCCGGGGCAGGCGCGGATGAAGATCACGGTGCGCGGCATCACCGCCCACGCCGGGACGCGCCCCCACGAAGGCGCGTCGGCGACCATCGCCATGGCGCGGGCCCTCGGGCGGCTGCATCGCGAGGGCATGCACGGCCGCATCGAGCGCGACGGCGTCCACGTGGGGGCCGCCAACGCCGGGGAGCTGACGGCCGGAGGCGCCACCAACGTCGTGACGGCGCGCGCCGAGCTCGTGGCCGAGGCGCGGAGCCACGCCCCCGACATCCTCGAGGAGATCGTCGCGGCCTGGCGGCGGGCGTTCCACGAGGAGGCGGAGGCCGTGCGCAACTTCGAGGACCGGCCCGCGACGGTCGACTTCGAGTCGTGGATCGCCTACTACCCGTTCGACGTCGGCGAGGACGGGCCGCTCATGGACGCGCTGTGCGAGTCGCTCGTCCCCGAGGGCCAGGAGCCGTTCAAGCGCCGCATCATGGGTGGACTGGACGCGTCCTGGCTCAACCGCCACGGCGTCCCCACGCTCACGCTCGGCTGCGGGTACTGGTTCAACCACACCCCCCGCGAGCACGTGAAGATCCCCGAGTTCCTGCGGTCGATCCGCGTGGCCCGACGGCTGATGGAGGCCTGATCTTCGGGGGACTCCGCCTGCTCAGCCCTCCCAGAGACCCCGCAGGCGCTCACTCAGGTCGGGGGCGTCGACCACGTCGCCGTGGCCGGGCACGAGCCGGGTCGAGCCCCGCGCCAGGACCCCTTCGAGCCACGCGGTGTGCGCCTCCCGGTCCTGCACGACGTACCCCCGCCGGAACACGTTGACGCGGAACCCCGGCCCGAAGCCCATGGGCCGCAGCAGCCAGCCCATGGGGAACCAGGGCACGTCGGCGAGGTTGAGGAACGCGTCGCCGCAGTACAGCGTGTCCTTCACCACCACCCAGGTCTCCGCGTTCTTGGTCGCCGGGGCCTCCAGGAAGGCGACGTCGGGCGGCAGGTTCGCGGCGAGCTCAGCGACGGGGGCCACGGGGACCCTCCGCTTCTTCGTCAGCTTGCCGACGGCCTGGCTCGCGGCGAGCACGGGCAGGTCGGGGAAGGCCTCCCGCCAGGCCCGGATCGCCGAGGTGTGGAAGAGGTTGGGCGCCACGATCGCGCTCACCGGCCCGAAGGATTGGAGGTCGGCGAGGATCTCGTCCGTGGGGTCCGTGCAGGGGCTCACCACGGTCATGGACCCGTCGGCCATGCCCACGGCGAGCGTGTTGGTCTCGTTGCCGGGGCCGATCGAGTAGGTGCGGAGCAGCAGCGGCGGGTCGTCGTCGAGGACGGTCCACCCGGAGGGCGTCGCGGTCATGCGGGTCTCGGGCGGAGGAAGGTTGCTAACGTCCGTCGACACTTCGATGCGTTCCCGTCTTCCATTCGCGCTGCTCCTGCTCGTCGGCTGCGTCGTGGAGCCCGGACCCGAGCCCGAGGCGACGTTCGACTATCCGCTGGACGATGTCCTGCGCGTCGACCACCTCCAGGCGGTCGGGACGCACAACAGCTACCACGTCCAGCCCGCGTCGGACGCCATCCCGGACTGGAACTACACCCACGCGCCCCTCGACGAGCAGCTGGCGCTGGGGGTGCGCCAGTTCGAGCTCGACGTCTATCGACGAGGGCTCTCCTTCGACGTCTATCACGCGCCCTTGGTGGACGACGTCAGCACCTGCCCCGAGCTGCGGGCGTGCCTCGACACGATGAAGGGGTGGTCCGACGCGCACCCCGCGCACCACCCGCTGATGGTCATGATCGAGCCGAAGGACGGCTTCCCCGACGACGACCCCGAGCCGTTCTACGAGCTGCTGGAGGCCGAGATCCTCGCCGTGTGGCCGCGGGAACGGATCGTGACGCCGGAGGACGTACAGGGGGACGCCGCGACCGTCGCCGAGGGCGTCGCGGACGGGTGGCCCACGCTCGGCGAGACCCGCGGGACGGCGATCTTCACCCTCCTCGACAGCAACCGGCACCAGCAGTGGTACACGCACGGCCGGACGTCGCTGGACGGGCGCCTGATGTTCGCGAACGCGTCGCCCGACGACCCCTTCGCGGGCGTGATCCTCATGGACGGGCCCGTGGGCAACGAGGAGGCGATCGCCGAGGTGGTGTCGCGCGGGATCCTGGTGCGCACGCGGGCCGACGCGGGGCCGAGCGACCGGGATCCCGACGACACCACGCGTCGAGACGCGGCCCTCGCGTCCGGGGCCCACGCGATGTCCACGGACTTCCCCGCGCCCGCGGAGCCCGGGGGCTACAGCTTCTCGATCCCCGACGGCGCGCCGTCGCGCTGCAATCCGGTCACGGCGCCGCCCGAGTGCACGTCCGTCGCCATCGAGGACCCGTCGTTCATCGACCCCTGATGCGGCATAGTCCCGCCATGCATCGCTCGCGGATTCTGCTCGTCCTCGTGGGCCTCCTCCTCCCCGGGTGTCCCCCGGCCGGAGGTGGGGGCCACGACGACGACGCGACGGACGACGACGACGTGGCCGACGACGACGACGCGACGGACGACGACGACGCCGCGGACGGCAGCGCGGGCTGCGGGACCCCGGCCGCCCACGCGTCCGGCGGGGTGCAGGTCACGATCGACGCGGGCCCCGACGGCGCGGGGTCCCGCGGGTTCTTCCTCAGCCTGCCGCCGAACTACGACCCCGATCGACCGCACGCGGTGGTCGTCGGCTACCCGGGGACGAACTGGGTCGGCTCGCAGATCCAGCCCTACCTGGACCTCGAGGACGGAGCGCGCGACGACGAGATCTTCGTCTACCCGGACCCGCTGTGGTGGGACTTCGACGGCTGGGGGAACCTCGGCGGCTGGCGCCTCGGGCCGCACGCCCATCCCGCCGACGGCGAGCAGGACCTCGTCCTCACGGGCGCGATCCTGGACTGGCTCGAGGGGAACTACTGCGTGGACACGGGGCGGGTCTTCGCCACCGGCCACAGCTGGGGCGGCGACATGGCGGCCGTGGCGGGGTGCTTCCTGGGCCAGCGCTTCACGGCCGTGGCGCCCGTCGCCGCCAACCGCCCGTACTGGTTCGAGCCCGACGTCGGCGTGTTCGACGAGTGCACCGGCTCCCCCGCGGTGTGGACGTGGTTCGGGCAGAACGACGACCACTTCACCTGGCAGAACCATCCGGGCGAGTTCGGGGACGAGCAGGTCGCCTTCTGGGTCACGAACCGAGGCTGCGACGGCGTCGAGTCCTGGACTCCGCTCGGCCTGGGGGACGCCGACGACGAGTGCCGCGAGTACACGGGATGTTCGGCGCCGCTGCGCTACTGCCTCTACGGACCGGACTCCGGGCACCAGATCCCGCCCTACTTCAGCGCGACGACGATCGACTGGTTCCGCGAGTTCTAGATGGCCGGCGCGTACCACATCGGCCTGGAGCCGAAGCACCTCGACGGCAACGTCGGCCTCGGTCGCTATGTCTTCCTGCCCGGCGACCGAAGCCGCGCCGAGCGCATCGCCGCCCGGTTCGAGGACGTGGAGACGGTCGACAACCCCCGCGGGCACGCGTCGCACTTCGGGGTGCTGCCGTCGGAGTCGGGGCCGGTGGACGTGCTCGCCATCTCCACGGGGATGGGCCCGGCGTCGGTGGAGATCGTCGCGCACGAGCTCCTCGAGCTGGGCGCGCGGCGTCTGGTGCGCGTGGGCAGCTCGGGCGGTCTGGCGCCGGAGGTGCCGAAGGGCAGCGTGGTGGTGGCCACGGGCGCGGTCCGGGACGAGTCCACGTCGGATCGGTGGACGCCGCGGGAGTACCCGGCGCTCTGTCGGCCCGAAGCGGTGGCCGCGATGTGCGCCGGAGCGCGCGCGGCGGGCCTCGCCGAGCACACGTTCGCGGGGCTCGTGCACAGCAAGGACTCCTACTTCGGCCGCGAGTACGGCGTCGGCCCCCGGGGAGAAGAGAACGTCCGGTACATGCGCATGCTGACGGAGACGGGCGTGCTCGCCACGGAGATGGAGGCGTCGCTGCTGTTCGTGCTCGCGGCCTGCCGGTCTGCGGGCGCAGCGGTGCCCCTGTCCGTCGGATCGGCGGGCGTGCCGGTACAGGCGGCGGCGGTCCTCGCGGTCTACGGGGGCGTCGGCGCCGAGCTCACCGCGACGGCCGACGCGCGGGCGATCACCGTCGCGGTGGAGGGCGTGCGCGCCTGGGCAGCGCAGGACCGCGGCCGGCCCCCCTTGCCCGGCGCGGGCCGCTGGTAGGATCGACCCGCCACCCGAGGATCGACGCATGAAGGACCGCCTCTGCCCCCGCTGTCACATGGCCCTCCAGATCCGCCGCAAGGACGGCGTGATCGACTACGAGTGCACGAGCTGCGACGGCCGGGCCGCCACGTTGCTGGCCCTGAAGAAGCGTGTCCCCGGCGCGGGCGTGGGCGTGATGTGGGCGGCCGTGCTCGACGCGGCCGAAGAGGGCCCCCTCACCTGCCCGTCGTGCCGCAAGAAGATGCTGGCCGTGACGCTCACGCGCTCGCAGCTGAGCAGCGCCGGGGTGGTCTCCGGCGACGGTCGACGTCCCACGGCCGACCTCGATCTCGACGTGTGCAGGCCCTGCTCCCTCGTGTGGTTCGACCACGGAGAGCGCACGGCGTTGGGGGCGGACCCGTCGTCCGCCGCGGTGCCGGTGAAGGGTCTGCGGGCCCCCGCGCCGGTGCAGCTCCCGAACATGAACACGGGCACGATCCAGACGGCGCGAAAGGGGGGCGGCGAGTCCCTCACCAAGCCCGAGAGTCGCCCCGTGATGTCCGCGCGCAAGCCCGGGTCCGAGCCC
>Ga0114932_10003299_pt1 | contig 15993 bp, 15 predicted proteins | sample 2SBtaG_2_FD_87286 | JGI IMG/M metagenome (GOLD analysis project Ga0114932, IMG submission 87286) | Deep subsurface microbial communities from Kolumbo volcano to uncover new lineages of life (NeLLi) - 2SBTROV12_ACTIVE470 metaG | ecosystem: Environmental > Aquatic > Marine > Volcanic ...
GTAATAATCGTAGAAATAATAGTTATTCCTATGTTTTACATTCTATATGGTATACCATTGTTTTCTCCACTATTCGTACTAATAGTGTTGCTTGGATCATTCGGATACACTTTAGTAGGGACTTTATTAGCATCAATAGCAACAAGAACACGAGCACGCGAAATCATGCTGCCAATTCTTCTCTTACCTGTAGCAATGCCAATAATAATAGCGTCTGTTCAATGCAGCAACGCAATTTTATCTGGAGCTCATTGGGGACAATTCTCTAACGCATTCAATCTAGTAATAGTTTACGATATAATATTTCTTGGGGTAGCAATAATGACATTTGACTACCTAATACAGGAGTAATAAGACTACTATGCCAAAACCAAATCCGCGGCTACAACTTATGACAATTAGTTCGTTAATACTAATTATACTTTCCGTTTACATGATATTAATTTATGCGCCTAGGGAGATAATTATGGGTGATGTCCAGCGTGTTTTCTATTATCATGTATCGTCTGGATGGATAGCCGCCTTAGCATTTCTAGTAACACTGATAACAAGCATTATGTTTTTAGCAACCCAAAATAAGAGTTACGATCATGTAGCTATGTCCTCCGCAGAAATCGGAGTAATATTTACAACGATGAACATTGTAAGTGGATCTATATGGGCCAGACCTGTCTGGAATACCTGGTGGACTTGGGACCCACGATTGACAACTGCCACAATAATGTGGTTATTATATATTGCATATCTATTTCTACATGCAGGACTTGAAGGTCATGATCGTAGGCAACATATTACTGCTGTTTACGGCATAGTTGCATTTATCAGCGTACCACTGACCTTCATGGCAATACGCATCTGGCGCACAATTCACCCAGTCATCATTGGAAGTGCCGACCCAGATGCTGAAGGACAGTTTGACATGACTGCAAGAATGACTGTAACGTTGCTATTTACAGCATCAACATTTACAGTGTTGTATTTTACTATTCTATGGCATAGAGTCAGAATTCAATCATTGTTCGAATACATGTCCAAACTACAATATCAAATGCACAATGATTAGAGGAGAGATTGATGTTACTTGAAAATTCGCCGGCAGATACTTCTAATTATTTGATACTAGGTTTCACAATGCTAGCAATTATAAGTGGCGGTTATTGTATCTACCTCTTCAATCGCTTTAGCAAATTGAAACAACAAATATCAGTAATAGAAAAGTCAAACAGTACAAATAATAAAGACGCATAATTTGTCATAAGGTAATTGATCTAACATACGTCTACGGGTTATCAACCATATAGATGTTTGTCAAAATTATTGGAGGCACCACTAATGTTAGATGTAACACAAATTGAAAGTTTAGACTCTGACAATATGCTCGGGCATATTGTCTCGCTGCCGACCCAAATCACACAGGCATGGAACCATGGAATGGAATTGCCGTTGCCAGATGTTAGTAATATTTCCAACATAGTGATACTAGGAATGGGAGGTTCAGCTATAGGAGGCTCACTACTACAAACGCTTGTAGCACCCGAATGTAAAGTACCAATATCATCTAATAGAGATTACGAAATACCATACTTTGTAGGCCCTAACAGTCTCGTAATCGCCTTATCTTATTCAGGCAACACTGAGGAAACCCTTACTGCTCTTGAATCAGCACAAAAACAGAGCGCTCAAGTTGTTAGTATTTCCACTGGCGGACAAATTTCCACATTAACTAAAGAAAACAATGGGTTGTCGTGGCTTTATGATTACAAAAGTCAGCCGCGGGCAGCATTGGGTTACTCACTCATCCTTCCATTAGTATTGTTACATCGTATAGGTTTAGCACGAGATTTTAGTGCCGATATAGCAGAAACACAAAACATTCTGTCAGATCAGAATAGTCAGTTAGGTTCACAATCATCCTTAGCAACTAACCCTGCAAAACGTCTTGCTGGTCAGATGCTTGAAAGAATTATTTTAGTGTTTGCACCTGAGCCTCTGACACCTGTGGCACGCCGATGGCGTGGACAAATCGCAGAAAACAGCAAGGCATGGGCCCAATATGAAGAATTGCCAGAAATGAACCACAACTCAGTAGTAGGTCTAGACCGGCCCGAGTCATTTATTGACAAAGCATTTGTATTATTCATGAATTCGCCCGCTGCACATCCACGTAACCAACGTCGAATTGACCTTACTCGCCAACTCTTCCTCGGATCTGGCTATAACACAGATTGTGTAACTGCCCAAGGCAAATCTCGTATGGCACAAATGTTGTCCATGGTACATTATGGAGACTATGTCAGCTTCTATTTATCAATCGCATATGGAATTGATCCGACACCAGTGCAAAATATTGCATGGTTAAAAGAAAATTTAGCAGAATCGTCAACATAGTTCCATTACAGTCAACATGACACTTGACCTCACCAGCTTACCAAAGATAGTTCGTCTGCAATTGCGGATAAGACAGTATCCCATTCTAGGTAAAGAAATTCGAAGTAAAATGATGGATGAAATATTTCGTCGCGGAATCATAACTCCTGAACAGATGGACAATGAGGTGCGTCAGAGATCTATCGAATCCCAAGAATTAGACGGTCAGAACAAATCTCTAACTAAAGAGCCAGCTGAGATATGGAAAATACGCACAAGTCATGTGCGGGATTATCTTACTGAATTTTACTTTGCTTACAATCTACCAATGTATTTGTTCGATAACATCGTTAATACACTTGTTAAGAACCGTGCTGGTAAAAAACGCACAGTAAGCGACATAACATATAACCCCGAAATGGCTCCTTTAGACCTATTAATGGATCATGGCAAACAAATAGAGTCTCTAAAACCTGACGATCAACAAGTGTTTTCTCACCACTTAGCAGAAATAATAGTAGTAGCCATCAAGACAGTAGTCAGTGATAGATTAGAGTTTGTAGGTACTGCTAGGAAATGGTTCACAATTCAAGACTTGTTCAACATACTTGACAGACGGATTGGCACAGGAAAAATAGGTGGCAAAGCAGCAGGTATTGAGCTAGCCAAGATTATGATGCAAAGCAACAACCAACTTGCTAGCGAGATCAGTACACCTCAGTCGTATTTTGTTGCTACGGACGTGTTCGATCAATTCAAAGACACTAACAAACTAACATGGGTTATGAACCAAAAATATAGGTCGGCAGATGAGATTAGGGAACTGTATCCTACAATTAAAGATAGCTTTAATGATGGTTCGTTCCCAACTGACATTACTCAAGAACTACAAGACCTACTGCAAAGACACAACGGACAACCCATAATAGTAAGGTCATCCAGCCTATTGGAAGACTCTTATGGAACCTCCTTTGCAGGAAAATACCACAGCTATTTTTGCGCAAACCAAGCTAGCGCCTCGGAAAACTTAGATTCACTATCTAAGGCAATCTCCAAAATATATGCAAGTGTTTATAGTCCAGATGCGCTGCTCTATAGAAAGAAAATGGGATTATTAGATTACGACGAACGCATGGCAATACTAATCCAAGTAGTCGAGGGTGACAGACATGGTGATTGGTATTATCCACCAGTTGCTGGAGTTGCTTTTAGCCAGAACCAATACCGATGGACACCCCGCATTAATCCAGAGGATGGATTGGTGCGTATTGTATGTGGTCTTGGAACACGTGCAGTGGACCAAACAACGGACTATGCTCGGATGGTCGCATTAAGCCACCCCAACATTCGTCCAGAGTCAGGAGCTAACGCTATACAACATTACTCGCAGAAGAAAATTGATGTTATTAACCTGAAAACAAATAGATTTGAAACTCAACCAGCTACAAAAATACTACACGGAAAACTCAAGTGGCTAAGACTTGTAGCTATGCAAATCGCAGATAATTATCTAAGTAAATTGATCACAATAAACCCAAATATTGATACCAGAACCCTAGTATTAACCTTTGACCAAATGCTAGAACAAACTGATTTTGTCTCACAATTGAAGCGTATGCTAACACATTTGTCTAAGCATTATGATACAGCAGTGGATATTGAATTCACCACCAAACTCAAATATAAGGACAAAAAACCAACAGTATCAATCTGTCTGGTGCAATGTAGACCACAAAGTCTTCGGACTGAAAATTCACCTGTAACAATACCGACTGACATTAACAAAGCGCAAATAGTGTTCAAGTCTCGCGGCATTGTCCAAGATGCACAAGTAGACGATATCAGATTCGTAGTAATTGTACCGCTCAGCTCATACGACTCCATTAATGATCCCGCTAGAAAAACTCAGATTGCTCGAGTAATCGGCAGACTCAATCACGCACTGCAAGGCGAAAGATTTATCCTAATAGGGCCGTACCGATGGGGAAGCAGCAACCCAGACCTAGGTGTAAAGGTGACTTATGCAGATGTGCACAATACTAGGATGCTAATTGAGCTGGTACCAGACAGTGGCCCCAAGACAAGTGAGCCATCATATGGAACTCATTTTTATCAAGATTTAGTGGAAGCTAACATTTATCCACTGGCTATTAGCCTAGCACAAGATGAAACTCACTTTGATGAATCAATATTTAGGGATTCTCCAAATTTGCTTGGCAAACTTAGTCCTCAAGATGCAAGCTATGCTGATTTAGTCAAAGTATATGATATTCAAGAAATTACTAGTGGCAACACACTGAGTGTGGTAATGGTCTCTACCACCGAAGAATCACTGGGATTCATAAGTAATACTAACAAGAAGTAAGTTGTGCTATGTAACTACTTATATAGGAATAAACTAAACAATACACACTAATGTCAGCTTCTAATAGTACAAACAGGATAGTAACAATATATACTGATGGCGCCTGTGACCCGAATCCGGGACCAGGAGGATGGGCGGCAATACTCCTGTTTGGTACACACAGAAAAGAACTTTGTGGTAGTGCAGAAAATACCACCAACAACCGTATGGAACTTCAAGCAACTATAGAGGCTTTACGTTACCTTAAATCATCCTGTACAGTAGACCTATACACTGATTCAGAATACATCCAAAAAGGGATTACTAAATGGATGACTATGTGGCAAGCACGAGGCTGGCGTACAAGCAGGAAGAAACCAGTAGCAAATCAAGATCTTTGGCTAGAGCTGGTCAGTGCAATGAAACCACATGAAGTAGTTTGGAAGTGGGTGAAAGGCCACTCGGGAAACCCTCTTAATGAAGAGGTTGATACCTTAGCGCGAGAATCTATAACAAGAATTAACCAAAACAACATGGTTGATTCAATTCGTGCATTTACCGGTGCTTCTTGTATAGGGTCTACAGGTCCAGGCGGGTGGACAGTATTGTTGCTGCAAAACAAAGAAGTAAAAGTACTTTCAGGACAAGAGAAAACAACTACAGCAAATAGAATGCAACTCTTCTCCGCAGCACAAGCATTGAAGGCAGCACCAATTACCAAACCCCTAGACATCTACACCACATCAAAATATGTACATCAAGGAGCTAGCAAGTGGATGTCTAATTGGAGATTACAAGATTGGAAAACAAAATCAGGTAATACTGTAAAAAATCTCGATGTATGGAAACTCATCTCAATATATGTCGATAAATTGGACGTCAGTTGGCACCTATGTGGTTCCAACACATCAATATCAGAAATTGACGCAGCACATTATTTGGCTCAAAATGCTGCGTTAGGAAAAAACAATGAAGAGTTGATTAGATTACTCGAGATGCAATATTAAAGATAATCTCAGACTATGTATTATCTATTTGTTGTTCGTCCACAATCTGCCTAATTATTCTTTGTAGCTTTTGGTATGTTACGCCAATTTCCTCAGGTAACACACGCGTCTCAGCAATACTAGTCATAAAGTTGGTATCGCCAGACCACCTAGGTAAAACATGCATATGTACGTGATCTGGAACTCCTGCACCAGCCGCTGCCCCAATGTTTATACCTATATTAAAACCCTCAGGATCATATGCGCGTCGTAACGTTTTCACACAAACCTGACTTAAAATAGATAGTTCGATGATAGCAAACTCTGATAATTCGTCTATGGAAGTCACATGCATAATCGGGGCAACTAACAAATGACCATTACTATAGGGATACTTGTTTAGCATAACTATATTATGCTTCCCTTTGTGAATAATTAAATTTTCCTCAGATGGTGTCTTTTCAATATTGATGCAAAACAAACATCCTGTCACTGAATCGACCTCCCCAATAAGATAATCCATACGCCAAGGTGCCCATAATGTTTTCATTCCAAAGGATTCTACCAGCTTCATACCATTTGACGTAAACTAATAGACCTTTAGAATATAACTATGAACGAAAAAGTATTTTCATACACCACGATTTCTAAATCGCTAGCTACTACAGAATTCGGTCATCCACTCTATTATTACGATTCTACTGGCTCAACCAACAATGAGGCTAAAACCCATGCGTTAAACGGTGATCCTGAAGGCACCCTCATAGTAGCCAACGAACAAACTGCTGGTCGCGGCCGTTTCGATCGTCGCTGGTTTACACCCAAAGGAAGTGGTCTAGCTGTAAGCTTTATACTTAGATCTAAACTGTCAAATCCTGAGATTAGCAAAATTCCAATGCTTGGTGGTTTAGCAACCGCATATGCAATTGAACAGGTATGCAATATATCCCCCAAACTTAAGTGGCCTAATGACATCTGGATTGAACAGAAAAAAATTGCTGGGATATTAGTAGAAACAAGTTACACCCAATATTTGCCTGAGTGGCAAATATTGGGTGTAGGCGTCAATGTAAATTCTCGACCACTGGAAGTTACAAACCCTTCGTACGATGCGTCATGCTTAGCAGACATCATAGGACATAAAGTTGATCGAGTAAATCTCCTACAACAATTGGTACACAATGTTGGGTTACTATACAATCAGTTGGAACAAAACTCTATTAGGGAAGAGTGGCAGAAGCGTATGCTCTGGAGAGATCAATACATAGAAGTTATTGATTCCGGTCACAACCCAATTGAAGGCATAGCTTTAGGTATAGGATCAAACGGAGCTCTGATAATACAACTCAGCAATGGAGACCAACGCAAGATTTATAGTGGAGAAATAAGATTGAAGTCAAACTAGCACAAAGAAAACCTTGAGTATGATTTGTCAGTATTTTGTACGTAATATTTTGCACATTAAGTGACGCCATTGTAAACTCATTCCAAATATAGATAGTGAAGCTAACATTAACACCCTTCGCTCATATAATCACAAATATAGGGAAATAAATAATAAAAGGAACAATATTTTATGGACAACGAGTACCAATTCATTAAAGAGATACGCGAGCAACCGAACAAGATTTCTGACAGCTTAATGCATGCTGACAAAAATCTCAAAGAAATCGCTCAGCGTTACTCACAACAGATTGACCGCGTAATCATGGTTGGGTGTGGAGATCCATACATGCTTGGCATCGGAGCCACATACGCATTTGAAAAATGGGCACAATTGCCATCGGAGTCAATAGAAGCAGCAGAGTTTACCAATTATCGCCACAATTTAATAGATGAGCGTACGTTAGTGATTCTGATATCATCATCAGGCAAAACGGTTAAGGTAATTGATGCGGCTCGTCTAGCAGCACAAAAAGGAGCTCCTCGATTCTCGCTAACTAATCTTAACCCAAGTCCTATAACAGATGAAACAGATGAGGTAATTCATACTCAAGCCGGATGGTCCGATTCGTTTCCAACTAAGCAAACCACCACTGCACTGGCAAATCTATATGCATTAGCATTACACATTGCTGAAGCTCGAAACACTTACTCTAATCAAGACATTAGCATGCTGCGACAAGAACTTTATTCTGATATACCCAATGCAATTGCGGAATCGCTCAAACTAGAGAATCAAATGCAGGAGTTGGCTCAAAATCTACTTAAGGCACCTATATATACTTTCATTGGATCTGGACCTAACTGGGCAACAGCACAACTGGCAGCCGCTAAAATGAAGGAGACTAGTCAGAGCCGTGCTGAATCTACTAATCTGGAGGAATATGCTCATCTTCATGCTCTTTCATTAAGTGATGATGACCCCGTATTCATCATAACGCGACCAGGAGATATAGGAGAACGCGATAGACTGGTAAGCCAACACGTCAAAAGCAATCGTGGCAAGATTATCGTCATTGGTACTGCACAAGACAAAGAATTGTGGTCGGACTTAGAAGCTAATTACTACACTGTACCTGAACATAGTGAAATGTTTGGACCTCTGGTTGCCTGGATTCCTCTACAAATGTTCGCATACTTCACTGCAATAGCAAAAAATTGTAATCCTGATCGACCACCAGAACGTGGTCCAATGGACTTTTTACAAAAGATAATTTACACAAGTATGCTAGAAGGTTGGTTTGATCGTTAGGAAACACTCCAATCATGCCATCATCAGAACAATTTGACGTAATTGCATTAGGGTCTACTACTCTCGAACTGCTATCTTGGGTTGACCGATATCCAGGAGCCAGTGATGGAATTCACACAGACAAACAATTGTGGACTGGAGGTGGCATGAGCGGAAATGTAGCACATGCTGTAGCACAATTGGGAGGCCAGGTAGCACTAGTTGCTGCAACTGGTAGTGATAGTATCGGTGAAAGAATGGTCGAACAATTAAGGGTAGCAGGGGTCAATGTTGAATATATCCTTAGAAGAGACAACACTCTGTCACAACTCACTGTATTAATGGTAACTTCTGATTTAAAACGAGCCGGTCTGGTAATCACTTTACCTGCTGATTTACAGATTAAATCAGCAGAGGTCCCAGACAATCTTCTGAAATCTGCTAGGGTATTCTTCACTGACATGGATCCAGCAGATACAGCTATTGAAGTATCTAGACGAGCAAAAGACTTGGATATCCCAATAGCATATGATCTGCAAATGGCCCCTGAACGTGTGAACAAACCAGAGCACGCTAGAAATATCAACCACATGTTGCATATATCAGACTATCTATTTGCCGACGAAGAAAATTTTCTTATGTGGGGCGATTATTCTGACTTGTCTACGGCAATCTCTGCGGTTTTACACAAACATCCTGAAATGACCTTACTGATTACTAAAGGTTCAGCTGGATCTGTCATAGCAACTCAGGAACAAATCAATGAAATAAATGTATTTCCTGTAAATATAGTCGACTCTATAGGAGCAGGAGATGCATATCATGCCACTTTTTTGTATACACACATTACGCTAGGTTGGTCTGTGAAAAAAGCTTGTATATATGGTTCAGCGGCAGCAGCTCTCTCTTGCACAAAGGCTGGTGCAAGAGATGGTCTACCGACCCTTGAAGAAATAGACTCGTTTGTAAAGAGAGCCTAATATTAGACTCCTATGTTGTAACAAAATACAATGGTAGAATAATTGCAATTCTTGCTATTTATCATAGCTAGAATTGAGGATACAAACTTATGGCATCAACCATATCCACTAATGAAGTAGTGCGTATAGCACAACTTGCTCGCCTACACCTAACAGAAAATGAGCTAAAGTCATTCGGTAAGGACCTCTCTGAGATATTGGACTATATGAATCAGATTAAAAAAGTAGACGTATCTAATGTCCGTCCAACTGATAACACACTATACTTGCACACAATACTAAGACCGGACGAAGCACACCCATCTCTTTCTATTGATAAACTGCTCAGCAACGCTGCTGAAGTTGATAATGGATATTTCAGCGTACCTCCTGTACTAGGTCAAAATTAATACAGTGACTTACAACAAACCTACTAAAGAATGTGTGTTATGGACCTAGCTTTCCAATCCTTAGCCAGGGTATCTGATTTGCTTAGTACTGGGGATATCACTAGTGTTGAGTTGACTGAAGTGTGTCTTAGTCAAATTAATTCATTCGAGTCGGAAGTAAACGCATTTGTAACTATAAGCTCTGATTTAGCTATGCAGCAAGCAACCAATGCTGATATTGCCTGGCAGAACTGGATAAATGGCAAATCCGATCAAAAACCATCACCATTAAATGGTGTACCCTTGGCCATAAAAGATGTCATCTGTGTGTCTGATGTTGTTGCTTCTGCCGGCTCAATGATGCTCAAAGAATTTGTGCCACCTTATGACTCAACTGCTAGTGAACGTTTACGAGATGCTGGTGCAATTTTTTTAGGGAAAACAAACACTGATGAGTTTGCAATGGGTTCCTCTACCGAAAACTCTGCATTTGGACCAACCCACAACCCGTGGGATCTCAATCGTGTACCCGGAGGTTCCTCCGGAGGAAGTGCAGCTGCCGTGTCTGCCGGAATGTCATATGGTGCACTAGGAACAGACACTGGAGGAAGCGTCCGACAACCAGCAGCAATGTGTGGAGTCGTGGGACTCAAACCCACTTACGGACGTGTATCTAGATATGGTCTAATAGCGTTTGGTTCATCTCTTGATCAAATTGGAACGCTCACTCGAACTGTTGAGGACGCAGCTCTGTTATTACAAGTCATAGCAGGCCCGGACCTCAAGGATTCAACCACCCTCCAAAAGAAACCACCCAACTATCTAGAGGTGCTTTCAAGAACAGATAATCTAAAAGGGGTTCGTGTGGGAGTTGAGCATGAACATACAACTGGCTCCTTACAACCCGAAGTAGAAAAATCAGTGAAAGATACTATTAAAACGCTAAAACATCTAGGTGCAGAAATAGTATCTGTGCAATTGCCACATACTCAGCATGCCCTAGAAGCCTATTATCTAATAGCAAACGCTGAGGCATCTGCAAACCTCGCTCGCTACGATGGTATAAGATTCGGACAGCGTCGAACTGGCAATAACTTGTGGGAAACCTACATCAATACTAGGAGTAATGGTTTTGGTAAAGAGGTCAAACGACGTATCATGTTAGGTACTTATGCACTAACTGCAGGTTATTACGAAGATTATTATCTGAATGCACAAAAGGTGCGTACATTGGTCCAAAAGGACTTCGAACTAGCTTTCTCAAAAGTGGACGCAATTGTGGGCCCAGTAACACCTACAACAGCATTCAAGATAGGAGAAAAGATTGAAGATCCATTGCAAATGTATCTCTCTGATATATTTACATTGTCGGGAAACCTGGCCGGAATACCGGGAATCTCGCTACCTTGCGGATTTGACCAAAGTGGTCTCCCTATAGGAGTTCAATTGCTTGGTCCCACATGTAGCGAACAACAATTGTTAACGGTCGGCCACATATATCAGCAAGCTACAGATTGGCACAAACATATTCCCGGACTGGAGCATTAATATGAAAATTGTTATCCCTTTAGCTGGTTTTGGTAGCAGATTAAGACCCCACACATATAGCAAGCCTAAGCCATTGATGAACGTTGCAGGAACACCTGTTATTGGTCATGTGCTTAATATGTTCCAAGATGTGGAAGTGGAGGAATTTATTTTTATTACTGGTTACATGGGTGATCAAATACAGGAACATATTAGAAAAACATATCCTAACACTAGTACACGATTCTTGGAGCAAAAACAACTTGACGGACAATCTCCAGCTATTCTTCTAGCAAAAGAGTACGTGACGGGACCAATGCTAATAGGTTTCGCTGACACTATCGTAGAAACAGATCTAACCAAAATCAATACTGCAACAGACGAAGCAATCGCCTGGGTAAAACAGGTGAAAGACCCAAGACGTTTCGGTGTAGTTGTTAGGGATTCTAATGGCTATGTAACACAAATAATTGAAAAGCCTGAGTCGATGGAAAACAATTTAGCCGTTGTAGGATTTTATTATCTTAGAGACAGTCAGATGCTCATGAGTGCAATTGAACAACAAATCAATAACAATACACAAACTAAGGGGGAGTACTATCTAGCAGATGCTATGCAGATATTATTAGACCAAGGACTGCAAATGCAAGCAAACGAAGTAGAAGTTTGGAAGGATTGTGGTAAACCAGACAGTCTGCTAGAAACGAACAAATATCTTCTTGAGAACGGACATGATAACAGTGCGCAAGTGCAAGTTGACGGATCCGTAATAGTACCTCCCGTAAATATTCATATTGATGCAAAAATAACCAACTCAGTAATTGGACCATGTGCCACAATAGGTGCGGATTGCACTATTACATCGTCAATCATAAGTGATTCCATTGTTGAGCAGGGTGCACAGATTGAAGACACTGTTCTTACACAATCCCTAGTTGGTCGCTTTACTAGTGTAAAGGGACAATCCAGCACATTTAATGTAGGTGACCAATCTGAAATTGGGTTCGAATAACCAAACACCTAATCTACGTCTTTTTTATATAACTGTTTGTATAATTTGCTTAGCATACGCACCTGACGCTCCGCATGATAACTTGATCTAACTAAAGGAGCGCACTCGACCCAATCAAACCCTAAATCTTTTTCAGCGTATGATTTTATTTCATCAAACTCATCCATTGTATAGTAACGTTCAATTGGCAAGTGTTTCCGAGAAGGTTGTAAATATTGACCCACAGTAAGAATGTTTACTCCCCAGCTGCGAATATCAGAAATAGTTTGTTTAATTTCCTCCATAGACTCACCTAATCCTACCATTATGCCGCTTTTAGTAAGAACATCCGCGTCTATCTTGCGAGCATTACATAGCACCATTTTTGCCCATTCAAAATTATCTTGTGGTTGTACTTTCTTAAATAACCTCGGTACAGTCTCCACATTATGATTGAGTATCTCTGGACGTGCCTGCATAACTGTCTGTAATGCTGAAATAGACCCCTTGAAATCAGGTATTAGAACTTCTACTGAACAGCCAGGATGCTGTAAACGAATTTCCCTTATAACCATGGCAAACAAAGGTGCACCTCCGTCGTCACGCTCATCCCTATTCACACTAGTAACAACTGCATGTTCCAGATTCATTTGCTTCACAGCTGCAGCAATACGACGCGGCTCATCCCAATCTAATACCCTAGGTCGACCCGTTATAACATCGCAAAAACCACAAGACCGTGTACATATATTTCCCATCATCATAAAAGTTGCCGTTCCAGAACCCCAACACTCCCCAATATTAGGGCACTGAGCCTCTTCACATACTGTATGTAATTGGTTTGAACGCATCAAACCAATTAGTCTTTGGTAGTTTTCACCTCCTGGAGCTCTAACTTTTATCCAAGGCGGTCGCCTACCTATCTTTTTGGTTGTCGGTTCAAGATGCAACACATCGGTCGCCATTATTAATTCCTACCTATACATAAGTCAGATGATGATCTATCTGACGAGATCATTTCCTTATCAAACATCCTTCCAAATTCACAAATCACAGTACTTTGCACATCTTGTATTGTGGGCACATCTGCTAATACCTCAGACATAGAGATGGTTCCATAACCTTCGAGACCACACGACACGATGCCTTCAAAATAAGAATCCTGAATATCGACATTAAGAGCAAACCCATGTTGACTAATCCCGTTCTTGTCTACTCTAACACCGATTGATCCTATCTTACGAGGCAAATCGGTATTTTTATATGAAGTGAAGTGTCCGTTCGGTGAAGCACAAGATTCCACCCATACTCCAGTCAAACCAGGCACCTGCATAGACTCAATACCATAACCACGTAATATATTGATTAGCATGACCTCTAGTTTACGAATATAGCTTATATAGTCTGAGGTAAATATATGTGACTCGTCCATATAAAGACTTCCTAAATCCAATATAGGATATCCGACCAACTGTCCTGGCCCATGATAAGTAATACCACCACCACGATCAGTTTCACAAACTACAATGTCATAATTGATTAATTGATCATCAGTGTAAAGCAAATGCTCATGCTTTGCTGAACTACCGAACGTGTAAGTGTGAGGATGTTGTAACAAGAGTATACAATCGGTACGTTTGCCAGCTGCTAGCTCAGCAGCTAACGAAGATTGCAAAACGCACGCATCTGCATAATCAATTGTACCGATCTTTATGGCTTGACATAATGTTCCCATTAACCAAATTGTACCACCCAAATGTATTCGAATTGTGGCTCAATATCAAGATGATATAATCAATATACCGTATGCCCAATACCTATATGGATCCTTTAGAAGCCACCTATCATCTACGTAAGGTTGACCCCCGATTCAATCACTTGATCGATCTTCATGGACCACCAGATATTCAGCGCACTCGCAACACATTTAAATCACTGGTGCATACAATCATATACCAGCAATTGTCTGGAAAAGTAGCTTCTGTCATCTACAAAAGATTTCTCAATCTGTTTCCAACCAGCCACTTTCCAACACCAAAAAAAGTACGGCAACTATCTATAGTAAAACTACAGACGGCAGGTTTATCTATACAGAAAGCAACAACTATACACGAGCTTTCCGACCAATATATTCAAGGCCATATTCGCCCGCGCAGATTCAGATATATGAGTACTGATGAAATTACACATATGCTGACTCAAGTTAAAGGTATTGGGCCGTGGACAGCAAGCATATTTCTCATGTTTGCCCTTAACTATCCGGACATAATCCCTACCGGTGATTTAGGAATTAGAAAAGGAGTCCAGAAACTGTGTAATTTAAGTCAGATGCCTGAACATAAAACCATATTGCAAATCGGCGAACCTTGGAGACCTTTCCGTACAGCTGCTAGTTGGTACCTTTGGCGACTCCTAGAAACAAAACCTTAGTTAACAATATGTTTGCTATAAACTATTGATCTATTTTGTTAGTGTAATTGAAATGTATGAACTATTACTTCCTGGATCACTGCCTTTTTTATTGATATTAATTTTAATTGGGATAATACTACTTTATGCTGGCCCCAACTTACGTACGTTGAAGCGTATTTGGCTAACATCTACTTTGTGTGCTTATTGGCTTATGAGCACACACCTTGGCGCCACATATCTAGAATCATTTCTGAACCAAGATTTCACCACTATAAATGCTAATATAGAAACAATAGGACCAGATGCAATAGTTGTACTTAGTGGTGGAGGACACACATTAGCTAACAACACAAATACTATTAATATAGTATCAATTCACACAGCATACCGCATCTTAGAGGCGTACCGTCTGCACAAAAAACTACCTGAAGTGCCTATTATTCTTTCAGGTGGAATCGGCAATTCGCTCGCGTTATCAATTCCTGAAAGTGAACTAATGCGACAAAAATTGTTGGATTTAGGTGTGAAAGACAACCTATTATTAATGGAATCCAATTCTCAAAACACTTATGAGCAAGCTATAAATGTTGCTAAACTAATGGCCCGTCTAGACATGAAAAAATTCATATTGGTAACTTCACATACCCATATGAAACGAGCACTAGCTACTTTCCGAACACAAGATCTTTACGCAATACCATCTACAACATTTCATGCAGAAATGAATACTCACCGGATAAAGTGGTCTTTATATCCTACCAAGACTGACCTAGCCCGAAGCCAAAATGTTATACGTGAAATTGCAGCATATCTGTATTACAAACAACAAGGTTGGATTACTATTTCTGACGCTTTTAACTGACTTAGACAAACTATATATTGACGAATTATTGCTGTGGATATATACTACAAAGCATGCAAAAGGTGGTGGCACAATGAAAGACACTCTATCAAATAATAGATGTGTCTGCGGTTACCTAAATCATAAAAACACACGTGTGAACTCGAACTTATGCACGTGTGTTTTTGATTCACAAACCCATAGGAGGAATCATGGATTATGGAATGATCGGCAAAATCGAGAAGTCTAAGCGATATGCTGAGGAGCCTGAAAGATTTAGCTTTGACGATTTCACTATAAAGTTTGATGGGGATAACAATGACCACACAGTCACCTGTGACCATGGAACACTATGTTGTGACTGTGAATTTTTCTCCGTCCGAAAAGTATGTAGCCACACCATGGCATTAGAACGATTGCTGCACCAGATGTTGCCTAGTCCAGCAATGGTTTAATCACAAATTGCACCATGGTAAATAAACTGTATGTTAGTTGGTAATCCA
>Ga0114932_10003301_pt1 | contig 15966 bp, 12 predicted proteins | sample 2SBtaG_2_FD_87286 | JGI IMG/M metagenome (GOLD analysis project Ga0114932, IMG submission 87286) | Deep subsurface microbial communities from Kolumbo volcano to uncover new lineages of life (NeLLi) - 2SBTROV12_ACTIVE470 metaG | ecosystem: Environmental > Aquatic > Marine > Volcanic ...
AGGCAGCGCCGTGCTTCCGCCTCGCTTGCGATTTTTCGGCGGGCCATGCGCACCTCCTCTCGTGGGAGGCCAACGATCGCACGCTCAAGCCGCTGAAGCTCCCCGGTGTCGCTGATGGGTCACGCTACAAACGCCTGCTCGGGAGCCGGCTTCGCGCCCGCAATGCGGATGCTCAAAAGGTCGAGGTGCGTCTTGCGTGCAACGCTCTGAACCGGATGCTCGCGACGGGCGCGGCCCGGTCCGAGGCGATTCGCTGATGTCCTGCGCATGGAAAATAGGCCACTGCGCCCGATCGGCACTTTGTGCAACAACGCCCTGGCCCGCTACCAAATCGCCGAGAGCGTCTGGAACAAGCGCACCAAGAAGCCCGAGACGCGGATCATCCACAAATTCGTCCGCGTGGACGACCCGAAGGCCGTAGACCGGCTGCGCAAGCTGGCGAAGAGGCAGCTACGGAGAAGCGCCGCGTACGCATCGAAACCCAATTCTGGGATCACGGGTTGTAGGAGAGATCCAACGGACTGGCAACCCGAACGAAAACGTTTGGTTTCCCGCTCCCCAACAGCTGTACTTTGTTGCGTCGAACGCAAGGCCAATCGTGGCGTCCCCGCCGTTCGGGAAATCACCCAGATTCGGCCAATTGCTCTCAGTCATTGAGGCTCCGACCGGGGGCCAATGTAGATTGAGGAATTTCCCTTGATTGTACGGATTTTCAGAAGAACTGCGCGGCAATAGCTTTCTGCCTCTGATGTGCTCCATGACGTTCCCGACAACGTCCATCACGCCCCACGGGCTCGAGTCCAGTGGCCTGCTGCCGACGGGCAACGTAGTCCCGTGGCCGCAGCCCCAGTGCTTCTGAGGCGCAGGTCCACACTTCTGCGAGCTGACAGCGGCCAACTTGCAAACGTCGACTCCGGCGGTAACCGGGTCTGGAAGCGGCAAGCCAGGCATAGCCTCCTTGCACTTGGCCGCTCCAACGAAGCTGCATCCACCCAGAGCCGCTCGGGTCCACTGCAATTCCGAAGGCAACTTCCACCCCTTACCCAACCAATTGCAGAACCCGGATGCTTCAACAGCTCGTAGACAGTTGGCCGGATGGCGCTGCCTGGGGGGCGCGCTAAAGTTGTTCATCGCCTGGGGAAACCCGCCGCAAGATGCAGGCGGAGCCTTGCAGCTGCCTGCGCCGACACACTTCGAGTACTGCGCGACAGTAATCTCGAATTTGGTCACCTCATATGCGTCCAGAGAAGCCGAGACCTGCGGAAAGCCGGCCGTGGATGAGATACCGGGTCCGAATCCACTGCAAGAATTGTCAGTGAGTGGATTGCAGCCGATCCAAAAATCACCCTTCGGAATCTTCGCCGTTGTGGGTGGAATCATGCTCGCGGTGGCCATTGAGACGCCCACGGTCGCCAAGTCCTCTGATGACGCACCGGAGTCCTTGCTGGCTGTAGCATCCGGAGTAGCTTCCACGTCTGGAGCCTCAGCATCGGCGCCGGCATCCGGTATCCACCCGATATCGCCGTACCAGGCGTCACTCGCGCTGTCGAATTGCAGTACGCTATCGTTCTCTTCCGGCGTGTCCAAGCTGGCCAGATCCATCGGTTCCGGCGCATCCGCGCCGTCCCGCTCCTCCGTATTGAGTCCATCCGTACCGTCCTGTTGACCGATACTGATGGAGGACACGTCGGGGGATTGCCCTTCTTTCGCTTGGGAGCAGCCACAACTCACGATCGCCAGAATTGCGACGTAATCGGCCACACGACTCCCGTGACACCGATCAGACACGATACCGGAACAGGCTGACATACGAGGCGTCGTTAGCTGAAGCCAGCAACAGCTCTGCATCGCTTGGCCAGAACCACCGGCCCAACTGCAGTTTGGTTGCCGTTCACGCTCATAGAGTTCAATTCCGGCGCAAGATTCGATTTTTCGTTCGGATTGGCGGCGACGATGCCTTTCGCTGCGGCGAAGGTCGAGTCAGTCAGAAGTAGCCCAGGATGCCCGCTTGCCATCGCGATGATTGCATTCGGCACTTTCATGATGGCCTCCCACACTTTGTCTATCCCCTGCGACGTTTTTGGAGGCAATTGGAGGGCGACCACTGCCTTCGTGCCGCAGTAGTTGTTCGTGATGGTGGCTCCCAAGAACAGCGAGTATTCAAGGCTGGGGTAGTAGAATTGAAACGCGTAAATCGGCGCGTGGAAGACGCCGCCCGAAAACGCGTCCCCGTACATTGTCCCCAAGCCTTCCAAGAATGTGTTAAATGATATGACGATGTTCTTGGGCGGTAACATCGTGACTGAATTGAGGCTCTGCCCGGGGTTGGGACCTTGAGTCGTCGCGTTCTTCCAAAGCCCGATCGTCGGACTGAAAGACTTTGGGTTGCTCATGGCTCCGAAACAATTCGAAGTGAGAATGTGACTTGGTTTGCCTTGGCCGTCTGCGCCCGGCGCCTGCTGCGCGTCGGGGAATCCGGCCAAGACGGCATTGCCATCGATCTTGATTTGCATGCCCTGCGTAATGTCGAAAAAAGTACAATTCCGCACAGCGATGCCGAAACCCTGAAGGTACATGCCATGACTGTGGTTGAAACCGTGGTGAAACACCGGATTTGGCAACTTCGTCTTCTTGTTCCACGGGTTCGAACTCGGACCGCCCGTCCCTTGGAAGAGCCAATATGGTGCGCCGTTGAACGCCGCTCCCTGCGAGAATACTCCGAAGTGCTCTAACCGACAATTCTCGATCTGCACATGCGTTGCGCTTGTCGATGTCACTATTCCGGCGTGAATATTCAGCCAAGTCGAAGCTCCGTAGTGAATGTACTTCGACGCTCCCAACTCTCTGATGACGAGATGGCGCAATTGTATCCCGGAGCAACGCTTTGAGATGAACACGCCATTCGACATGCCCTTCATCACCAATCCTTCAATCACGACGTGGCAGATGCCCTGCGCGAACGATATGGCAGTGGGTATGTAACGCAGGTGACCCGGATACGAAAGCGCTTGTGTGAACTCAAGCGGCAACGGCGCGAGTGCGTGCGGTGTAACCAAATCGGCCTCGTGAAACTTGAACTGCAAAACCGCCGTGCCGCGCTGCTCAGCTCGAATTGTGATCGGAGCGGACTGTGTGCCAGACCGGCGCACGTACAACACAACTCTTGTCCTCCCGTACTCGTTTTCAACGCTCTTAGGCAGGTGAAATGAAGCATCGCTGTAGTTTCTGCTGTACACGCCCGCCTTCAGAATGACCGTTGTGCCCGCCCCGGCCGCATCAACTGCCACCTGCGGATCTGAGTGTGGATTCAACTCCGATCCGACGGGCTCACTAGCAACTCTCGGGAAGTCTAGCGGAGCGACCCAAATAAGCAGCGGATGGCCGGTTGAAATCGATGGCTTGCACTTTGGAACATAGTAGCGTTTGGGTTGATACGGTTCATCTTTGGCAAGGATAGCTTCACCATCGAAACGGTCATCCAGATCGTCACTCCAATGAGCCGCGTGTTCTTGGACGAATTCCCGAAAGCCATAGTAGTCTTCGCCGAAAGTGGTATCGAATGCACTGGGAGCCACGGGGTATTCAATGTGCCCTCGCCCACCAGGGTTGCCGATCTGCGCCCTTGACCCGTCGCCGTGGCTGTGTAAATCCACTTCGGGGCGCTGAAAGGATCGTGGAGCTTGCGGTGGCGATAATAGTAGTCGCGATGAGTCTTCGATGCTTTGGCGGGAGAAGGCGACGTCCCCGTCGATCGTCGGACTTGTTTCGGTCTCTTCGGCCCGATTGGGAAATCGCGAACGCTCGCCGTGCGAATGCGCCGCCATCCCGTCATCGAGTCCGTCGAACGCAGCACCTGCAACCGGAAGAGTTGTTGGGCCTGGGCCGACGAGAGATGAGCCGGACGCACCCCGGAATCGACGCCGCAGCGCCGTGTGGCGGCGTCCATGTGCCAAGTCCGACGATTGATCCTTGACTCCACGTAACGCGACGATGTTCGGACGTGTTGCGCCGCCCGGCGGAGGCGGAGCGGTTGCGACCTCACGGCTGTTGTCGATCGAATCTCCTCGCGCACCTGCAGGCAGGTGGTCCACTTTGTCGAGTGGGCGTGCATCGACAAGACTGCAATCGGCGCAGGCAGCATCTGGAAGGTCATCTTCGGGACGGCCAGCCGTGATATCGTGACCGATATCCCAGCCAAACTCGAAGCCGATGTCGAGGCTGAGAGTCGCCGTCTTCGCATATGCCGTGGACGAAGAAAGCTCCACTCCGACGCGAAGGTACTCGGCAATATTGGTGCCAACATCGTAATCTTGAGAAAAGAAAAAATCCGCCACTGGAATCGGCCCGAACACTGTGAAACGTTCCCAAACCAGCCCGTCGGCGCTCCATTCACCAATAATCGTAAGATCCGCCACAGATTCGTCGTGATTGGTGATCCGCCAGAAGGCAGTAAATGTATTGACGAGGAAGCCGAGCCGCCAGAGCCGTTCGGGAATCCATGTGACCGAGGCAATGTTGTCCTTACACCGGATTTGCTCGTCGTCCAGAACGGTGATGACGGTCTGGCCTTTCCAACCTGACATAAGGCGGTCCCCTCCACGTTAGTCACGCTTCAATGCTGAACCGTACTCGGTCACCGCTCGATTTCATCTGCCTTCTGGCACCGCACTCCGAGCGGCGCTGTGCGGCACGCGAAGTTCAGGATGAGCAGCTACGAGAGGGGTCGAGCCCGTTGAAACTCTCCAGAGTAGCGGACGCAAGCTGCTGAGTGCCCGGCATTAGGCCTAGGTGTAGTGTCGTGCAATAAGTGTCAATGTCACCTGGGCGCTCTGCACCGACGTTCCGCCGTCGTTTTTGAGCCGCAAACCGTACCGAACCTTTGGTCCGAAGTCCGAAGTTGTGCTGTATTCTGCGGAGCCCATTCCCTTAAAGGTGACGCCCGTGAACACCTCGGTAGAGAAATCCCTCCAGTTCACTCCGTCAAGGCTCCACTGCCCGATGAGGTCCATTTTGCCGCTGCCGTCGATGCTGTGGACGTTGTAGAACGCTTTCACCTTGGTCGTGTTCCGGCCCACGTCCCACGTCGTTTCGTCTGTGTAAAACGTTTCTTGAGTCGCGTCGGAACTCGCCGCGTCAGATTTAGAGGCGATGTTCTGTTCGCGCATCACGCGAATCATGGATGCCGGTGCGCCGTTTGCCATATTTCCGCCCTTTCTGTGGTTGGCCGATAAGCTTCCGATTGAACGGTAGATGCGTAAACGTAAGGGCTCTCACCATGCACGTCAACGGGAATCTTTGGCCGGGGGTGCGGCTGCCTGCGATCGGGGAGCGCGTGATCACGCGGCGAGCATTTCCCGCGCTCGTTCGCGCCAGTTGCCGTTCATGAGATCGGTTCGCAGCACCGCCATGTCCGCTGCGCCGAGCTCACTCCAGCGCTTTCCCTGTAACTTCAGCCGCTCGCCGGTGACGTGGTAGTTCGCACTCTCGACGGCACCACTTCCGACCCGCAGGCCCTCCGCACGGTACGTCGGGTAATCCATGCGGTCGAGGTTGTTGCCGAGGTACGTCCGCAGCTCGTCGATGGACTTGTTCGCCGCTTCCCGCGTTGGCTGCAGGAAGCGCAGGCTGTCGACGACAGCCTGGGCGTCGCCGGCTTCGACTCGCGCGATCTCTTCGCGAGCCCACCGACTTGCGGCCTTGTCGTCGTCGATGTGGAGCGTCCGCGCGGTGCATAGCGTCAAGAAGCTGGTGCAAATTCCTCAGCGCCGCCGTGTTGGCTTGAATCCGGCGATTTACTTCCCCCTGGTGTCGTGATTAACAAACTGTGCGACCTGCACAGCAATGCGATTGATGTTGACCTCGCCTTTGATGGCGTCGACTTCTCGCAGTTTTCGGCGAAATTCCCGGTTCATGCGCTCGAGCGCGTTGGTCGACCGGAGCGCCGGCCAGAGGTTGGCGTCGTGCTCGTAGAACGTCAGGCACGCGTCGAGGTCGTTCTCGACGATGTCGGCGAGCTTCGAGGCGACCGTCCGGTACTTCTCGATGAACGCCGCGGCGCGACGCCTGGCTTCTGTTTGGCTCGACGCCTTGTAGATGGCGGCGCACTCCTTCGGCGCCGTCTTCTTCAGCTCGCGGCTGCTGCGACCGACCACCTGGCGCACCTTGTGAACGGTGCAGCGTTGGGGCGGGACCCGGGGCCATTGCGAGCTGAGGGCAGCGAGCAGGCCGGCGTCGCCGTCGGTGATGACCAGGCTCAGGTTCGCCACTCGCAGCCCTCGCATCGTCAGTCGCGAGAGCATCGTCGTCCAGCTGTCGGTGCTCTCGCTGGCCGCGTGCTGGATGTCGAGCAAGTCCTTGTAGCCGTCTCCGTGACGCCGAGGGCGACGAGCAGCGCCTCTCTCCGCGAACTGCCACGGACAAACGGCACGTACAGCGCGTCGAGAACCACGTAACGGACGTCCTGGCGGACCGGCCTGTTGAGCCAGCGCATCGTGTCCTCGGCGACGTCGCGCACCCAGCCATTCACCGACTCGTGGGACCACTGCCGGCCCGCCACATCGGGGCTCACTGCGGCCAGGTCGCGGCTTGAGAGGCCGCGGAGCCAAAGCTGCCGGCAAATGTCCTTCAGTGGGTGGGGAGCGCGCTTGAGCAACGGGACCCAACCCGGGCGAGAAGCGCCGGAACGTGGCTTGGGCACGCTGACCGTCACGGGCCCGACTGCGAAGTGGAACGTGTGCGCGCGAGAGCCGCTACGGTGCCCGACACGGCTGCCGGAGCGCTATTCAGGCGCAGTTGTCCGGTGGCCCGGCTGCTGCTGCGACGGCCTCGTACATGCAACAACGCCCCCTCGCAGGACGGTTCGTGCCGTGGTGAGCAACTCAGGCTACACCGGCTCCCAATGCTCATGCAGCCAGCTTGAAATCTGTTCGAGGCTGGCGTGGTTCGCGATGATCTCGACGATCAGGAATGACTCGGCCTCGCCCGGTGGCACGACAACGCGGTAGCCGTTGAGCCGCAAGAAAACCATGGTCAGCGCAATGGCCACCCTCTTGTTGCCGTCGATGAAGCCATGGTTCCTCGCCAAGCTCTGCAACAGCGCGGCGCCCTGTGTGGCCAACGTGTCGTAGTAGCCAGACTGCGGGCGATGCAGGGCGCTCTCGATCAGCCCAAAGTCACGCACGCCGTGCTGACCACCGAACCTGTCGATGAGCAAACGATGCAGGTGCAACGCCTCTTCCAACGTTGGGTACAACACCGACTTCATCTGCGGCTACTTGGCTAAACGCCTCAGAAGCTCGTCATTCTCGTTCATGACGTCGGTGGCAGCGTCGTGGAACGCAGGTCGAACCCGGACACGCGCTAAGAGGAGCTTTGCCGCCTCAGTGAGCACGCTGCTCAGGGTCCGACCTTCCGCTTTTGAATACGCACGCAGCTCGTCGAGGACATCGGCTTCGATTTGCGAGCTGAATTTGGTGAGGTTGCCCATAGCCAATAACGTAGTTACGTAGGCCTGCAGCGTCAAGGTGTTTCATGAACTGTCATGATGCCGTCATGCAGAGAGCCGAGCCTGGCGTTGGCTCTAGGCGGTTCTGCGAAGCAGGTTCGCCGACCGGATCCCGAACGGGATCCGGGGCCGCCGTGCCCCATCGCAACGTCAACGCTGCGTCGCAGACGCCTCCAACCGGATCCCTGTCTTGCCGACGCTAGAGTGTCCCGCCGGCAATGGCCGCTACGGCTTCGGATGCGGAACCGGCTTCGGCTCCGGCCACCGTCACGGAAACGGAGCGCATCGAGGCGCCAGCCGCGATGCTGCGACCCCAGGCCGACCAGCGGCGTCGCAGACGCCTCCAACCGGATCCCTGTCTTGCCGACGCTTGAGTGTCCCGTCGGAACAGGTCGCCACGGCTTCGGATTCGGCAACGGCTTCGGCCACCGTCACGGAAACGGAGCGCATCGAGGCGCCAGCCGCGATGCTGCGACCCCAGGTGATCGGGCGATCGCGGATTCCTTCTCGAAACGTGTGACTGAGAGGCCCCGTTCGGACGGCCTGTGTGAAGCGATCGGGGGACGGACCCTTGCATATTACATTTTCATCCAAGCACACGAACGGCCGTGTTCCTTCGTTGGAAAAAGTAATATGAAAGGGTCAGACCCCCTTGCCGCCGTGCCCCATCCCCGAGGTTCACCGACCGGATCCCGAACGGGATCCGGGGCAGAACCACGAGAGTAAAACTGATCCCGATAACTTTTACTCTCGTGATTCTGAAGCTGGCTGGAACGTGCGCCGCGAACCGCACTCCACCAGCGGCGCTCGTTGTTCTCGTCTTGCCCCGCTTGGACCCGGGACGTAATCTCGCGAAAACCTCAAACAGGGCGACAAACGCGTGGTCAGCAAAAAGAACAGCCCATCGGGCACAAAGGCCAAATCCAGCAGGCGCACCGTCGCATCGCTGGGCAAAGAGGTCGTGGAGCTTCGCGCGGAGGTCGCCGAGCTGCGAGAGTCCCTGGCCGCATGGCGAGCCGCACAGAAACCAAGCGCCCCCGTCCAGGTCCCTGCCTCCGTCGATATCCCGGCCCCCGTCGTCGCTGCCGCCGCAGCCGCCGTCGTCAAACCTGTCGCGCGGTCCGCAGCCACTGCGCCGCCCCCCGCCGCTGATGCGGTTGCCGAGGACCGCGGCAACGACCCCGTCGCCGAGCTACGCGCGTTCCTCGTCGAGATGTTCCGCCTCGCCCTCGTGCCGCTGCCGGAGGACGAAGACGACCGCGAGGAGCTGTTTGGTCGGTTCATCTCGATGATGCACAGCGACCGCCGCGGCACCGCCATGCTCAATCAGAACATCCTGTCGTACGTCTGGGATCCGTTCCGGCGGCGCGTGGCGATGTACCTCAAGGACGCAGGCGATCCCGGCAGCTTCACCGTCACCCGGATGCACCCCGACGAGCTCGACGCGAACGCCGACCACGTCAAGCTGTTCATCAAGGCACGTGCCCGCATGCCGACGCCGATATCGGTGCGCCGCGACGCCAAGCTCGACAACGCCTGGCGCCTCGAATCGAGCTCGCTCTGAGTGCTGATTTGCGCTGAGCTCTATTTGAGGGTTCGCGCGCACCGAAAGCCGATGAATCGCACCTTGTTGAGCGGTCCGTAGCCGTTGCGGGCAGCGTAGACGGCCTCGTTGCTGCCATATTTGTGGCTGCCACCGCGGAAGACCTTGTTCTTACCAGTCGCGGGGCCCGTCGGGTCAGCGAGCGGACCGGGTTTGTAGTCGCCTTGCCAGTCCCAGACCCACTCCGCGACGTTGCCCAGCATGTCGTAGAGGCCCCACGCGTTGGCTTTCTTCGTGCCGACCTTGTGGGCGCGGACGCCGCTGTTGTTGTCGTACCAGGAAACGTCGCTGGGTTTGTCGGGGAAGTCTCTGCGGTGGCCGGCGCGCGCGGCGTACTCCCACTCTGCCTCGGTGGGCAAGCGATACCCGCCGCACAGGAGCTTGGCGACGCCGACGCGCCACTGCACCTCTTCGGGCAGGATCGTGTAGCACTGGGGCAGGCCGCGGCGTTTGCTCAACCGATTGCAGAACGCGGCCGCGTCCACCCACGAAACCATCTCCACCGGGCAATCCTCGCCGCAGTGTTTGGCCCAGGCTGGGTTGTTCGCCGTGACGGCCTTGTATTGGCGTTGCGTGACTTCCGTTTTTTGAATCTCGAAGGGGCGCGTGATCTTGACGACGTGATGGGGCGCGTCGGCGTTGTTGCCGATCGGGACCTTGAAGCCCATCGTGAAACGGCCAGGCTCGATGCGCACAAACCCGGGCGTCACAGCGCTTGCGTCAGCTTTGGTGCCCGTCGCGGTGGCCGGGATGACGGCGGCTGGGGAGTCCCCTTCGCCCAGCTCGACGATCTCTTCGGCGGTGCTTTGGGCGGGTGGCGGCCCTTCGTCCGGGTTGCGCAGCAGCAACCACGCGGCCACAGCGATCACGGCGACGACCCCAATCGCGACGTTGCGCGCGTTGGTGTTGTGCGCGGTCGGCAGGTCGTCTTCGGGCGCTTCGGGCTGTGGTAGTCGTGGCTCAAGTGCCATCCCATACCCCCATCTGCACGACACACAACCGCATCGCGGTCCGCGATCGATAACACACCCCACGACGATGGCCCATGCAGGCTTGGGCGCGGATCGTTTGAGTCGGCGCTCGCCGGGGATCCGCAAAGCCGCGATGCCGAAGGCCCGCCTGGCGCGCAGCAGCGCCTGCGCTGCGCAGAAAACCAACTACGCATGGGGGTCGGCTCAGTTCGGGAGGGCGGCGCGGCAGCGCCCCGGACTGAATCGAACCGCACCATGCAGGCTTTGACACGCCTCCGCGCCGCCGTATGCTTCGTTCGACCGGCCCCGATGCAGGCCTCTTGGACCGCCACCTGATCCCGCACAGCCACACGACCATGAACCACACGGGCTCCACTGGGATTCCCGCCGCCCGTGCGCGCCGCCGCGGTGTCGCCGTTGTTCGGGCCGCCGTTGTTGGTGCAGTGGTCCTCGCCATCGTGGCGTCGACCGCGTCGTCAGCGGTCGCCCAGAGCAAGAAGGACCTCGAGCGCGCCGAAGCCCGGGCGACCGAAGGCAAGGCGTACTTCAAGAGCAAGCTCTACAAGGAAGCCGCCGAAGCGTTCATGGACGCCTACGCCATCGCGAAGCGCCCCACGCTCGTCTACAACGCAGCACGTGCGCGCGAAGAGCTCGCCGACAACAAGCGCGCGGTGGCGCTGTTCTCGATGTACCGGGGGCTCAAGGGCGTCAAGGCCGACGGGCGCCGCGCGGCCGACAAGCACATCAAGGCGCTGCAGGTGAAGATCGCGGCCGCGGACAAGGCCGCTGCTGAAAAAGCCGCCGCCGAAAAGGCCGCTGCCGACAACGCTGCCGCTGCCAGGGCCGCCGCTGCCAGGGCCGCTGCCGACAAAGCGGCTGCAGACGCCAAGCGTCGCAAGAAACGTCGCGGGTCCGCGAGCAACGGATCAGGCTCCACGGGTCCGGGCTCGACGCGGGTGAGCACCGGCAAGAAGCTCCCCATCGTGCCGATCGCGGGCGCTGGCGCTGTCGGGATCTTCGCCGTCGTCGCCCAGGTCACCGCGCTCGGCCATGCCGATGACGCCAAAATCGCCAATATCAAGAAGAAAGCCGACGCATCCGCCGTGCGGGAGAGCCGCGACGCCGCCAATCTGTGGCAGGGCATCGCAATCGGCGCTGGCGTGGTCGCTGTCGGGCTCGCCGGGTGGGCCGCTTACGAGCTGCTCGTCGCCAAGCAAAGCGCGTCCAAGTCGAGCACCAAGAAGAGCGCGGCCTGGCGCATTCGCCCATTCGTAGCCACCGAAGTGGGGGCCGACAGCCCGGTTGCCGGTGCGCTGATCCGAGTGGGGCTCTGAGGCCTCGCGTCGGTCGCTGCGCGCGCTGATGCGCCGACCATGCCGCCGGGGAATCCGTACGTTGACGAGGGGGAGGGGCCCATGAAGAGCCACCGATTCGCTGTCCGCCGTCTCGTCGCAAGGCGCGTCGACGTGTCCGCACGGCCGGTCAGCCAAGGCTTCGCAGCCACACTTATGATCTGCGCCGCTCTTGCCAGTGGCTGTGTCGGCGACTTGCCCTCCGACGAGCAGATCGACGAGAAGGTCGACTCGTTGGTGCAGGGCGATATCGGGGTGCTCGACGCGACCAGCGCCAAAGACGCCGCTGTGTCGGACGCGGGGCCTGGTGAAAGCGACGCGCCGCCGTCGGGCGACCTCGGATCGCTCGACGGGCTCGACGAAGACGTCGCCGACGATATCGAGGAAGGCGACGAGTGCATCACCGACACCGATTGTGTCGGCGTGAGCAAGGGCACATCGGCATGTCGCGTGCCGCGTTGTGAGCAGGGCTTTTGCAGCACCAAGCAGCTCGCCAAGGACACTCCGTGTGCGCCGCTGGTGGGCGCTCCGACCGAGTGCGAGCAGGCGCTTTGCACGTCGACTGGCGAATGCACCATCCAGGACAAACCCAAGGGCACCGCCTGCGGACCGTACAAGTGCGGCAAACAATGCGCGGCCGGCAAGTGTGACGCCGTTGGACCCGAGGCCTACGACGACGGCAACCCTTGCACCAGCGACTACTGCAAAGACGGCAACGCGGTCGTGCACGACCCGATCACCGACGTCACCGGCAAGTGCGACGACGGAGACGTGTGCACCGAATCGGGCTTCTGTTTCGACGGCAAATGCGAAGCCAAGAAGGTCACGTGCGACGACGGCAACACCTGCACTGTCGGCGTGTGCAAGACCGGCGAAGGCTGCAAGTTTCTGCCCAACGACTCGCTTTGTGACGACAAGGACCCGTGCACCCTCGACGTTTGCGATGTCGCGGCCGGCTGTGCGGTGGACGGTTTCGCAGCCGCGACGGTGACATGCGACGACGGCAGCGCGTGCACCAAAGACGACCACTGCGGCGACAAGGGCACCTGCACCGGCACCGCCATCTGCGCCTGCAAGGTCGCGACCGACTGCGCGCAGGGCAACCCGTGCCTCGGCACCGTCGACTGCAAGGCCGGCAAGTGCGTGGTGGACGCGTCCAAGGCGGTCCAGTGCGACCCGAACAAGGACACCGCCTGCGAGAAGAACTCTTGCGACGCGAAGACGGGGCAATGCGGGCTCAAACAGCTCGGCGACGGAAGCACCTGCGACGACGGCAGCGTCTGCACCAGCAAGAGCGCGTGCAGCGGCGGGCAGTGCATCGGCAAGGCCGACACGGTCTGCGACGACAACAACCCGTGCACCAAGGACGTCTGCGACGCGGCGAAGGGCTGCACGAAACAGCCCATCGATGGTGGAAAATGCGACGATAAGAACGCGTGCACTTCCGGCGACGTGTGTGCCAAGGGTGGCTGCGGCGGCTCGCCCAAGGACTGCGATGACGGCGTCGCTTGCACGGCCGATTCCTGTGACAAGTTGACCGGCAAGTGCGCCAGCAAGCCCCAGGCGACCGCTTGCGACGACGGAAACCCGTGCACGACCGGCATGTGCGACGCCAAGAAGGGCTGTCAGTCCAAGGCCAACGACAAGGGCGCGTGCGACGACGGCAACGCCTGCACCAAGGACGCGTGCAAAGGCGGCAAGTGCATCGGCGTCAACACCTGCGAGTGCAAGTCAGCCAAGGACTGCAATGACGGTAACCCCTGCACGATCGACACATGCACCAAGGGCACGTGCACCACAAAGGCGGTCGCCGACAAATCCAAGGTCAAGTGCAGCACCGGTGACAAATGTCAGCAGCCCAACTCCGGCGTCTGCACGGCGGGAGTCTGCGCGAGCGGCAACAAGCCCAAGAACTGCAGCAAGCTCGCCGATACCTGCAACCTCGGCGTCTGCGACGTAAAAACAGGCGCGTGCGTCAAGAAACCCAAGACCGAAGGCGCGCCCTGCTTCGCCGACCAAAACGGCTGCACCGTCAAGGACTTCTGCAAGGCCGGCAAATGCGTCCCCGGCCTCCACCCCGACTGCGGAAAATCGTCCGACCCGTGCTTCTCGGCCGGTTGCGCGTCGCTCAGCAAGTCCAAGTACAAGTGCACCAAGTACCCGCACAAGAAGGGCCACGCGTGCGACGACGGCAAGTTCTGCACGCTCAACGAAAGCTGCGACGGCAAGGGCAAATGCGCGGCCAGCTCCTCGCGGTCATGCGCCGAAGTGGCGGACGTCTGCAACTCCGGTTTCTGCGACGCGGCGGCCAGCAAGTGCGTGAAGAAACCCAAGGGCAAATCGGCCAAGTGCAGCGACGGCAACCAGTGCACTCAAGGCGACTACTGCAGCAACGGTAAGTGTGCGTCCGGCAAGCTGAAATCGTGCCCCGCCGGCGGGACCTGCAGCCTCGCTTCGTGCGACGTCAAGAGCGGGCAGTGCGGTCTCAAGCCCAAACCTTCGGGCGCCGTGTGCGACGATGGAAATAAGTGCACCAGCGGCGAAAAATGCGACGGCAAAGCGTCGTGCAAGGGCGGCACAACCGCGCCGTGCAAGCTCAAAGCCAAGGCCTGCCAGACCCAGTTCTGCAACCCGCTCACCGGCGGGTGCCAATACGAACCGATCAAGGAAGGGACCGGGTGTGACGACGGGCAGAAGTGCACCAAGGGGGACAAGTGCGACGCTTGGGGCCAATGCCAGTCCGGGGTCTGGGACAACAAGCAAAAGGGCTGCAAGTGCAAAGATGACAAGGACTGCATCGACGGCAACCAGTGCACCAAGGACAAGTGCGACAACGGCGAGTGCGAAAACAAGATCGACGACGGGGAAAAATGCGACGACGGAAGCTCGTGCACGACCGAGAGCAAGTGCAACAAGAGCGGCAGCTGCGTAGCGACCAAGTCGTACACCAAGTGCAATGACCAGGCCAACGCATGCAACACCGCGACGTGCGATGGATCGGGGGCCCTGCCCAAGTGCATCAAGACGCCCAAGGACGCCGGCGCGACCTGCGATGACGGCAAGTGGTGCACCCAGTCCGACGCCTGCAGCGTGGTTGGCGTGTGTGTGGGCAGCAATCCCAGGGTCTGCAACGACAACAAGAAGTGCACGATCGACACGTGCGACAACGCCAAGAAGAAGTGCAGCTACGACCCGGTCAAGTGCGATGACAACAACCCGTGCACTCTCGACAAGTGCTACCCGAACTACGGCTGCTACGGCACGCACAACGCCGAGATCTGCAACGACGGCGACCCCTGCACGTACGACAAGTGCAACCCTGCGGACGGCCTCTGCAGCTACACCAAGGCCAAAGACGGCGCCTACTGCATCGACAGCAACCCCTGCACGTACAACCAATGCAAGTCGGGTAAATGTCTGTATTCGCGCGACAAATGTGTGGGTGCGGCGTGCTACGACAACACCTGCACGGTCAAGACCTCCAGCAACGGGGTCAAGTACGGCCAATGCAGCATCAAGCCGAAATTCGGCGCGACGTGCAGCGACAACAACAAGTGCACCGCCAACGAAAAGTGCGTGAAGTACGGCGCCTACGCCAAGTGCGCGGGTGGGACAAAGGTTCAGTGTGACGACAAGAACCCGTGCACCATCGACTACTGCAACTACAAGCAGGGCTGCCTGACCAAGGCCGGCAACAACAACACCAAGTGCGACGACGGCGACAAGTGCACCGTGATCGACCGCTGCAAGTCCGGCAAATGCAAGGGCACAACGCGCACCTGTGACGACCGGACGCCGTGCACCGCTGACTCCTGCGACGGCGCGACCGGGCTCTGCAAACACACGAAAGCCGACGTGAGCTGCACGGGACCGGCGTGCAAACCCAATGGGGTCCCGGCGTGCCACAGCTCGTCCGATCCGTGCCTGAAAGCGACGTGCAAGCAAGGGTCGGGGCCCAACGGGTCCGCAGAAACGGGCTACACGTGTGTCTACACCGAGAAATGCGCAAACACCGTTGGAACGGGCGGATAGCCACCGGTTTGAGCGTGGATCCTGCCGGGTTGCGTGGTAATGTCGCGCCGCGGGATGGAGGAATCGATGAACACTTTGCTCACACGCGCGCCGCGCTGCTTGGCTGCGTTTGCGTCTTTGGCCCTGTGCGCGAGCCTTTCGGGGTGTGAGACGCACGGCGATTCGTTCTGCGATGGCGAGGCGATGACCGGCAACAACAAGGTGCCGCCGAGCTTCGAAATGGAGCTGGGTCGAAACGGCGGCACGTTCGATTTCTACTACGAAACCCGCAAAGCCCAGGACCGCATCCAGGTGTTCTACGAGGGCAAAGAGCTCTACGACAGCGGCTGCGTTTCCGAGGCGGGCAAGAGCGTCAAGCTGCGCTACGGCCCCGGCCGCACTAGCCACGTCGACGTCAAGGTCTCGCCCAACTGCGACGGCGGCCCGATGACCAGCTGGATGTTCAAGGCCTCGTGTCCCACGCCGCTCGTCCGCGGCAACCGCCCGCGCCCCAAGACGTCGAAG
>Ga0114932_10003305_pt1 | contig 15955 bp, 14 predicted proteins | sample 2SBtaG_2_FD_87286 | JGI IMG/M metagenome (GOLD analysis project Ga0114932, IMG submission 87286) | Deep subsurface microbial communities from Kolumbo volcano to uncover new lineages of life (NeLLi) - 2SBTROV12_ACTIVE470 metaG | ecosystem: Environmental > Aquatic > Marine > Volcanic ...
AATACGCAAAAGGCGCATAGCAAAAGGCGCACTCACATTTGAACAAGACGAAATTGCATTTGAGCTAGACAGAAACGGCGCGCCGACACGAATATACAAAAAGGAACACCTCGCAACTCACAGACTCGTTGAAGAATATATGCTTCTCGCCAATCGCCTCGTCGCAGAATACGTAGAGACACTTGCACACAAAAACAATACAAACAAAAACGACGACCCTATATTCATCTACCGCATCCACGACGTACCCAACCGTGAGAAACTAGAAGAACTCCAAACGCTTCTGAAAGCAGTCGGCTACCCATTCAATATCAAAGGAGAAATCAGTGGTAAAGATATAAATGCAATGCTTAAAAAAATAAAAGGCACTCCCATAGAGAGTCTCGTCACACAAGCTGCAATACGTACGATGTCAAAAGCAATCTACACGACCAAAAATATCGGACACTTCGGACTCGCCTTTGAACACTACACGCACTTCACCTCTCCTATCAGACGATACCCCGACATTATGGTACATCGCCTTTTAGAGAAACACCTAAGTAGTACTCCTATCTCACAAAACGAACTTGCCAAGTACGAAAAGCTCGCCAGCTCTTCAACAGAAAGAGAGATTGAAGCAGCTCAAGCAGAGCGAGACTCAATCAAATACAAACAAGTAGAGTTTATGCAAAACCACGTCGGCAAAATGTTTAAAGGCACTATAACCGGTGTTGTAGAGTGGGGTCTCTACGTCGCCGAAAACGATACCGGAGCCGAAGGTCTTATCACAATCTCATCTCTGAAAAACGACTATTTCGTTTTTGACAAAAAACACTTCGCCCTCGTCGGCAAAAAAAGCAAAAAACGCTACCGCCTCGGCGACACCGTCACCGTTCGCCTCACCTCCGCCAACCTTGAACAAAAAACACTAGACTGGACAATAGTATAAAAAATATAAAAAAAGAAAAACCCCCGCAAACACTTCGTGTTTGCGGGGGTAAAAACAGATTCAATCACGAATCAACGTAATCAAACCAATAATATGCACACTTCTGAAATTTTGCACTAATCACGCGAGTTACGCGCAAAATTACCCTTTCTTGTTGTGTGTCGGATTCAGTTGCGATTGCACGCTCAAAGATTTCCGAAAGGGAGAGGTTCACCCCTCTGTCTAAATCTTTGTAGTTCCCCCTTGCGTCCATACACAAAAGCAGGGAAACCTGCTTTATTTCAAGCGGATTCACATCCTCAAATTCTTCCTCTCCAGCAGCATAAAGAACGTTAGAGCTGCCTCCAAAACTCTGAGAATCTCCAGAACCCATAGTCATGCCAAGCATAAGACCGGCACCAAAGTTTTGAGAATAAGACACCGTGGGTGCCATGAGCAAAAAGCTCATAATTGCAATCCCCACATACCACAAAGCACCGCGGTGAGTGTTTCTTTTATTAGTCATTTTTGTCTCCTTTTGACGTTGATGTGACATATTATATTCTATACAAAGTATATAATATCCAAATAAAAAGTCAAGTTGTACCTATTGACAAAATCATTTACATAATGCACTATAATACTAGAGTTAAAAACAACCACCACAGGAGTGCGAGATGGTACTCACTCTACTGGGAGTATTCGTGCTCAGTTTTCTGTTCGTCAGTAAAATTTCTCCCGAAGAACAGGAACGTCAACGAAAGAGAGATATCTCAGTGAATATGATATCTTGGACCACGGCGTTGGAAGAAAAAAAACAAAGGGTCTCACCAGAAGAAATCGCATACATTGACCGTTGGACCGGCGCACGATTTGCCCGAGAAGACAACCCGTCCTACACAGGAGGTCCAGCGCTTGTTTTGCGTATCGGCGCATATGCCGGCATTGAGCTTCTCAAAGAAAACGACGAGTAGATATCAGAGGAAAAAAATAAAAAGCCCCGAACAAATCAAGTTTGTTCGGGGCAATTTTTTGCATTTTAGTGGCCAGATACTTACGGCCACCGAGCTGTTTCGAGTATTTCGCCAGGTACGTCTTCGCAGTTTACACTGGAAATAGATCGTCCGGTCCGATAAAACGCGAAGCAGAGCTTTGTGTTGGGATCTTTTATGTAGACCAAGTTGTCTACAATTTGATCAACTATTTCCTGAAAAGGTTCACTCTGTTCTTCAACAGGAATTGTAGTAACCGCCACAAAAATTGTGAACATGGCTATCACCATAAGTGCTGGCATTACTATGTTAATATTCATCATTAATTCCTTTCATTGGTGGTTTCGGGGTTTCTGGGTTTCGGATCTCAGTTTTTACTCTCAACATATTCTATCAAAAGTATACAGTATATTATAATAAAAGTCAAGCTATCGAGTAATATCAACCCTCAAGCACCGCAAGGAAGTGTGTAGAGAAGAATGTGCGCGAGGGGAGCTCCTGCATATATAAAGAGGTGACAACCAAACCCAAAACAGCGCGACCCTGTCGCGCTGTTTTTCACTTTTAATCTTCCATCGTTTTAAATCTTGAAATATTGAAATCTCTCGTCGTTTTAAATATTGAAATCTTTAAATTCCTAAACACTAACACTCTTACCCAGTCCAAGTCTCACGACATACCACTTAGAAGTCGAGCTCTTAAGTAGTATTGCTTTTTCCATCATTTTTGACATACTGAAAATAGAAAATATTTATCCAGCTGTTGCTGTATAAAACAAACAAGGAGAAAAATGATGTGGAAAACCAACTTTTTCAGCCTATGTTTAGCTTTTTTGCTTACAATAACAACAACCCAGTTGTCATACGCAAATGAACGCGAAGACCTTATAAACAACCTACTCCAAGATCCAACATTCATTCAAGGACTAGCCGAAGCTCTACAACAAAGGCGTATGGACCAAATCGAACAAGTCGCACAGTCAGTCGTAACAATACGCGTAAGGCATATGCGTGAGCTTGATGGTCGTCCCGCAAGTGGTTCGGAGGTTAGTTTGGGAAGTGGTTTTATTGTGAGTACTGAAGGTCACATAGTAACAAATAGTCATGTTTTAATCGGAGATCTCGGTATCACCGAAGTTGAGACATTGTCAAAAATGTTTGTATACACAGTCGAACTCAAGAACGGCACTACGTACACATCCAAAGTGGTAACTATTCACAAAGAAACCGATCTTGCTATATTGCAGATTGAAGGTCTTAAAAAAAAGTTGCCCGCGATTACATTTGGTGATTCAGACCTAGTACAAAACGGACAAAAAGTTTGCGCAGTTGGGTCACCTCTTGGTTTTGAGAAAACTGTCACCTGTGGCGTCGTGAGCAACCCCAACCAAACAGAAGAAAGACTCGACTCCAAATACCACGATTTCATACAAACAGATACTGCTATTAACCAAGGTAATTCAGGCGGTCCACTGTTTGATGTTTTGACAGGAAACGTTATTGGAGTAAATACAATTATTGCTTCCAGAACTGGTACAAACATAGGTCTCGGATTTGCAATCCCATCAAATGTTATAGCACCTTGGGTCAAAGCTGTTCTCTCTGGATTAGGTGGTGTTGAAAGAAATGGCTGGATCGGTATTACTGTTGTTAAATTAAACCCTCAAATAAAGGCGGTGTACAAATCGCCCGATAACGTGAATGGTGTTGAGGTTTCAGGTCTGTACGTTGCAGTAGTTGATGAAAGTGGGCCATCACAAGATGAAATCCAAAAAAACGACATCATACTTATGTTAAACGGTGAGGCGGTATCCGTAGACCCGCGCCAATTCATCCTTCAAGTACAAAATATCGGCAAAGGTGAGCCCATTACTCTGACCATATTCCGTTTTTCTAATAAAAGTGTACACGATGTAGTTATCTGGACCGAAGAAAAACCTAGATAACACAATATGGCGATACAAAAAAATAAAAGCGCTTAATCAATCAATATTGATTAAGCGCTCTTTTTTAATTTTTTCCCATTAGAGTTAGGTCGGGAAAAACGTTTAGGAAGTAAAAACCACAGAAACAGAATAAAAAGAATGGGTACAAAGAACCACTCCGAGATGTCATGCTGTACTACTTCTTCTCTCTCAGCGATAGTTGCTCGTTCTGTTTCAATAATATCTGAAAGCTCTTCCAACAGGTCACTTCCATCCCAAACATGAATGTACGTTCCCCCGAAAACAGCTGCGATGTTTTTAAGATATTCCAGATCAGGTTTAGTTTCTAACATCTCACCATCTTCATCACAACAAAGAAACCCATTATGATTTCCATTTTTGTCGCGAGTTGGTATAAGCATTGGAACAGTTGGGTCACCGACTCCTACGAGATAAAAATCAACATCAATGCTACGACGCTCTCGCTTAGTAGACATTTCAATTTCTCTAAACTCTCTAGCTAAAGCGCCAGCACTACCAATCTGTTCTCCGTCAGAAAGTATAATACAAACTTTTTTGGTTTGTGTATCTTTCTGAAATAATGCGAAACATCCTTGAATCGCCTTTGAGAAGTTCGTACCAGAACCATACCGTTCAACAAATCCAGGCAACCTAATCTTATTAAGCACAGAATATACATCACGAATATAGTCCGTTGAAAGTGGAGACCGCAAATGCATTTCCCCAGAAAAGCATGCGACACCTTTACTGTCGTCAGGAAGAGCACTCAATAGCTGATCCACTGCGTCCACGACTACCTTATGACGACTTGTTATAAAGTCTCCTGCACCGATAGGTGCCAACATAGAACGTGAGCAATCAATCACAGAAGCTATTTCCATACCCTGCCTCACAGAAACGAGTTCTGTTCTCTGCATACTTGGTCCAAGATATACAAGAAATGCCAAAACAGTAGAGCAAACGAGCATACTTCCTTTTACAAATACAACAGTAGACGAGGTACACGCTCTGTAAAAATTTGGTATCTTTTTAAGAAAATTAAATCTCCAAAACACAAAAAGTGTAATGATAGACATTCCCCCAAATAAAAGATACCAAATCAAAAAGAAAAATTCAGGTCTTGCAAAAACAATCATACATAACCCCTTTCTTAAAACAGCTGGACATCACCAGAACTATCTTGATTTTCCCATTCGGGTATTTCTCGCGAAGGTTCTGCGTCACCATCTCTTTTTGTTTCTTCAGCACCATCTAGAGCAGCTCGAAGCAAAGATAGTATCTCAAGAGCTGAGCGTGAATGAGTGTCACCCACAGCACCTCGTCCTTTTTTATATGCGCTTTCTGCTTTACCAAATGCACCAGGAACTTTCCCGGACCAATTAACAAAAACATCACCCATGAGAACATAAAGCTCTTTGGAAACATCACCACGTTTATTAAACGATGTTGATGCAGCAGATATACATGAGATACCGGCATTTTCGTAATCACCTTGCTGTAAATATATACCACACGAAAGTGTGTCCACAGCAACAAAGTCAAGAAGACCTGAGTTTTCAAGGAGTTTCACTGTTGGGCGATTTTTAAGTGCCAACAACCTTCCCGTTAAAACTGATGCATTACTTTTTGTTATTACAATACCAGAGATGTCTTTGAGTGTGTTAGTCGTAGTTATCATCGTATGCCCATAAACTGCAAGTCCGATTCCCAAAACAAGAACCGTTGCAACACCGACAAAACGAAGACTTTTGCGTATTCTACGATACAAAGTCACTTTGTTCTCCTTTCTTTACCCCACCAACGTAGCGGGGCGAGTTTACATTTAGTCAATAGTTGGAAAGATTATGCTGACAACATACGCACTTAAAAGAAAAATTACTACCACAAGTGCAAGTATTGGGCGATAACTAAACTGCTCTGGGACAAAAACAATCTTAACAATATCTGACTGAAGAGAACTGATTTTTTTATATATATCATCAATATCATCTCCAGACGATGCACGGAAAAACCCTCCACCTGTTTTTTCAAACATACTAGAAAGATTTCCGCCTTCAATAGTCCCGACTCCGATCATATATACTGGTATGCGAAGTTTGATTGCTAGTGAAAGCGCGTGTTTAATTGAGATACCCGCATTGCTTGCTGTATCAGTAAGCAATACCACATACGCACCCTGTGTGAGCCCGTAGTTTTGTAGTACCTCTTCTAAAAAGATTTCACGGTCCTTATCCGAAGACAGTCGTGTCTCGTATTCCTCGTAGGAAGGTTCTGGTATATTTTCTTTACCTTTTTCTTCTACAAGCCAAATGTCATACAAAATAGTTGTAAGCGATCCAACGATACCTTTACCAATTGCGGTTCCGCCTGCCGTTTTATTCAAACGACCAATGGCGTCATAGACCAACGGTCTATGTTGTGTAAAGTCAGTTCCCTTTCCGAAAAGCACTTCATTATTGAAGTGAACAACCGCAAATATATCTTCGGGTCGTTGTTCTACAAACTCAGTTGCTGATTTTATCGCGATTGGCAATATGCTACTCATACTACCAGACACATCAACTGTTAATACCCCACGATACCCTTCTTGTTTTTGTTTCATAACCGTAATCTCGCCAAGTGGTTTTGCAAGCACCAAAGTGCTAAGCACAAAAGCACAGATGACAAAGAAAAAGGGGGTGCCCGCTAGCAATTGCCGTGCGAAAGACACCCCCGTACAGATAGTGATGGAGCTAAAGAATGCTCCATCCGAAACTTTTTTTCGCCTCACATAAAGCAGTGCGAAAAAAGGTATACACACAAGAAGAAAGAGGGGGTATTCAAGACTAATGTTAAACATGATTAACTCCTCTCTTCATTCCCTCATTGGTATATTCAAGCTCCAATTCACACAACTCATTTAGAAGAACTTCAGACACACTGGCCTGTAAGTCATTATTCTTAATAAGCGACTGGGCATGTTGTCCATCGTGCGCATTCTCCACACACCCGACAGTTAATACATAATGCCGAAGTGCATAATAAAGCTCTACCAATTTTTCACGCGTGTTATTTTCCACATAAGCAGTCTTGCAATGTTCATATTTACTTTTGGTTTGCGCGACTCGAGAGCGATACTCTCCACGTCGACGTTTACCTTGAGAACCTTTAAACAAAACCTGTCCGAGTTTCACAAGTAAAAAGAGCAAAATAACAAGACCGAGTGCACGAGCACCTTGATACCACCAAAAGTATTCGGTGGAGTAAGAAATGCTTCTAACGGGGAGAGTTAACTCCCCTAAAACTTCCTTAAGTTCGTCATACTCCTGCTTTGACTTTGGTACAGTCCAAGTTGCATTGTGCGAAACAACATTAATCGGCTCTGACACCTTTATTGAGTTCGTACCAACTTGAATAGTAGGAATAAGATATACGCCAGGAATGCCGTAAAACACAGCAGTTAGACGATAATCAATACGCCTTGCACCACTTGCAAAAACAACTTCGTTCTTACTTGTTTCAACAATATCAAACGGATTTATTGAAACAGTTTGCAAAAACGTATCCATTGTATTGCGAGCATCAACATAATCACTCGATGTATAAACAGAAAACGAAATCTCAAAATCCTCAGCAACCATTACGGAAGACTGGGAAATATTCACATTTTCAATCATCATCGATGTTGTGCTGAAGATCGTGTCAGGAAAAACAAATTGGCAGTCACCAGAAACATGTTTAGTTTCTGTCCTTGCTCCGCCATTTTCATTTTCTAATCCAAAGAAACAAACACCGTCCTTCCAAAAAATCTCATCGAGATACGAAAAAGGTACGGGCGGTATAGTAAATGTATGTTCACCTTCTGGTATATCGCTATCTACAGAAAACGTATACGTCATAAGAATTACATCATGACTGTCTGAGGCGATTATTTTACGTTGTTTACTTTGAAGTAATTCAAGATACGGAATAGCATCAAAGACACCTTTCCAATCAACGACAATGTCGTCAATTTCAAGATATGGAGCAAATAGTGCATAAGTAATCTCAAACACTCCCCCACGCAAAACTTCTTCCTGCGCACTGTAAAGCATCGGAACAAAGCCGGCAACCACACTAAATGTTTGTTCTGCAACAAACCTTCTACCTGACGCCGGTAGGTCTCCGTCAGAAAATACAAACTTATACGTAATGTCAGATTCAAAACTGTCGTTAAAAACCTGCATAGTAAAGTAGAATTTCTTCCAAGACGACCACACGACTGCCTCTCGATCTTCAACGGTCTCAACGGGTATTGGGTTCTTTAAAAAATCAACCAAAACCATAGAGAACTTTTCATCATCTTCGTATGCTCCGTTCTTATCAAGGTCAATCCAAATTTCACAAGGGTCACATGGGTCATTGTCAAAGTCAACGTATTCAATACCAAACTCAAATACATCCCCAGAATTACCTTTTGTGGGTGCAACCGTGTTAGGAAACCGACTAAAATTAGAAAGACGTGGCTGTCTGTTTGCCGATTCTTTTGCGACCACTGCCGGTGGGGCAGGTGGTGTCACTTGTTGTTGTGGTTTGGGGTTACTTTGCGAATAAGCACTCACTGATGTCACAATGAGCAAACACATCGCAAGGATGAGGATCAGTATGTTTCGTGAGCGCATTACGCACCTCCTTATTAACTGCCTAAGCAGTCGATTGATTGAAGACTACAATCTTTTTCAGCAAAAATTCGCTGATGGATTGCTCTACTTTCATCTGAAAGTTTACGTGTATACATTTCGTGATTTGTTTCCATATCTCGAAGTTTCAACACACCAAAACGCAACTTAGGAAACGTAACTTCCATTGAATCGCGAATAATACAACCCGCAAAACCATGTCTGTTTCTTAAAAAACGTTTCAGTTCTTGAACATAAGCTGTTGAGCAATCAATAAAGTCCGAAAGAACAATGAGCAGAAGTGTTTTATTTCTTCCAAGTCCTCGGTCTAAATATGTAATTGCCCTTCCGATATCAAACACACTCTGCGAAGTATTCTCGCAAAGATTTTGCAAAGCATTTTCGCTTTCACCTGGCTTTAATAGCTTTTTCTTTTCTTTGTTCCGTACCATGCGACGCACAGGTGCGCCGTCTGTATCAAAACAAAGAAAAGAGGCGAGGTGATGTTCTCTCGTTATAACTCCGAGTGCTTCACTCAAAAAAAGCGAGAGCGTTTTCCACTTAGTGTTATTCAGAGATCCAAAATTCATAGAACTAGTTGTATCAAGAAGAAAAACCACTTCAAGCTCCTTGTCTGGAGCACGTCGTGTAATATATTTCTCTCCTTGATTAATACTAACCGGCCAATTAATATTCGCCTCACTGTCACCTTCTTCAAAGCGAACAAGTTCAGCAAAATCAATACCGGACTCATCTGCGTACTTACTGGTCAATTCACCAAACATAAACGCATGAACGAGTTTCCTGAAACGAAGTATCTCTTCTGTTTCTTCAAACATTGTGATACCTCTCTTATGAAGGGCGTGGAATATACGCGGTTGTTAAAAGCAATTCATCAATAAGATGTTTCGCCTCTACGTCATCTTGCATATTCAATCGGTGTTGCCATACACGATGGATCAAATGTTCCACTGATTCAGGTCCAATTGTTTTCGCACCAGAAACAACGCGATACGAATTTAACAGAACCCACAAGCTAACACCTGCGCGCACAGATATCTCGTTTGCATCTTCAACATTTTTTTGTTTAAGAAGCTCACGAAATTCAGACGCGAGCCGCGCAATATAATTTTTTACAGGATGTTCACTTATATTTGATTGCAAGCGAACATATGCGATTGTTTCAAGCAAGTCGTCCTTCGTTAGGACCACTTTCACCTTAGAAAGATTATCTTCGGTGTTGCGACCAATTGCATCTTCGTATTCTGCATCAGTTAATGCTTCTGTAGGACAAGACAGTCCAAAACGGTTGAGCATCGCAGCGCCTTCATAGTATGTTCCCTGTTCAGTCTCTTTGGGGTTTTTAGTACCCATAACAAAGAAGGGGCGAGGGAGAGATACTGGCTCTTTGATATCAACAATTGAAACTGCTTTATCCTGCATTGCTCCAAGAAACGCTGACATGGTTTTTGGATGTAACCGATTCATTTCATCTAAAACGACGATGTTTGATTCAGTTATAGGACCAGAAACATATTCCGATGTTCCGTCCTCTTTATGTCTTGCGAAACCTAAAATGTCTTTAGGCAACAAGTCTGGAGTGCCTTGGATTACCTTATGAGGTAGCCCAACTGCAGCAGCAACTGTCTGTACCGTCAAAGATTTTCCGCCACCGGGTGGACCGATTGCAATAGTATTTGCTTCAGAAGCAAGTGCTATTGTAATGGTTTCAAACAAGGTGGGGAGACCTACAACAACAGACCGAAACTGTTCTTCAAGTGCCACGAATTTAGAACAAATCTGTTCTTCAAATTCATGATTTTGACAAAGATTATCACGAAGATTATCCATAGTTTACCTCCTGTCAAAGATCTACCTAGTAGCCTTGAATATAAATGACAATTCAAGACTTTATGGCTCTAAATCAACAATACCACACAAATATGCCATAAATTATTGACTGAAGTACCAAAGTATAGTCCTATATAGTTCTGTAGTGCAATCGTGTTCTCTCATATATCAAACCACTGTCGCCCCAAAGCAACAACGTTAAAATCTGTGTCTTAGGAAGTTTTTCAAAAACTACTTGGCAATCTCAACCGCCTCATCAAATTCAATTGAAAGCAACTTGGAAATACCATCCGAACCCATTGTTACTCCATAGAGGATTCCCGCACGACTCATCGTTTCTCTATTATGCGTGATTAAAATAAGCTGTGAATATGCTGAAAGATTTTTAATCATATCTCCATACCGACGCGAATTCGCTTCATCAAGTGCCGCGTCTGTTTCATCAAGCACCAGAAACGGTGGTGGATTCACCTGTGACATCGCAAACAAAAGCGCAATAGACGTCAGTGCACGCTCTCCACCAGAGAGCATGTGCAACCCTTTAATTTTTTTGTGCGGAAGCGAAACCGTAATATCAATTCCTTCACGCGCCTCCATCTCCTCATCTTCGTCGTCATCAAGAGGTACATCCAAAAGCTCATCAACATCAGCCCGTGCTCGCTTTTTCTTCTTTTCTTGCACAAGAGCAAGTGACGCACTCCCTCCACCAAACATAAGTGCAAAAAATTCTTGAAACGCTTTATTTATTTTCGTCACACCTTCCTGAAACTGCGTATTCAATTTTTCATCAAGCTCTCCAATAAGCGTATTCAAAGAATCAACAGACGTTTCGAGGTCGACAATCTCCCGCTCCAAAAATTTATCTCGCTCTTGTACTTCAGTAAACTCTTTCTCAATCTCGGCACCACTTCCACCCCCTGAATCCTCTAAACGTATTTTTAACCTTTCAATGTGTTTTCGTTTTTTCTCTTGTGCATCTCTACTTCTTCCTTCGTTAAGAATAATATCAGCACCTACCTCCTCTCCGTTTTCTCCCCTCAACACCTCAACAACAAATGTTTTAAGCATTGCTCCAATAAGCACAGTCCCCTCGGTAATTTCTTCGTCAAAATTTCTCTGCTCACGCGCCAGTGTATCTTTTTTTGCACGCAACGCACCGAGTTTCGCACGAAGCTCACTTTGCTCTCGCATCAGCGTAAATATCATTCGCTCTGCTTCTCTATTTTCGTCTTTTACTGCCTCAATATCTTGTTGTAACTTAGTGTGGTCGGCCCGAAGTTTATTTTCTTCATTTTGTATTTCAGAGATACGCACTTCAATCTCACTCCGACGTGTTGTCAACTTTGCTAGCTCTTCTTCATGCATTTTTACATCCTCGCTCGGTACTTCCACACCTCTTTCTGTAACAAGTAACTCCTCTAACACTTTCTTAATTCGTTTCAAAATAAAGCGTATTTCAAGCACATTTTCCTCTTGTTCCGCCTCTTTAATGAGTGCGTCGGTGTCCTTTGCATATGCTTCCACTTGCGACAGAGTAAACGTGCGCTCACTCTCTTTTTGTTTCTGTGATTCCAAATACAGAAGCTGTTTTTCTTCAAAAACAATTTGCCCCTCAACCCTCCCTAACTCACGCGTTACTTCATCGTGTTCACGACGCATACGAGAAAGACTTTCTTCAAGTGCAATGACGGTATCACTTTTTTCGTCTCGCTGACTTGATGTTGCGAGCACTTCTTTTGCTTTTTGTAGTTTTTCTTCAAGTACCTTGAGACCATCCTCCGGTGCGCGCATCGCCTCCACAAGACGAGCGTCCTCGTGCGTCAGATACGCCGACTCTTTTTTGAGATATTCTCGATAACATCCTTCAAGTTCATCACGCATTGCACGCGCCTTCTCCACTTTCTCCACCTGCTTCTTAAGAAAACGGATGTGCGGTGCAATCTCCTTACGAAGTGACTGTATATGCGTAATATTTTCTTTTGTCTTTATAAGTTTTTTCTCACTTTCTTGTTTTTTATACTGAAACACCTTAAGTCCAAGTGCGTCCTCAACCATCTCGCGACGTTCTTTTATGTTTGCATTCAAAATCCTATCTGCCTCCCCTTGTGAAATAATATGATGTCCCGACGAGCCAATGTTTGCATTTGCAAGTAAAAGTACTACATCACGCAAACGCACTTGAGAGTCATTGATAAAATACTGATTACTTCCATCACGATGCACAACCCTCTCTATAGCTACTTCGTCAAAATCAATATCTAAAAAACGCGTACTATTATCAAACACGACTTTCACCGCACCACGATTCATTTTACCAACTGTTTTTGAACCATTGAAAATAAGGTCTTCACCCTTTTTCCCACGCAAACTTTTTATAGACTGCTCACCAAGCACGAAACGAAAACTTTCCGCCACATTAGACTTACCCGAACCATTCGGACCGACAATTGCAGATATAGGGGTTTTAAAATCAAGCTTCGTCTTTTTCGCAAACGACTTAAAACCAGTTAATTCTAGACTTTTTAAATACATGATAGATTTTCTTAATGAGCGGGGCGAATTTTAGAAAATCATCACCCTGTTAAATAAGTTTTTTTGAAAAATTTAAAATTTGTGCAACAAATTTTATTTAATAGGGTAACGCCTCACTCATTCATAATTCCCGCCTCCTCGGCGGGTAGCCGAATGTATGCCGACGAGGCAGGATGAGGTGATATAATTCATATTCCCTATTTCATAATCCATCGTTCTATCATACCAAACAATCCCAATTCCCACCAAAAAACCTTGCGATATATCGCAAGGTTTTTCACTTTTTAAATCTTTAAATCTTAGTCCCACCCCTTCATACCAAGCGCATTCTTCGCTGCTTCCTGTTCTGCTTCCTGTTTAGACCTTCCCTCACCAGTACTTATTTCCGCCTCATCAAGATACACTCCTACGACAAAATGTTTACTGTGGTCAGGTCCTTTTTCTCTAATTGTTTTGTACGACGGTGTTATGCTCATCTCATCTTGTGCCATTTCTTGGAAACGACTCTTCGCATCTTGCCATAATTTCTTTTTAACCATTTCGTCAGTCATCGGAAAAAACTGCTCACCAATAAAAGATACTGCGACAGTATACCCTTGGTCAAGGTATATAGCACCAATAAGTGCTTCAACAGCATCTGCAAGGATATATTGCCGCGCGCGCCCTGTATCCTTACTCTCACCACGAGAAAGAAGTAGGTAGTCATTCATTGCGAGGTTTATACTCATACGAGATAGCATCACCGTATTAACGAGTGCTGCACGATACGATGTCAATTCTCCCTCTGGTTTATCGGGATATTTATTAAAAAGATGGTCAGTAATAACAAGCTCCAATACCGCATCACCCAAAAACTCAAGGCGCTCATTATGCTCCATCTTGAGACCTTTGTGCTCATTGATATACGAACGATGCGTAAAAGCCCGCTTCAGCAGGTCTTTGTTCTTAAACGTAATTCCTATTTTTTTTTCAAAATCTTTAAAATCAGCCATGTTAGAAAATGTTATGAGTGAAGCGAATTAAATTTTCTTACACCCCCTACACCTGTTATATCGTTATTTTGACGAAGTCAAAATGCACAAAGTAGGGCGATATGAAAGGTAGTGGAGGTCAATCCGTCCATCTCTACTCTCTGTATTCTATCTTCTGCTCTTTAACTCATTTATCTTTCTGCAACAAAATATTAATCGCCTTTGTCACCGTCGGCAAAATATCATCATAAAAATTAAGGTCCAAAATATTTGTGAGCTTAAACCACTTCGCGTCATCAAGTCCACCAGACTCTTTTAATTTCAAATCATCAAACGGCGCTTCAGCGAGATAATAAAAAACTTGCTTTCGTATTTTACCTTTTTCTGGATGTGTTGCAACATATTCATTCTCACCAATCTGCTCAGTTGGCTTTATTGCAATCCCAATTTCATCTTTAATCACCCGCGCCACTCCCTTTTTTTCGTCCTCACCGTCTTCAACATGTCCCTTTGAAAGGGTCCAGTGCCCGAAGACGTCATGCACAAGTGCGAGATACACGTCGTCGCTGTCTCGCGCATACACCACCGCACCACCAAGACGCTCTATCGGCATTTTTTCAAATGGAATATCTTTTATCTTTCGTTTTGAAACCTCATCTTTCCCGGGCTCACCCATCTCTTTATATACCGCACCAAGTACACCATTAACAAAGCGCCCGCTTGTTTCTCCACCAAATGCCTTCGCAAGCTCAATCGCTTCATTAATAGCAACCTTTGCTGGCACCTCCTTTTTATCCGCAAACAAAAGTTCGTAGAGTCCAAGGCGAAGCACGTTACGGTCAACCATAGAAATTTTTTCAAGTGGCCATTCAGGAGCCGCTTTCACAATCACCTTATCTACATCTTTCTGTTTTGCAATAATATTCTTCAGCAACATCTGCATAAAAGAAAAATCTCCCGAGCCGGGAGCAAATTCCTTTATATTACGATCTAAAATAACAAGCGCATCTTTCACATTGACTTTTTTATTCTCAAAGTCTAATTCAAATAATGTTTGAAGAACTATTGAACGTGAAAGGTGTCTGTTTGCCATGATTTAGCTTTTAGCTTTTAGCTTTTAGCTTTTTAGGAACCGAACCTAACAAAACTAAAAACTGAAAACCATACCCCGCCGTAGCGAGATAGATTACTTTTTAGATAACTCTTCAGCTGAAAGTACAGCTGTTTCCTGCTCCTTGGATACTTCTTTTGTATCCACATTTTCGTCATGTGTTACTTCTCCCTTATGCCCCACTCCTTCCGCTTCTTTGTTCTTTTGCATCTGTGCTTTTTTGTTTTTCTTTGCAACCTTCGCCGCCATATCTATCACAACACGTCCACGATATCGTCCACAATTAGTACACGCCTTATGTCGTAACTGTGCCTGCGATTTACAATCAGGACACACCGAAAGACGTGGCTCTGCAAGCTTGTGATGGGATCGTCTATTTGCCGTGTGTTCACGGGTGTGTCGCATTCGAACTGACATACCTATATTCTACATACTATTGTAAAAAAATCAATACATAAAGACAATGAACATACCAGTGAACATACCGTGGTATGTTCACTGGTATGTTCATTGTAGTTTCTTACCTCACTACTCCAGTATACTGGAGTAGTGAGGTAAGTTATTTTAATTTTTTCAAAAAAGATCTTCGGTGTAAATCACACATTCCGTGCGTATCTATACACTCATAATGAAGTTTGGTGCCATACCCTTTATGTTTTTCAAATCCATACTTTGCATACTTCGGATCCTCATTCGCAAAACGAACCATTTTATTATCACGAGACACTTTTGCCACAATAGATGCAAGTGCAATGGAAAGCTCTTTTTCGTCTCCTTTCACAATAGTTTGTTGATATTTAAAATGCTCTGGCGCAGTGAGACCTCCATCAAGTAACACCGTGCAGTCCTCAGGCGACACATCAAATTTTGTTAATGCGCATGCAAGTGCTGCACGTATCGCAGGAACAATCCCTCGTGTATCAATATATTTTGCACTCACAAAACAAACCGAATAATCAATTCCTCCTCCTTTCTTATATTCCTTCATTTTCTCACACAGTGTTTC
>Ga0114932_10003308_pt1 | contig 15945 bp, 12 predicted proteins | sample 2SBtaG_2_FD_87286 | JGI IMG/M metagenome (GOLD analysis project Ga0114932, IMG submission 87286) | Deep subsurface microbial communities from Kolumbo volcano to uncover new lineages of life (NeLLi) - 2SBTROV12_ACTIVE470 metaG | ecosystem: Environmental > Aquatic > Marine > Volcanic ...
CCTTCTTGAAGATTAAAACGCATCTGATAGCCAAAAACACTGATTGTGCCTGTGCCTGTTCTATCTTCTTTTTTAGTGCCATTCTCTTTGACATGACGCATCAATTCTAAATATTGTTTCATAGCGTTTTATAACTCTTACTTTTGTGCAACGGGTTGGGTTTTATATGCCCAAATCATAATACCAAGGCCAGCAATGATCATTGGCATCGATAGAATTTGACCTTGTGAAATCAGGCCACCATATAAACCAATATGGGCATCCGGTTCGCGGAAATATTCGATACAGAACCTAAAGAAGCCGTAACCGAATAAGAATAAGCCAGCGACACTACCCGTAGGACGTGGCTTTTTAGCAAACATAATTAGCATAATAAATAACACTAGGCCTTCAAAGAAAGCTTCGTATAATTGCGATGGATGGCGTGGTAATGGGCCGCCAGTTGGGAATACCATCGCCCAAGGCACGTCTGTTGTACGACCCCATAATTCACCATTGATAAAGTTACCTATACGGCCCGCTAAAAGGCCAACTGGAACAAGTGGTACAGCAAAATCACCGACAGTAAAAGGTGACCGTTTAGTGCGCCAAGCGAAGATGAAAATCGCGGTGATCACTCCTAATGCACCACCATGGAACGACATACCTCCTTCCCAAATTTTGAAAAGGTAAAGTGGGTTTTCTAATAAATAGGAGAATTGATAGAAAAGTACATAACCGACTCGACCACCTAATATAACGCCTATCATGCCGTAGAATAATAAATCATCAACTTCTTCTGTTTTCCAACCCGAGTTTGGTTTTGCTGCTAGACGCTTACCAAACCACATTGCAAAAGCAAAGCCGATTAAATACATGAGTCCGTACCAACGAACACTTAGAGGCCCAATCGAAAAAATGACGGGATCAATTTGTGGAAACTCCATAACCTTTCCTTAATTAACAATCATGTTGGCAGCGATAACCATGAGCAGCGCTGCAAAGATTTTTTTTATTGTTGAAACAGGTAAATATTGCGTCGACTTTGCGCCTATCGGCGCCATAAACCAAGAGGTTGATACAATGCCTAGTAGAGCTGGCAAATAAACAAACCCAGCAAAGCCTTGTGTCAATTCAAAATGCTTACTACCTGCACTGACATAACCCAGTGACCCAAATAAGGCAATTACGATACCACAAGCGGATGCACAGCCGATGGCTTTTTTCATGTCCATTGAGAAAAACGTTAACAACGGAACAAGTAACGCCCCTCCTCCAATACCAATCATCGCAGAAAGGCCACCAGTGATACTGGTAAGAAATGTTAAAACAGGGCCATTTGGTAAATTTCTCGAAGGCGGGGTCGCTGTTTTTCTACTGCTGTAGATCATTTTTAAAGCAATTAAAACGACACATACAGAGAAAATAATCCTCACCGCCGCTTCTGGAAGAAGCGAGGCCATAAAGCCACTTACTAAAGCCCCTAATGCCACACCTGACATGATCCAAGGTGCGACTTGCCAAGGTACATTACCATTTTTATGATGAGCTAAAGCAGAAGACGTCGACGTAAATAGAATAGAAGCCAAAGAAGTAGCAATCGCTGCAATCACCACTTGCTCCGTTGGGAGCACATCAAAATGCAACAAAATAGCGCTTAATACAGGTACGATGATTAAACCACCACCAATCCCTAATAGTCCTGCTAAAAAGCCTACACCACTGCCCAAAATGGCACAGTAAAAGACAAGCAGTAACAAGTCATTCATGAACGCATTCTCTTATTATAATTCGCGCGCCATTTTACCCGATTTGAAATTGATTAAACACCTGAAATCAACCTTAACAAACAGTTAGTGCTTAGATTGGTAAAGCAATTCACTAAAGTCATTCTCAATCATGAAGCTCTTAAGTAAACGGTGAACTTGTTTTGTCGTCGACTGCTTTAAACACTCTCTCAAAAGCGCTTCCATGTCAGCGACTTTTAAACGCCTGAGTACCCACTTCACCTTGCTCATTGTCGAAATGTTCATGCTTAGACGGCGATAACCCATTGCTATCAATAAAATAGCCCCTTCGGGTTCACCGCCTAACTCACCACATAAGCTAAAGGGCAGTTCTAGATTTTGACATTGTGAGGCAACTTGGTTGAGCACACGTAACACACTTGGATGAAATGGGTCGAAGAGATCGGCTACTTGGGCATTATTTCTATCAACCGCAAGTAAGTATTGGGTTAAATCATTACTACCGACCGAGCAAAAGTCGACTTTTTCAGCCCACTCAGGAAGTAAATAAATGCTAGAAGGCACTTCAAGCATAACACCGATTTCTGGTTTTTCGATTTGTATGAATTGATCAGCCCACTCTTCTTGCAATTCAAAGTAAGCTTGCTCGAGTAATTTAAGCGCTTGATCTACTTCTTCGGTATGACTAACCATAGGTAGCATAATTTTTAAGTTACCTAAGCCTGTGTTGGCCTTTAACATGGCTTTGAGCTGATCTAACAAAAGTTCAGGGTGATCCAAAGAAATCCTGATACCGCGCCAACCCAGAAATGGGTTTTCTTCAGTAAAATTGAAATAGTCTAGTACTTTATCGCCGCCGATGTCGAGTGTTCGCATTACCACGTTTTCTGGGTGATAGCGGGTCAATACAGCTCTATACCAATGCTCTTGCTCAGCCTGCGTCGGAAACTGCCCTTTTTGCATAAACCATGCTTCAGTCCTGTATAGACCAACACCATCACAGTATTTTGCTATTTCTTGCTCAGTCGATAGATCCAAACCTGCATTCACTAATAAGCTAATATGCTCACCATCTAGCGTTATAGCCTCTAAATGATGCTCAGCTTCAAACTTATCGTGTAGTTTACTTTCTTGGAGATGAAGCTGTTTATACTCTTTTTTAAGTGCTGGCGTTGGCGAGATATACACACGGCCCGCATAAGCATCTAGGATGATGTCTTTGTTTTCAAACTGTAATAGCGGAATATCTTCAATACCCCAAACAGCTGGAATACCCATTGCTCTGGTAAGTATGGAGGCATGCGAGTTTGCAGAGCCATTTACACTGATCACCCCTTTTAAGCGTTCTTTTGGCACTTCAGCCAACATAGTAGGTGTTAACGTATGCGTAATTAAAATAGTATCTTTTGGGTAAGACTTTACGGCTTGCTCTGTACTCATAAGGTGATGTAGAACTCGTAACCCTATCTCTTTTACGTCTATTGCCCGCTCTTTTATATAAGGATCGGACATAGCATTAAACTGGCTAACCAAACTTTCAATGACACTTTTTAATGCGCTTTTTGCATTCCAGCCTTGCTCAAGCTGAGCTTCTACTTGTTTGCCTAAGCTGCGTGCATCTAATAACTGTTGATACACTTCAAAGACCGCGACGGCTTCTTTCGGCATAGAGTCACTAAATGTTGAGGCCATAATGTGAAAGTCTTGTCTAGTTGCAGACACCGCTTGTGCAAATAGTTTTTTCTGTTGTTCCACGTTGTCGCTTTTTTGCATATCTATGCTCTCAAAGTCAAGCTTTGGAATAACAACGAATCCACGCCCTAAAGTAATACCAGGAGAGCCCGACACCCCTTTTAACACAGAAGTTTTTTTAGATGTTGTTTCAACAGACAAAATGGATTTTGCTTCGGTGTTAGCAAGTTGAGATGCCAATTGAGCAGATAAAGTTATTAGAAAAGATTCTTCGTCATTATTAAATGAACGTGCTTGCTTTTGCTGAACAACAATAACGCCAATGACTTTTCTTTGGTGAACGAGTGGTACCGATAAAAATGCATTATAGCCTTCTTCATGGACTTCAGGAGATAATTTGAATCTGGGGTGTGACTTCGCGTGGGCAATGTTGATAGGCTCTTCACGTTGTGCAACTAAACCGACAAGACCCTCTGTAAAGCCAATTCTAAAATTTCCGATTGCCTTTGGATTGAGCCCATCACTGGCCATCAAAATGAAATTATCTTGGCTGTAATCAGCAAAATAAATAGAGCAGCACTCTGTTGCAAGTGCTTCTTTGACCATGGCGACAAAACGATTTAGTGCTTCAGTTAATGTGGGCTGTTGCGCCACCGCTTCAACAATGGCTCGTAATGTCGCAAGCACAATCTTCTCCTTAATTTAACGGCGATGTCGCCAATGATTTTGCTCTTTAGGTGTATGCTCTTTTCGATTAAAAGGCATCGCAAATGGCGCAAACTCTTTCATCACACGGCGATATACATCACGCTTAAAAGACACCACTTGACGAACCGGATACCAATAACTCACCCAACGCCAATCATCAAACTCGGGATGGTGCGTATGTAATAAGTCTACATCTTCATCTTTACAACGGAGTTTCAGTAAAAACCATTTTTGTTTTTGACCAATACACACTGGGCTTGAATCTTTTCGGATCAAGCGCTTTGGCAGTTTGTATCTTAACCAATGTTTAGAACTAGCAACAATCTCAACATCTTCTGGCTTTAACCCAACTTCTTCATATAACTCTCGGTACATGGTTTGCTCTGGGGTTTCACCGTCGTCTACTCCACCTTGTGGAAACTGCCATGAATGTTGTCCATAGCGTCGTGCCCAAAAAACCTGACCTTGATTATTACAGATCACAATTCCGACATTGGCACGAAATCCTTCGGCATCAATCACCTTAGTGCCTCATTTATTAAGTCGATATTTTTTGATTGTTCCATAAGTTAATGCCTACAGCAAATATAATTCCAGCTTTCTACCATCTTATCCACAGGTTAACCTAAAACTTGAACAACATTTAATTTTAATAAATTAAATCCACAAAAATACTGTATAAAACTCACTTTCTCCACAGATTCTGTGGATAACTGTGTTCATATAACTGTATTTATCCAAAGGCATGAACTCAAGTAGCACAGCAAATAAAAAACAACTTTAAAAAAAGTGCTATATTTCATGAGGATAGAAAGAACCACTGTATAAATAAGCGGGTTTTTATTGAGCAAAACTAAAAAAATTTACATCTTTTAAGTCCTGTTCGCTTTTTAGACAAAAAGAAAGCTGTACTTAAAAATTAAGGCTTTCAGTAAGTTGTAAGAGTAATTTGATTCAATTAAACAGGAGGTTTGCAAGGTATATCTAACTAAAGAGTACATGAAACTCTAGAAAAACCTTTCCCAAAAAATGAGAAAGGTTTTTATGTAGAACTGTTTTAAGCTTGTAATTCGTTGCGAATAATCTCAGCGCCTTTAGCAAGCGCTGTTAGCTTACCTCTGGCGATTTCTCTAGCAAGTGGCGCCAAACCACAATTTGTACTGGGATAAAGTTTATCAGCATCTACATAACGCAACGCTTCACGTAATGTATTGGCCACTTCTTCGGGTGTTTCAATAGTGTTTGTTGCCACATCAATAGCCCCAACCATAACTTTTTTACCGCGTATCAAAGAAAGCAGTTCTATTGGAACACGAGAGTTATGACATTCAAGTGAAATAATGTCTATGTTTGATTGCTGAAGTTTCGGAAATACCTCTTCATATTGACGCCATTCTGAACCCAGTGTTTTTTTCCAATCTGTATTAGCTTTAATGCCATAGCCATAACAAATATGAACTGCCGTTTCACAATTTAATCCTTCGATAGCACGTTCAAGGCATTTGATACCCCATTCATTTACTTCTTCGAAGAAAACATTAAACGCGGGTTCATCAAATTGGATAATATCGACACCAGCTGCTTCAAGCTCTTTGGCCTCTTGATTGAGTATCACAGCAAATTCCCAAGCCAGTTTTTCGCGACTTTTGTAATGGTCGTCAAATAAAGTATCAACCATAGTCATAGGGCCTGGTAACGCCCACTTGATCGGCTTATCTGTTTGCGCCCGTAAAAACTTTGCATCTTCTACAAATACAGGTTTTTGACGTGAAACGGGCCCATAAACAGTCGGCACACTGGCTTCATAACGGTCGCGGATTTTAACTGTGCGGCGGTTTTCGAAATCAACACCGTCAAGATGCTCAATAAAAGTCGTTACAAAGTGTTGTCTAGTTTGCTCACCGTCACTAACAATGTCTAAGCCAGTTTGATATTGCTCTTGTAATGACACACGTAATGCGTCGTGTTTGCCATCAATTAATTCTTGTTCCTCTAATTTCCATGGTGACCAAAGTACTTCTGGTTGAGCTAACCAAGATGGTTTTGGCAAACTTCCTGCTGTTGATGTAGGTAATAATGTCTTCATTTTACTAATTCTTTTCTAAGGTGATTAAGCACTCGACCATACCTATCTATATGGCCATTTCGGGGGCAACAGATGGTTAGGCTAAGTTTGCCGACCACTGAGCCAGAATATTTTGGTAAGGCTTTATAAAATACTCTTCAGCAAACTTACCTTGCTCTTTGGCTAAACGACTGCGCTCTTCACGGTCATAAATAATTTGTGTAAGCGAGTGATCAAGGTTTTTTAGATTTGGTTTATATACCTTACCCGCAACCGCATTGGCGTTATAAATTTCTGGGCGATAGATCTTCTGAAATGTCTCCATCGTGCTAATAGTACTTATAAGTTCTAAGTTGCTGTAATCGTTTAATAAGTCTCCAAAGAAGAAAAACGCAAAAGGCGCAACACTGTTTGGCGGCATAAAATAGCGCACTTGTAAGCCCATTTTTTTGAAATATTGCTCTGTCAGTGAAGATTCATTCGGTAAATATTCAAAACCTAGCACTGGATGCTGGTTTTCTGTACGGCGATAGATTTTGTTATCTGATACAGATAAACAGATCACCGGTGGTTTTTTAAAATTGTTTTTATAAGTCTGTGAATTAACAAAATGCTGGAATATCTTACCGTGCAAATCTCCAAAGTCTTCAGGAATACTAAATTGCGGCTTACCTTTATTGTGATCTAAAAGCAACACGCTAAAATCGTAGTCACGTACATAAGATGAAAAATTGTTGCCCACAATACCTTCAACGCGTTCATTCGTTTGCTTATCTAAAACGAAAGTTTTAAGTATTTCAATTGACGGAAATGTCTCATGACTACTCGCAATATCCATACCTACTGACACAATCTCTAATTCAACAGCATAGCGGTCGGCATTTGGGTTATCCCAATTGGCAAGTGCATTAAAGCGGCTGTCGATCATATTTAAAGCATTACGTAGGTTTGCCTGACGACTATCGCCACGAGCTAAGTTTGCAAAGTTGGTTGTAATACGTGTGCTAGTTGATGGCTCGTAATGCTCATCAAGGCGCTGCGTTTTAATACTGAAGTTAAAATCGTGACTCATTGTTTGCTGTATCCTTTTTTCATGAGATAAATAGTAAATTGCTGCTCCCTTCACTTACCTAGCCTTTACTGAATATCTAAGTAAATCATGCATAGCTTGTACAAGCTTACAATCAAACTTACTAAGGAATACTTAAATTCGTTTGGTCTTGCGTTCGGAGCCCTTTTAGTTATACGTATTATGCAACTTGAAGAAAAACGGTTTAATTTCACCTAAAACTTGAGTTTGATTCACGTTACTAGGGTAACCCTCGCTGATATTGAACAATGGCAGGCCAGATTAGTGAAAAAATAGAATAGATATCTAGCCGTCTAAAAATAACAATATCCTATATCTATTTCTTTCATACAAAACATGAGGATTTTTCAAAGGTTATCTTTATTTTAAGAAAAACAAATCATTGAGATGTTGATATACTACAAAGAAGTCTGGACGTCTATTTATCAATCAGATCTAAGCAATGGTCAACCTTAATGAAGAGAAAATGGAATGAGTGAATTTATACTATTGGTTTTGTACTGTGCATTACTTGGCAGTGTTGTGGGCTTTTTAGCTGGGTTATTGGGTATTGGTGGCGGTTTAGTCATAGTGCCAATATTAAGTATTATTTTACTACATTTTGAAGTGCTTCCTACTGAACAAGTTGTTGTTGCAGCCATTGCTACTTCTTTGGCTTCAATCTTGTTCACCTCGACTGCTTCGGCTATTGCACATCATAAAAATGGTAACGTGCCATGGGAAATAACCCCTTGGATCATGACAGGTGTCGCCCTTGGCGCCCTAATAAGTGGCTTCATGGCAGCACTTTTACCTGAACAGATTGTCAGAATTGTATTTGCAGTAAGCGTTATACTTATTGCACTAAAAATGTTTTTAAGCAGTAAAACCGACACCCCAAGCGAGCGTAAATTACCAAATAAAGGAGTATTAACCATGTTAACCACAATTACTGGTGGTCTCTCAGCTATGATAGGTATTGGCGGCGGTGCGCTTTTAGTTCCGCTATTAAGCTTTTTCTCGGTCGATATGAAAAAGGCCATTGGCTGCGCATCTGCTTGCGGCATCATTATAGCCCTATTTGGTTCAATTGGTTATATCAGCTCAGGCAGCAGTTATTTTGTACTTAATGATGGCTTTGCCGGCTTTGTATATTTACCCGCACTGCTTGGTATTGTTTGCACATCTTGGTTTACCGCCCCCCTTGGTGCCAAGGCTACACAGAGCTTACCGGTATCTACCATTAAAAAAGCGTTCTCAGGCCTGTTAGTCATAATGGCTGTAAACATGGTCGTTTAATCATTTTTAGGGGGTTAAAAGCCCCTTATTACAGCAACATCACAAAACCATTCGTTGCGAAAGCTAGAGTTCTTCTGGCTATAAATCGAGCTCAAATTTCTCACCAATTAAAAAGCTGTTCGAAAAACAAACAAATTACTGCTATACGTTAAACAATCTCTGAAAAGTGTAGAGTTAATATGAAACTAACAGTATCACTTCGCATATTTGGTGGTTTTGCAATATTACTTTTGCTCTCCATAGTTATTTATCTAGTTGCCTTAATGGGAATTCGCTCGATTGGTATTGGGGTGGAGCAAGTGAGTGAAAAAAGCGTGCCGACACTTATTTCTGGTGCAGATCTGGCACAAAACATATTAATCACTGAGTTATCACTGATAGAGCTCGCTACGACTAAAAATGAACAAGAAGCTACTCGATTACGTGATTTAATAAAGCAAGCAAATGAAAATAATGACTTAGCAATTCAATCACTCAGTCAATTTATTGAACCGAGTAATGACTCATACACTTTATTAAAAGAAACTAAAACATTAAACACGACCTTTCTTAAAGCGAGTGAGCAGGTTATTAATGATTACTTCAAACTACTTTCTTTGCTCTCCATCACACAAGAACGGGGTCGAGAGTTTGGAGATATGGGTGATGAGAGCTTAAGCCTTGCATATGATTTAGAAGGGTTGAGTGAAAATGAAAGCACCAATGACGCCATCACAGAGTTTGTCACCCTTATAGAAAGTAGTGTAGAGGAAGCAAACACGGCTTTAGATTCCAATATAACTTTTGAAATTCTCAGTATCGAATCTGCTTTGAAAGATTCTCAGGGGGAGTTAAAGAGCTTATTTAATAAATTTTCTCAATCACCAGAACTCAGAGACGATGAGTCTGTTTCTTTGATGGCTGATAATTTAGAACGATTTTTAGCTGCACTTGTCGGCGACAAAAGTGCTATCAAAGCAAGATTAGATAGCCTAAATCGCCAAAAAGAAGTGTCAGAGCAGCTTCAACAAGCTAAGCAACAGGGTAATAATGCCAGAGAAGTACTGATTAGGTTAAACGACAAAATTAAAATAACCACCAACGAAATAAAAAATGATGCGCTTGAATCGGTAAGTCAAAATCAGTTAATTACCACTGTTTTAACGCTGATCACTCTATGCTTGTCTGCATCTGTCGCCTATTTTGTGACTAACTCTATCAAAAAGCCATTACATCATGCTGTTACACAAATAAAACAGGCTGCAACAGGAGACATGACCGTTCACTTCACAAAAATGCGTGATGATGAATTAGGTGAACTCGCTGATAATATGCAAAGTTTGGTCAATACCTTAAGGCATACCTTAAAAGAAATTGCCCATAATTCTAATAGCCTCGCGACCACAGCAGAAGAAACAAATACCATCGCCAAACAAAGTTTTGACAGCGCCTCTTCTCAAAACGACAAAATGCAGGTAATGACCCACTCTATTGCGGAGATGACTGACACTGTGCAATCAGTGTCTAACAGTATTCACCACACTTTGGAGCAGGTTGAAAAGTCGAATAATGATGCTGAACAAGGACAAATATTGCTCAATCAGAATATAGACAACATTCACTTACTTGCCGATGCCATTAAGCAATCAGCGACAGTGATAGAAACATTGAACGATGACACAAATAACATCAGCTCTGTGTTAGACATTATTCGGGGCGTTGCTGAGCAAACTAACTTATTGGCTTTGAATGCAGCCATTGAGGCAGCAAGAGCTGGAGAGCAGGGTCGAGGCTTTGCGGTTGTTGCCGATGAGGTGAGAACTTTAGCAAGTAAAGCCCATGACGCAACACAAGAAATTCAACAAGCTATAGAGAACCTGCAACAAGGTGCAAAGCAAGCTGTTGCAACCATGTCTAAATCTCAGCAAGAAACTCAGCAATGCGTCGACGGCATTCAAAATGTGGATGAAATGCTTGGCTCAATTTTAAGTGGTATCACAAACATTAAAGATATGAGCCAACAAATTGCGACCGCCGCTGAACAACAGAGTATTGCCGCTGTCACGCAAAATGAAAATATGAAAGAGATGCAACACATCACTGAGCTTTCTGCTTCTCATGCTGAAGAAAATAATCAAGCAAGTCAGCAGTTAGCTTCTATGGCCGAAACCCAAAGAGAACTTTTGAGTAAATTCAAAACCTAGGAGCAACCCATGCGATTATTTTTATTATGTTTAATAATTGTCGTCCCTTCTTTTACCTACAGTGGCGTAACACAGGCCGGTACTTGCGAAATAAAGTACACGCGAACGGCTTGCCCTGGGAAAGAGAAAATTAGTTACAAGAAATGTAAAGGGAAACAAAAATGTTCAAAATTCAAAGAAGCCGCCACTGCAGCTGAATGTGGCACAATGGCTGTTAAATCATGTCGAAATAAACGCCTAACCGTGACTAAGTCTAAAGTCATCAATGCACTGTTTGATGGACAGCAAATTAAAGCAAGTAATGGCAGTGATGACTTTTGTACGGTTTATGAAAAAGCCAACGAGGAATTTAATAAATGTGATGGGTAATAAGATACCTAAAGCTTTTGTTCGCTTTTTAAAACGACTTTTCGAGTTGCCATGATGCTTGAATGAATCTAGTCAATCTGGCCCGTGTTTGTCTTTGAAGTTTGAACACAATTCAAAGACAAACACGCCTTAGTATTATTTATTTCAATAAAATTTAAATTAGCTGCTTGTATTAGCATTAGTTACAATAGCTTTGTTATAACTCAGAGATATTTCAATGCTAAAACCTTCTCCGCCACTCACCATTAATGAACTCATGCTGCGCGTTGAGCAAATTGCAGGGCTGACCCTAGGCGAGATTGCGGCTGAGTTTAACTTTAAAACCCCAGAGCATTTATTACGTGAAAAAGGCTGGCAAGGTCAATTATTAGAATATGTGTTGGGTGCCACCGCAGGCTCAAAACCTGTGCCAGACTTTGAGCACTTAGGCATCGAGCTTAAAACCATACCTATAGGCTTTAATGGCAAACCACTTGAAACGACTTATGTATCGGTTGTTCCGCTAACTAACCTCACCGGTATGACTTGGCAATCGAGTACCGTAAAGAAAAAGCTCACCCATGTTTTATGGCTGCCCATTTTAGCTGAAAAAACCATTCAACCCATAGATAGAACTATAGGCTCTGGTTTTTTATGGCAACCCAGCGAAATACAAGAGCATCAATTACAAAGAGACTGGGAAGAGCAAATGGAGCTAATTGCACTTGGCCGCATAAATGAAATTTCTGGCCATTTAGGTGATGTGATGCAAATTAGGCCAAAAGCCGCGAACAGCAAAGTATTAACTGATGTCATTGGGCCAAATGGTACAATGACGCAAACCTTGCCACGCGGCTATTATTTAAAAATTCCGTTTACTACACAGATCCTAGCTGAACAGTTTGGCCTTTAAGCTCAGCTAGTTTATTTCCTGATTCAAGAATACAGCCGCACCTAACAAACCCGGTTGTGGCTCTGTGATCACAAACACAGGTGTCTGCTCCGCAATATAAGAAAGGCGCCCTTTTGCAATAAAACGCTCGCCAAAGTCACCTTGTTTTAAAAACTCGATGAACCTAGGCACAATACCTCCAGCGATATAGATCCCACCAAAGCTACTATTAAGTAATGCAAGATTACCTGCAAAGCTGCCTAGCACTTTACAAAATTGTTGAAGTGCCAAACGACATAAACCACAATTTACTGTAATAGCATTATGCGAAATCTCAGCCGCGCTCAAACTGGTTTTGTTTACCGCGGCATGACTCCCCTCTATAGTGTTTTGGTAATCTACAATCGCACTATAGATCTGCTCTAACCCATAGCCTGATAATAGTTGCTCATAAGAGATCCGTGGTTTTCTGCTATCGAGGTAGTTGAAAATGATCAAGTCCAGCTCATCTACCGGCGCAAAATCAATATGCCCGCCTTCTGAGTTAATACAATGCCAGAAATGATTGCCTTGCATTGTAACCGGTGTGAGGGTCGCAACCCCAAGCCCAGTTCCTGGCCCACAAATCGAAATGGTGCTATTGGCTCTGCCCTGATGTGGCCCTCGGATATGACATTTTTGATCATCATTTAAAAAAGGCACTGACATCGCGATAGCTTTGTAGTCATTAATTAAATACAAGCTTTGTAAGCCCAACTCTGCCTTAAGTTCAGTTTGCGAAAACGCCCATGGCAAGTTTGTCATTGAGATCCAATCTTCATCAGTCGGACAGGCAATCGCAAGACAAGCATGTAAAGACTTATCTGCGATTTCTTGTTCTGCAATGTACAACTTAAGCACATCAGACAATTCAGCAAAGTCAGCACATTTATACGTGTGGACATGGGACAACTGATTGTCTTTCGTTGCTTGCGCAATGCGGATATTGGTACCACCAATATCTGCAACAAGTCTAATTTCAGTTATATTATCCATAATCACTCACACTGAATGCTAGCGGACTTACCTTGCTCGGGCGCAAAGTGAATGTCACTGATAGACAGGTTAGCATTACCGCTGGTAGAAATGGCAAATGGCATAATCACTTGGCTATATTTCAAACCTTGTTTAGCAAAGCAATTCAAGTCAATTGATAAATTCTGCCATTGCGTGTCTGGTAATCTATTCAGCTGCTCTGTGATGTCTACCTGTGCTCGACAGCTACCTGGTTTATCGCCTTCACTTTCACAATGACTTGAAATAATCACAGGCTGCTCTGCAAGGCCATCGCGCATGAGCTCAATCATTAACGCGGCATTGCTAGCTTGCATCATAGATAAGTCTTCTCTGAACCAGCTTTTGCTAACAAACTCCATACCCGCATTTTCTTTGCCGGTCCAAACCAGTTTAAATGCGTCTTCTTGGATATGTTTATCTATGGTACGGTACTCAAGCCCTTTTTGTGCGATGCTGCTTGACATCACCGCTTGATTGTTTGGTCCTGAGAACAAACGCATTTGCCAAGGCGCGAAAGTCTTCCCTTTGAATACATAGCTGTTTGCATCCGCACCGTTATCAAGTTCAACCATTTCACCCAAGGTATTTGATAACACAGACTTATCACCGTACTGCAAGCCAAAGCCATAAGGCAGTAATGGTTCATAATCTGCGTCATATCGATTTACCGGCTTGCTTGGATGACTAGGCCAAGAGAATGACAATTTACCTTTAAAGTCATTTTGCACCTTACCCGATTTATCTGTCAGCAGCACATCTGCAACTGCATCGCCTTCAGAGCCTGGTAGCCACGCAGCGACAAAAGCATCACTTGCATTTAGCTCTGGATTGACCCAAAGTGGACGACCACTAATAAATACAGAAATGACAGGGATACCTTGCGCTTTTAGCTTTTTCAGTAAGGCTAAATCACGTTTATCACCTTGTTGATACACGAGGTTTTCTTTGTCACCATGTCCTTCCGCATATGGCTCTTCACCAAATACCACAATGGCAACATCAGGTTTATTCTCAAAACTACCGTCTTCGCTTAGCGTGACCTTACCACCAGCTGCTTTGATTTGTTCGGCAAGACCGTCGTAGATTGAAGAGCCACCAGGAAAATCGGCGTTTTCATTATTGGTGCCCTGCCAAGTAATTGTCCAACCGCCCGATTGCTTGCCAATATTGTTGGCAGCATCACCCGCAATCAAAATATTTTGCTTAGGTGAAAGTGGTAGCAAGGTATCGTTATTTTTAAGTAATACTAAAGATTCTCGCACCGCTTGTTTTGCAACTTCACGGTGCTCAGCGTGGCCGATCAATTCTGTTTTATTAGCATATGGACGATTTGCTGGGCTTGCTTTGTCGAATAGACCAGCTCGGAATTTCACACGTAAAATACGCGTTACCGCATCGTCAATACGTGACATTTGAATAACCCCGGCACGCACTTGTTTAATGGTGTTTTCCATTAAAGGTTTCCATGCATCCGTTGGTACCATGTACACATCAAGACCTGCATTCACCGCTTGTGGACAGTCGTGGTTGCTACAGCCTTTAATTTGACCATGGCCATTCCAGTCACCTACCACGAAGCCATCAAAACCCATTTTGTCTTTAAGTACATCGGTAAGCAGGTACTTATCACCGTGAATTTTCTCACCATTCCAGCTATTGAAAGACGCCATCACAGACTGTGCACCCGCAGTTAAACCGCCCACATAACCTTGCGAGTGAATGTTGAATAAATCCAACTCTGAGTCGATGTTATTACCTTGGTCGTCGCCTTTTACCGTGCCGCCGTCACCCACAAAGTGCTTGACTGTACTGATCACGCGGTCATCGCCTAAGAAGTTATCGCCTTGCGTACCCTGCAACCCATGAACAATGGCAGCAGCATATTCTTTAACTATCTCAGGATCTTCCGAGTAACCTTCGTAAGTTCGACCCCATCTATCATCACGAACCGTAGCAACGGTTGGCGCAAATACCCAATCGATACCAGTCGCCATCACTTCTTTGGCGGTTACTTCAGCAATTTTCACAATCAAGTCTGGATTATTTGCTGCACCTAAACCTATATTGTGCGGGAACAATGTCGCGCCAATCACATTATTGTGACCATGTACCGCATCTGTGCCCCACATGGTTGGAATGTTGATGCCATCTAGTGAATCATCAACCGACGCTTGATACATGACCTCAGCTAAATTAACCCAATCTTTCACACTTGAGTGTTTATTGTTATTTGGAAACGCACCACCACCATTGAGGTATGAACCAAAGCCATAGCGACGCATATCTTCAACTGTTATATCGCGGATCTCAGGTTGGATCATTTGCGCTATTTTTTGCTCTAGCGTCATTTTCGCCAACAGTTCAGCGACTTTACGCTCAATCTCTGGGTCTTTTTTAACTTCAGAATTAATCGTCGGCCAAATATTTAAATCAGACTTTTCTTCTTCAACAGTGTCATTTTGTTTTGCACATGATGCCAACAAACCTGTGACCATCAATGCAACGAATGATTGCTTTAAACGCTTCATTTTATTACCTCTCAGAAGAGCTGTTTACAGGTTGGTGGCCTTTTAAGCCGAAGTAGCCAATGAACACATAACACAGTGCTGGCAATAAGAAAGACAGTTGCACGCCGACCACATCGGCAAGCATGCCTTGGATTAATGGCACGATCGCACCGCCAACAATAGCAAGACAAAGTAAGCCTGCGCCATGGCTCGCTGCATCACCTAATTTATTGATTGCTAAACTGAAGATGGTTGGGAACATGATTGAATTGAATAAGCCAACAGCCAAAATTGACCACTTCGCCACTGTGCCGTCCGACATCACTACAACCACAAGCAAAACAATAGCCATCACCGCATTGAATGCCAGTACTTTACCCGCTGCGACTTTTTGCATCA
>Ga0114932_10003310_pt1 | contig 15944 bp, 18 predicted proteins | sample 2SBtaG_2_FD_87286 | JGI IMG/M metagenome (GOLD analysis project Ga0114932, IMG submission 87286) | Deep subsurface microbial communities from Kolumbo volcano to uncover new lineages of life (NeLLi) - 2SBTROV12_ACTIVE470 metaG | ecosystem: Environmental > Aquatic > Marine > Volcanic ...
GCAACTGATATCTCACTAAAATTATTTGGTGATGAAGGATTAGCAATTGCAATAGGAGTTATGACATTTTTAATTCTAATATTTAGTGAAATCACTCCAAAAACATATTGTAATGCAAATCCAGCAAAAGTTGCAATAAAAAATAGTAGAATACTATTGGTATTTACCTATGCATTATTTCCAATTGTGTGGTTTTTTGAAATAATCACAAAAGGTATGATAAAACTTACAGGTAGTAGTGATATGCCGCCTGGATTAACAGAAGATGAAATTAAAGGAATTGTTGATCAAGGCTTAAAAGATAAAGCAATTGAAAAACAGGAAAGTGAACTTGTTCATGGTGCATTGAATTTTGATGATATTGTCATTAGATCTGTAATGACGTCAAGGACAAAGATGTTTACGTTAAATTCAAAAACAATATTATTTGAAGCACTACCACAAATTAATCAAAGCGGGTTTTCTAGAATACCAATTCATGGTGATAATAAAGATGAAATTGTTGGAATTATACATGTTAGAGATGTTCTGAAGGCGTTAGAAAACGATAACAAAACATACACATTAGAGAAAATTTCTAGAAAGCCAATTTTTGTTTCACAAGAAAAAATGGTTAGTGATCTTCTTAAAGAAATGCAAGGTAGACAAACGCATATGGCAATTGTTGTTGATGAATTTGGTGGCGTAGAAGGTTGTGTCACATTAGAGGATCTTTTAGAAGAAATTGTAGGTGAAATTAGAGATGAAACAGATACAAACCAACAAGTATTCCAAAATGATGGTCCGGATGCAATAATTACAAATGGTGATATTGAGATAGATACAATAAATGAAATTTTTAAAACAGATTTATCAGCTGGAGATGACTATTCACGACTGAATGGCCTATTACACGAAAAGCTACATGATATACCCAAGGAGGGTGACAAATTAGAGATAAATTCATTACGAATCATAGTGGAAAAAGTTTCAAAAAATAAACCTGAAAGAGTAAGAATTGAAAAGATAAAATAGTTAATTTTTACTAAAATGCTCTTCTAATAGTTTTTTCTTATCTTGAACATGAAATAGTTCATTTGTATGATTAAGTGCGTCATCGTATGATCTTTCAAAAAGCATTGCTTGCATTAACATATGATTTTCTGGTATCACAATTCCAGTTTGATCATCTGAATACATAATTTGAACTGTATCATTAATCGAGGCACTCATGTTTGCATGAATATGTACCATATTTGTATCCTTAAAACTAAACTTCATAGTATTTGCAAAATCTCTAACATCCTTTGTACTTGTCGCTGTCCATAATACCACAACACCACTTTCATCTTTAAACAAATTATGAATTTCATCTACATTTGGTGCGGTACCACTAAATCTTATATCCATTATATGAAGATGCATTTGACGTGTAGGAACTTTAATTGCACGTACAAATAATGGTGCATTCTTTCCAAAATATGATTTAACATCATCGCCATGATGAGGATGCTGACTCATTTCAATTGTATCTACTAACTCTTTATCAGATTGATCAAGATCAGCCCATCGTCTTACTAATGTAACATCAAAACGTAATAGATTCGAACCGTACTTACTACGTAGCGGTTCTAAAATTTTTCCCATTCCTGTAACATTACAACTCCCCTGCATCACATGTTTTTTCTGAAATATTTTTTCATAATTTACTCGTGAGTTAAAAATAGTATCGGAAACTGCATTGTCACCATAAATTGTTTCACCACCTTGATAAATTGCCATAATATTATTTGGTTCGTAAAGATTTTTTTTATTAACAAATCCATGTCCTTCTGGAGATGCATCTATTACTAAATCACAATCAGACAGAATAGATTCGATTGAACCTGAAATATTATAATTTTTAAAATCATCAATTTTTTTCTGTGGAACATATACAGAAAACCCATTTTTTATTGCAAGATCAACTTTTTCATCTGGAGAATGTTTCCCCACACCGATCACATTTATTTCTGAGTCATCTTTGATAAATTCAGCAATTCTACTTCCAATGGATCCATATCCATTAACAAATACATTCTTCATGTATATTTTTCATATAATTCATTTATTTACATACTGGTACCTTTTCTATACGCATGAATTGGATTTTTCTATTATGATATAGCGATCTAAAAATTGTAAATTATACAGAAAAATTCACTTGGAAATGTATATATGCTAAGTTTCGAAGGCAAGCTATGGCAGCGGGAATAGACGATATTGCACTATATATTCCAAATTTGTATCTTGAAGCATCAGATTTTGCTAAAGCAAGAGGCTTAGATCCAGCAAAATTACAGCGTGGTCTAGGTGTAGAACAAATGGCTATTGTAGATACTAACCAGGATCCAGCATGCCTTGCAGCTAATGCATGTCTTAATCTTATGCAAAAAAATAAACTGTCACCAGAAGAAATTGGTAGATTATACGTTGCAACGGAATCTTCTTTTGATGAATCAAAAGCGATGAATTCTTACGTTATTGGAATGCTAGAACAGGTATATGGCAAAGAATCATTTGGACATTGTGGCGGAATTGAATGTAAATTTGCCTGTGTCAGTGGTTCATATGCATTATATGATAATACAAATTGGATAAGAGCTGGTGAATCTGAAGGTCAAAACGCTATAGTTGTAGTATCAGATATTGCAAAATATGATCTTGGTTCAAGTGGTGAAGTAACACAAGGTGCAGGTGCAATTGCTATGTTACTTAATGATAATCCTAGATTATTAGCATTTGATCCAAAAGTTACATCAACATCTATCAAAAATGAATATGATTTTTACAGACCATTTGGTAAAGAAACTCCAATTGTTCATGGACAATATTCTAACCTTTTGTATCTAATTCAAGTTAAAAATGCACTAGCGGATTATAAACAAAAAATCCTAAAAACAGGACTTGTTACACTAAAAGATGATGAAACAATTCTTGATCATATTGATTATCTCAACATGCATCTTCCCTACAGTAATATGGGTAAAAAGGCACTTGCTTATCTTGTACGACATGAATGGAGAGATTTACCAAGATGGAAAGAGATAATTGCAGAAATTGGTATGGATGAACCAATACCTAAAGACCCACGTGGAACTATAGAATCAGTTCTTGCTGATGCAGAGTTTATGGCAAAAGATCATGAATTTACAAAACTATTCACAAAAACAGAAAAATATGCTGAAGTATATGAATCAAAACTTGCCAGTTCGTTGATTGCTTCCAAAATGGTTGGAAATCTTTACACTGCATCATTGTATCTTGGATTTAGAAGTAGTTTAGAATTCGAATACCAAAAAGGAGTTAACCTGGATGGAAAACGTATTGGATTTGGTTCCTACGGTAGTGGGGCTAGTGCAATGGTATTTAGTGGTTTAGTACAGCCAGAATATGAGGAAGTTGTTAAAGATATGAATCTTGAAACTGAAATTGGTGTTAGAACCAAACTTACATTAGAAGAATATGAAGAATTACACGAAAATAAACGTCATACGGAAAATAATATTCATTCAGCTAAGAAAGAATTTATCCTTACAGATGTAAAAACATCTCCCGAGAGTAGAGGAGAACGTTATTACGAATATATTGAATAGCACAAATGAGTGAAAATTCATCTATCAAAGATATACTATATTCAAAAATCAATGCAATTGGGCAAGAAACTATTCACAAATTACTTTTAGAGAAAAAATATTCAGAATTATTTGAGCTAACATACACAAAAGCGTTACAATCCATTCATACAAAAATTGAGGAGGTAGAGAAAATGGGAATATTAGCAGAAAGTCTCACTCATTATTTATTCACAGAAATGTTAATTCCTAGCCAAAGAAAAATTTCTTATGAAAATATAGAGTTGGACATGATTATTCCAAATTTAGTTGAATTAAAGAAAAATCCTGATAATTCAATTTTAATATTTTTTGTTAAATCATCAAATAATAATATAATAAAACAAAGAATACAAGCAGTAAAAAAAATTCAAGAAGTTGATAAAAATATTTGGGTGATTTCTAAAGATAAAATCAATATTTCACAAAAAGTTTACAAAATTGAAAAAGAATCATTTTCTAGATTTTTAGACAATATACAAAATTTTACAGAATTAAAAAACATGAATAAATTAAATATCTTCAAATCCAAAATCTGAAACATTAACAAAACTTGGAAAATTATCTATATACATATCCAATTCAAAATTTTCATGGTAAGGAATTGCACAGTATACAAATTGGTTAGTAAGTTCTATAATCTGCTGTTTTAAATTAGACAATTTGTAACCGTCATGTTCTGTTTGGTTGATCACAAATCCTTTTAATTTTAACTGCATTTGTTTACAATGTTCATATGTTAGCAATGTATGATTAACAGTACCAATTTTAGATCCTGTAACAATTATTGTGTCAATATTAAGTTCAGAAATAAGATTTGAAACAAAATAATTTTGAGTTATAGGCGTCATTAGTCCCCCTATTCCTTCAACAATAAGTAAATCATGAGAAGAAAGTAACTTATGATATGCATCAATTACTTTCTTCAGGTTGATTTTCTGAGCAAGGATTTTGCACGCATCGTATGGGGAAGTTGGAATTTCAAAGAAATATGGATTGACTAAATCTACAGGATCATGAGAACCAGAATATTTCATTAAAATTTCGACATCCTCAGATATAGAATTAGAATTTTTTTTATAGCCAGACGCAAAAGGCTTCATAACACCAACATCAATATCTCTGTCTCGAAGATTTTTTACAATACTAGCAGTAACACATGTTTTCCCAATGTCAGTATCAGTCCCCGCAACAAAAAGAGATTTCATTATAATTTTCCAGAAATTCCTTTAATTGTCTTTATCGTACCATCAATTAAAAAGTTCAAATCATTTTGGGATATAGCCAATGGGGGAACCAGCATTATGATATTACCAAGAGTTCGAAAATAAATTTGGTTTTTTCTTCCTTCTTCAAATACAATCTTATTTGTTGAAATATCAGATCCGTGAGTTAGTTTTGATTTATTGTTACTTAGCAACTCAATACCCATCACCATTCCTTTATGCCTGACATCCACAACTGAATCCAGTTTAGAAATTTCGATGATTCTTTTTTGAAAAACTTTAGATGTTTTTTGAATTTTAGTAATTAGATTATATTTTTCATATAATTCTAAATTTTTCAGAGATAACGCTGCAGATATTGGGTTACCTGTGTAAGTATGTCCATGAAAAAGATGTTTAATTTCAAAGAATTTTCCCAAAAATGAATCATATATTTTTTTAGTCGCTAATGTTGCGGCAAAAGTAAGATACCCACCAGTAAGCATTTTTCCAAATGAAACAATATCAGGAGTACAGTTTTGAGATTTATATTCAATCATTGACCCAAGCCTTCCAAATCCTGTAGCAATTTCATCAAGTACAAACAAAACATCATTTTTTTTACATATTTGACTAATCTTTTTCTGGAAATTTTTTGGATATATTATAACACCACCAGCCATCTGTGCACCACTTTCCATGATAAATGCAGCAATTGAATGATCAGTCTCTAATTTTTTTTCAATTTTTGATAGACATTGTTGTTCAAATTCATCATGTGTCATATTTTTTGGAATTTTTTTATTTTGTGGTACAGGAAATTGTATTGTAGAAAATAGTTTTGTCTTAAATTTAGAGAAAAATTCTGGTACATATCCTACTGACATTGCACCAAATGTATCACCATGATAACCATTTTCTAATGTGGCAATTTTGGTTTTATTATTTTTCCCAATATTTTTCCAGTATTGTAAGGCGATTTTAATAGCAATTTCCATGGCAGTTGAGCCATTATCAGAGAAAAAGACGCTATTCATATTATTATTCAATCTTAACAATTTCTTAGAAAGCTGTTCGGCTGGATAATTTGTTATATTGAATGAAGAACAATGCTGAAGAATTTTTGTCTGTTTAATTATTTCATTCACAAGTTCAGTTTTTGAATGGCCCCACACATTACACCACATACTAGCCACTCCATCAAGCATTTTTTTTCCAGTTGTATCATATAACCACATTCCTTTTGCAGAAACAATCTCAGGAAAATTATTCCATTCAGCCATCTGAGTGTTAGGATGCCAAAGAGTACCTTCTTTTTTCATATTAAACACACAAAATCATACTAATTAATGGTTAACCATAAGATTTGATTAAGTTAACGCTTATTTAGAGAAATTTTCACAATAAAACAATGAATGAAACACAAAAATTAATCAGTTTTTGTAAAGAACAAGTTATTGCTGGAAGAAATATCACAATAAAAAATGCCTCACTTTTATTTAATTTAGACAATTTTTTTTTAACACATCTATCAGATGCGGCAAATGAGATCACTAGACAGTTTCATGGTTCAAAAATTGATCTAGAACAATTAGCAAATATTAAAAAGAATTACTGTAGTGAAGATTGTTCTTTTTGTAGCCAATCAGCATTTTTTGATACAGGAATTGACAAGTATGAATTAATGTCACCAGAAGAAGTAGTAAAAGAGGCTACGAAAGCAAAGCAAACAGGAGCCGATTCATATTGCTTGGTTGCTGCATGGAAAGAACCCTCAAATGATGATTTTACTAAAGTTTGTAATATAATAAAGGAAGTTAATGATAAAGTTGGTATCTCAATTGAATGTAGTTTAGGATTTTTAACAACTGAACAGGCAATAACATTAAAGCAACTTGGTGTGATTAGATATAATCATAATCTAGAAACATCAAAATCTAAATTCCCAGATATATGTACTACTCACACATACCAAGATAGAGTTGACACACTAAATATTGCAAAGAATGCTGGATTAGAACTATGCACTGGAGGAATAATTGGAATGGGTGAAACAAAAAAACAACGTGAAGAATTAATCTTTGAAATTGCTTCATTTCAGCCTGAAGAAGTAACAATCAATTTATTGGTCCCAATTCCTGGTACACCACTAGAAATTCAAAAACCCATCAAAATTGAGGAAATTATACGTGTTTTTGCTACTCTTCGATTCCTTTTACCTAAATCTATAATCAAGATATCAGGTGGAAGAGAAGTAAATCTTGTGGATGATGGACAAAAACTGTTACTTAGCGGAGCTAATGGAATTATTAGTTCTGGATATTTAACAATGAATGGCAATTCACCAGAAAAAGACATAAAAATGCTCAAAAAGATCAATCTTGAAGTCTAGATTATCCTTCATAAATCAGCAGTTAGAATACATTAAAAGAAATAATCTCTATCGAAAAATGTATGATGTTAGAAACATCGGTCCAAATATTAGGGTAAATTCTAAAAAATTAATTAATCTTTGTTCTAATGATTATTTAGGAATAAAACCACCAAAAATATCTAGAAAACAAAATCAATCAAGCTCTAGATTAATTGCAGGTAATGATGAATCATTTAAAATTCTTGAATCCAAACTTGCAAAACACAAGTCACAAGATAGCGCATTGATTTTTCCAACAGGTTACATGGCAAATCTTGGAGTGATATCTTCACTTATTCAAAAAAATGATCATGTTTATAGTGACGAATTCAATCATGCCAGTCTTATTGAAGCATGTAAAATGACTGGAGCAAAAATCACAATTTTTAATCATAATAATATGTCTGATTTAAATTCCAAAATAAAGGCTGATTCCAAACGAAAATTCATCATCACAGAGGGGATTTTTAGTATGGATGGAGATTGTGCTGATTTAAAGATAATTTCAGAGATATCTCAAAAACATAATGCAATTACGATATTGGATGATGCGCATGGAGATTTTATAATAGGAAAGAATGGAGGTGGTTCTGCAAATTATTTTGGTGTGGGAAAAAAAATTGATGTTTACACTAGCAGTCTTAGTAAAGGTCTTGGATCGTTTGGTGGATATATTGCATCACAAAAAAATGTGATTGATATATGTATAAACAAATCAAAGTCATTTATCTATACATCAGCACTTCCTTCATTATTTATTGATGATGCGATTAAACGATTTGATTCTAACAGGGAGACCAGAAGAAAGTTGTTATGGGAGAATACTAATTATTTTTCAACTGGTCTAAAAAAAATTGGTTATGAAACTGAATCAAAATCACATATAATACCAATAATGATTGGAAAAGAAAAACAGGCAATAGAATTTGCAATATATCTTCGGAAAAATGGAATTTTTGTTCATCCTATAAGATACCCAACTGTACCAAAAAATAATGCACGCATACGAATCTCAATTACGGCATCATTAACAAAAAAACAAATGAAATTCTCATTAGATATATTTGATAAAGCAAGAAAAAAGTTCCATATAGGATAATTACCTATTTAGATCAAATCCTCCAAACATCGGAGAACCCATCAAAAAAGCCGCAATAACTACAATGGATAAAGCAATCCCTGCAATTATCAACCTATTATTCATATCAAAATTAAAAATTATCCGGTTAAAAAGTCATTCAATATCAATTATTACAAACAAGCATAAAACATTGATAGAAACGTATTACTGTAAAAATTTACGCGTGATGACAAATTTTTGTAAAAAAAGTGATCCTTTTAGATCATTTTTTTTTAGTTAAGCTACAAAATTGATATTTTCTGACTGAATATTACTGGTATATTTAATGAAAAATTGGAATGATATTAAAAATGGTCTAAGTATGTCACAAAAAGTTCTAGATAAAGTTGTCAAACCAGAATCAGCATTAAAAAATAAAATATCCAACGCACAGTCAGCATTACAAATTCAGATTTCTAAATTAGAAGGTACACACAAAAAGTTACAGGATAATCATGATCGTATTTTTAATAAAATTGTTGATGCAAAGAAAGCAAGAGATGAATCAAAGGCTAGATCATATGCAATAGAATTACAGGAATTAAGAAAAATAAAAACAATGATAGGAAATGCAAAATTATCAATGGAGCAAATACAGCTCAGACTCAATACAGTTTCTGAGTTGGGTGATGTAGTAGTGACATTAAGTCCATGTATGTCACTCATAAAGGGATTGGCACCATCAATTTCTAGTCTAATGCCAGGAGTTAGTTCTTCATTACAAGATTTAACTGGAGTGTTAAATGATGTAATGACAACATCAACGTTTGATCCAGATTCAATTATATCAAATGATCATCTGGATCAAGATACTACAGCAATATTAGAGGAGGCACATGCTGTTATTGAAGGTGAAACAATATCTAAAATGCCTGAACCCCCAGCAATATTTACACAAATCGCTAAAGAAAAAGAATTTACGATTTAGTTTTTTTACTGATCTGACGAAGAGAGTTTTTAATTCTAGAAATGGTTGGGTAACTATAACCACGTCTACGATAATTTGCGATCATCATTTTCCAGTTCTTCAATCTCCATTGAGCCTGTTCAGGAGTGACTGAATGAATTTCTTTTTTCAATATGCTTTTTCTGCCTACTTTCAATACACCTGCATCTTTAGCTATCCAACGACTATTTGCAAATTTTAATCCAGAAATTATTTCATCTACAGGCATTTCTTTAAAATAATTTTTTAATTTTTTAGTTTGAGTGACTGTAGGTGTCTCAGATAATTTTAATTTAATATCAAATTCTTCCATAATCAAAGATGACTATTATTATTTAATAAAAATGAGATTAATTAGAATTCACAATCAAAAGAAAAATACAAGCGTAAATTAGCATATAGCCGTAAAGTAACCATTACAAATCATATTATGTACAGTAGAAATGAAAAATCCTGAAACGAATAGTCCTACAGCAATAACAACAATTTTTTGTACAATTCTCATACAGTATTAGATCATAAATTACATATGAATTATGGTGCTAAACCATCAACTAGACTTAAATTAAACTTTCATTGAGATGAGTTAATTTGATGCCAGCACAGCAAGGTTATGATAGAGCAATTACAGTTTTTTCACCTGATGGTCGATTATATCAAGTTGAATATGCTATTGAAACTGTAAAAAGAGGTACATTAGCAATTGGAATTAAAACAAAGGATGGTATTATCATAGCAGCGGAAGAACGACCCAGAAAATTACAAATTGACGAATCACCACAAAAATTATTTCAAGTAGATCATCATATAGGAATAGCTGCAGCGGGATATATTCCAGATGCTAGAAATCAAGTGGATGATGCTAGGTTTTTCTCACAAAGTAACAAACTAGTATATGATGAACCTGTAGATGTTGAAACTGTTGCAAAACATTTGGCTGATCAAGCTCAACATTATACACAATATGCAGGTGTACGACCATTTGGTGTGGCATTAATTATTGGTGGAATTGACCAGCAAGGATCCTCATTATTTTTAACTGACCCAAGTGGAACATATATTCCCTATAATGCAGTTGCAATAGGATCTAATTCTGATAAAGTTACAGAATTTTTACGAAAAGAGTATAAAGATGATATCACTGTTGATGATGCAAAAATTTTAGCGATAGCAGGTATAAATCAAGTTGCTGAAAACACTGAAGGTTCTAACTATATTAAAATGTCTCAGATAATAAATGACACAAAACATTTTAAGATATTATCTGACGAGGAAGTTGCAAAAATTGCACAAATTTCAAAGGAAAAATATGCAATAGAGCCAAAAAAATAACTGTGATTTTATAATAATATAATTGGAGAATGAATTTATCAATCGCTATACCTGATTCATTATTAGTTGATGAAGCAACTAAAATTGATAAAACAAAAAAGATTTCTGTAATAGCACGTACATGCGCAATATTCAGAGTTCAGGAAATTTTTATTTATAGAGAAGGGAACGGACACAGAAATGATTCTACACTTATTTCAACACTTTTAAAATATTTAGAAACTCCGCAATTTTTTCGAAAAAAACTTTTCCCAAAAATGGATGCACTGAAATATGCTGGTGTTATGACTCCATTAAAAATTCCTAGTCATTTAGTCCCATCAGAACTAAAAATGGTTAAAGTTGGAGATGTGCGTGAAGGACTAATCATTCATTACAAAGGAGCAAAATTTTTGGATATTGGCATAAATCATCTTATTCCATATTTTGGAAAAGCAAAATACAATGTAAGGGTGATCGTACAAATAAAAACAATAAATCCAAAACTTACGGTCAAAGAAATAATAAAAAAAGAAATCAAAAAATATTTGGGATATAAAGTAAAGGAAAGGGCAAGTTTAATTTCTATTTTGAATGAATGGAATGGAAAAACTATTCTTACTTCAAGAAAAGGAAAAATCCCTACGAATACAGAAATAAAACAATATGTCAATGCTGAAAAACAAGTACTTGTGGTGTTTGGTTCACCGGAAAAGGGTGTTCATCAGATTCTTGGTTATAACATTAAAAAAGTTCAAAATTCCCATGTGTTAAATTTTTTTCCAAACCAAGCTACAGAAACTGTACGTTTTGAAGAAGCACTATTAGGAACATTATCGATACTAAATTTTATTGAGTCTAACAATACTTAATATAAAAAAAGAATTGATCTGTTTATAGATGGTAAAAAAGAGTTTTTTGATATTAGCGATGATTATCGGTCTTCTGGGTATTGGGTTAGGACTTTTTACAATGTTTTCATCTCTTACTGACATTTTTCTGATATAGATTATATCAAAAATTCATTTTCCTTGTAAAATTTTAGTAGGTATATAATGGGGATAACAAATTTTTTTGTTAATCCATGGGACATAGAAAACACAGTCAACCACGTAGAGGCAGTTTAGCATATCTTCCTAGAGGTAGAGCTAAAAGCATGGAATGTCGGATCAGAAAATGGCCTAATATTGAATCTGATGAACCAAAATTGCTCGCACATGCTGGATTTAAGGCTGGATGCGTACAAATTGTCAGTATTGATGATCGTGAAAAAACACCTAATCATGGAAAACAACTTGTTAGTTTAGGTACAGTAATTGTAACACCACCTATAGTTATACTTGGTATAAGATGTTATTCAAAAAGTCAAACTGGTAAACATGTAAAATTTGATGTGTATGCAGATAATTTACCTAAACAAGTTTCTCGATTTTTTAAATTAAAAACAAACAAGGATATTGAAAATGATGCTGGAATGTCATTACGTAATGTCAAGGAAGTATATGCAATTGTTGCTATTACGCCACAAAATGCTGGTATTGAACAAAAAAAGCCGTATATTTTTGAAGCTGCAGTAAGAGGAGGTGACATAGAAAAACAATTTCTATTTGTAAAAGAACTTTTAGGAAAGGAAGTAAAAATTGATCAGATTTTTGAAGTTGGGACAACTGTTGATACTGCAGCAATTACTAAGGGTAAAGGCTGGGAAGGTCCTATCACACGATGGGGAGTAAAGAAAAAACAACATAAATCAAGAAAAAGTGTAAGAGAAGTTGGTTCTCTTGGTCCAATATCTCCCCAATATGTTATGTACACTGTTCCAAGAGCCGGACAACGTGGATTTCATCAAAGAATAGAATATGATAAAAGAATTATGATAATGAGTAACACAAATGATGCTGAATTTAAAATTAACCCAGATGGTGGGTTTAAGCATTTTGGAAATGTTAAGGGAGACTTTATAATATTACGTGGATCTGTTCCTGGTACATATAAACGACTAGTAAAACTAAGAACACAAATACGAAATGCTCCAGCAAAGATAAGCAAACCAAACATATTGGAAGTTGTTGTTTGATGAAAGTTCCAATACTTACAACAGATGGGAAAAAAGATGGAGATGTAGATTTACCACTTGTATTTTCAACTGAATTTAGAAAAGACTTAATTCATAAAGCATTTACAAATCTAAATTCTCATAAATTTCAACCGCAAGGAAGACACCCAACTGCTGGTATGGATGTAGTTGCAAGATCAAATGACCCTCCTACTGGTAGAGGACAATCAAGAATTGCAAAAATGCGTGGTGGAGGAGGCGGCCGTCAAGGTGAAGCTGGTGGTGTAGCATCTGTAAGAGGTGGTAGACAAGCACATCCACCTACTGCAAAAAAAGTAATTTTTAAAAAATTAAACCAGAAAGAAAATAAACTTGCATTATGTTCTGCAATTGCAGCAACAAAATCAAAGGAGATTATTGAGTCTAGAGGACATAAAACTAAAAACATATCTAATTTTCCGATGATTGTTTCAGATAAAATTGAATCAGTATTGAAAACTAATGAAATGGTTAAAATTTTAAACTCTTTAAATTTGCTCCAAGATATTGAACGGTTAAAATCACGAAAACCACGTACAGGTAAATCTCTACTAAGAGGTAGAGGAACAAAAATTGGAAAAAGTGTTTTGTTTGTTGTTTCAAAAGCAGAAAAATTATCAAAAGCATGTAAAGGAATTCCTGGTGTTGATGTTCAAACAACAAAAAATTTAAGCGTTCTAGATTTAGCCCCAGGTGCAGATCCAATTAGATTAACCGTTTATTCAACTACTGCATTAAAAGAAATTGGTGAGATAAAATCTCCTCATTTAGAACTAATGGTGAGTATGAATTGAAAACAGAAACAGCAAATAAGATAATTCTTAATCCGTATATCACTGAAAAAACATTTGAGTTAGTTGAAAATGATGCAAAAATTTGTTTCATAGTAACAAACACATCTACAAAAGCCATGATATCAGAAGCAATTGAAACACTTTATCATGAAAAAGCCACCGACATAAATACAGCAAGAACGTTATATGGTAAGAAAGCCTTTGTACAATTTGAAACTATTGATAAAGCTAGAGATCTAGCAACTAAAATAGGAATGCTCTAATATGGTTCAAAAATTAAAACAACAAGAATGGTGATATTGATTGGTTAAAGAATTTGCTTATAATGGATTGACAGAAAAAGAGTTGAATAGTTTATCATTAGAAAAACTACTTGCTGTATTTCCTGCTAGAGCTAGAAGATCTTTAACCAGAGGAATTAATGATAATAAAAGAAAATTAATCAAAGAGATTAAGACTGCAAAAACAGATAAATCATCTACACCAATTAAAACACATATTCGCGATCTTATTATTCTACCATACATGGTAGGAGTTACTGTAAACGTTTTTTCTGGAAAAGAATTCATGCCTGTTAACATAACCACACAAATGGTTGGCCATTATCTTGGCGAATATGTTATCACAAATAAACGTGTAAACCATGGTGCACCGGGAGTCGGTGCATCAAGATCAAGTTTGTATGTTCCACTGAAGTGAGAAATATGGGTAGATTTTCATATGCATTTCAAGATTTTGATAAAACTAAACACGTTCGTGCAGCAATTAGGGAAAAAGGAATTTCCCATAAGCATGCACGTGAGATAGGAACAGCGATTAAAGGATTATCAATTGAAAAGTCTCGTGACTATTTACTTAGTGTAATCAAGTTGGAACGAAGTATTCCTTTCAAACGTTATAAAAATCAAGTTGGTCATAAATCAGATCCTGGTACGATGTCAGGTAGATACCCACAAAAAGCTGCGACTGAGATTTTAAAATTATTGGATAATTTGGAATCAAATGCGGAGTATAAGGGAATGGATTTAGACAGATTAAAAATAGTTAATGCTACTATACATAAAGGTAGGTTAGTAAAACGGTTTATTCCACGTGCACAAGGTAGGGCAACACCAAAAAATAATGTGTTAACACATATTGAACTGGTTGCTCAGGAGAAATAAAAATGACTCAGGTTAAGACTCTCATAAAAGATAATTATAATTTAATGCTTCTAAATGATTTTCTGAGAAAAGAAATTAAAGAAGCTGGATTTTCAAAAGTTGAAGTTGCTAAAACGCCTACTGGTACTAGAATAACTCTTTTTGTCACCAAACCTGGAATTGTTATCGGCAGAAAAGGAACTGGTATCAAGGAATTAACAAGTAGATTAGAAACAGATTTTCAATTAAAAAATCCACAAATTGCAGTTGAGGAGATAAAAAAACCAGAATTATCCCCGAATGTTATGTGCAATAGAATGGCGGCTCATATTCAACGTGGAACCGCATTTAGAAGAGTGACTATGTGGACATTACAACAAATTATGGAAAGTGGAGCTATGGGAGTACAAATTACAATTTCAGGTAAATTACGTGGTGATCGATCTGCATTTGAAAAGCATTCATTAGGAATTCTACCAAGAGCTGGTCATCATGCGGAGGTAGTTGTCGAAGAAGATATTGCACATGTAGAAACTCCCATGGGGTTAATTGGTATTAGAATCCGAATTGCACAAAAGGAGAAAATCATCCCTGAATTTGAATTAAAAGAAAAAATTACAAAGAAAAAATCTGATGCAAAGCCTGATGTAGAATCTGATGCAAAGCCTGATGTAGAATCTGATGCAAAGCCTGATGTAGAATCTGATGCAAAGCCTGATGTAGAATCTGATGCAAAGCCTGATGTAGAATCTGATGCAAAGTCTGAATCAGAAGAAATAGTAATTGAAGAAGAAAAAATCAAAAAAATGAAAGAAACGTTAGAAGAAGAGGAGGCGGAATTTAAATAATGGTTAAATTGGGTGCAAAAACAATAAGAGAATTAAACGAAAAAGATCTGCGTGATAAATTAGATGAGATGCGTTCTGAACTTTCAAAACTACGTGTTGAATCCAGTAAAGGTACATTACGAAAAGAAAGTGGTAAACTTAAACCAGTACGAAAAAATATTGCTAGAATGCTTACTAGAATTAACGAGTTGAATAAAGAATGATTACTTTAGAAAATTTAAAATTTCATGAGATGATTGGTATGCAAACAAAAATTATAAAATCAATAAACCCTCAATTAAATAATATTAAAGGACGTATTATTGATGAAACTAAATCAACTTTTGTTTTATCCACAACAAAAGGCCTGAAAACATTTCCAAAACAGCAAAATCAGTGGGAATTCCAATTAAATGGGGCAAAAATTACATTAAATGGGAAAATGATTTCAAAAAAACC
>Ga0114932_10003313_pt1 | contig 15928 bp, 18 predicted proteins | sample 2SBtaG_2_FD_87286 | JGI IMG/M metagenome (GOLD analysis project Ga0114932, IMG submission 87286) | Deep subsurface microbial communities from Kolumbo volcano to uncover new lineages of life (NeLLi) - 2SBTROV12_ACTIVE470 metaG | ecosystem: Environmental > Aquatic > Marine > Volcanic ...
CGCGACCGCCGGTCCGCGAGACGCCCGGCCAGATCGCCGCACCCGGGGGCGGCCCGGCGATGGCGCGGCGGCGCGTCCGCGCCGCTATTCGCGCCTGCCTCTGGCGGGCGTCACTGCGGGGCCAGCGGGGGGGGGGCGCAAGTTTTGCGGAGTTTCCCTCGACCGGCCAGCAATGTGCCAAACCGCAGCGGCGGCGCGTCCGTCCGCGCCTGCCTCTGGCCCGCCCAGAGGCCCTACCCGCCTGCCAGTCTGCGCATGACGAAAACCTCGGCACCGTCGGGCAGGGTTCTGGACCAGTCGTCGCGATAGACGGTGCCGTCGATCACGACGGCCACGCCTTCGTCAAACGGCTCTTGCAGCCCCGGATGGGCCTCGACCAGCTTGCGCAAAAGCTCGCGGATGTCCCTGGCCTCGACCTGCACCCGCGGCTGGTTGCCGGCCAGCGGGATCAGCGCCCCCCAAAGCCCGACCTCGACCATCAGCCCTTCTGGTCGAGCGCCGCCAGTATCCGCGGCGGCGACATCGGGATATGCGCCAAGCGCACACCCGCCGCGTTCGACACCGCGTTGGCGACGGCCGCCAGCGGTGGCACGATCGAGGTTTCGCCAACCCCGCGCACGCCATAGGGGTGGTTGGGGTTCGGGATCTCGAGGATCTGGGTGTCGATCATCGGCAGGTCCGAACAGACCGGGACACGATAGTCCAGAAAGCCCGGGTTCTGCAAACGACCGTCGGCGCCATAGATATACTCTTCGTTCAGCGCCCAGCCGATGCCCTGCGCCGCGCCGCCCTGATACTGGCCCTCGACATAGTCGGGATGCACCGCCTTGCCGGCGTCCTGGATCACCGTATAGCGCACGACCCGCGTGGCCCCGGTTTCGGGGTCGACCTCGACATCGCAGATATGGGTGGCAAAAGACACGCCGGCGCCATCGGCCACCAGTTCGCTGTGCCCGGCGATGGGCCCGCCGGTGTTGCCCGATTTGGCCGCGATGTCCTTGATCGACAGCGACTGGTTGCCCTGGCCCGGGGTCCGCGCCCTGGCGTGGCCGTCTTCCCAGACCACATCCTCGACCGGGATGCCCCAGGTCATCGCCGCCCGCTCGCGCATCACCCGGATCGCGTTGCGCGCGGCCGAGATCGTGGCCATCGACGACGAAAACGTGCCGCGGCTGCCGTCGGTCATGTCGTTATAGCCCAGCGTCGCGGTATCGGCGACAACCGCCTTGACCCGATCATAGGCGATGCCCAGTTCTTCCGCCGCCACCAGCGACAGCGAGGCCCGCGCACCGCCGACATCGACCGTGCCCACCGCCAGCGTCACCGTGCCGTCGGCATTGACGTTCAGGTCGGTGCAGGTCTGGCCGCCGAAGTTGAACCAGAAGCCACAGGCCATGCCGCGGCCCTGGTTTTCGCCCAACGGCGCCTGCATGTGCGCATGGGCCTGCGCGGCCTCAAGCGTCGGGCCGATGCCGATGGGGCCATAGACCGGGCCGTAGGACGACCTTGTGCCCTCGCTGGCGGCGTTGCGGATGCGAAATTCGACCGGGTCCATGCCCAGCCTGGTCGCCAGTTCGTCGACAGCGCTTTCCACCGCAAAGGCCGCCATCGGCGCCGAAGGCGCGCGATAGGCTGCCGACTTGGGCCGGTTCACCAGCACCTCCAGCCCGACGGTGCGGACGTTTTCAAGGTCGTAACAGGCGAAAGACGTCATCGCCCCCGTTTCGGCCCAAGCGTCGGCCCACGGCCCGCTGGAATAGCGCAGGGTCGCGTCGGCGGCGGTGATGCGCCCGTCGCTGGTTGCGCCGATGCGCACATCGATGCTGGTGGCGCTGGTCGGGCCCGAGGCGCGGAACACCTCGTCGCGCGACATCACCAGCTTGACCGGCCGCCCCGCCTTGCGCGACAGCGCCAGCGCCACGGGCTCGGCCCAGACATGGGTTTTCCCGCCGAAACCGCCCCCGATTTCCGACGAGGTCACGCGCAGCTTGGACACATCCATGCCCAGAAGGTCGGCGCAGGTCTGGCGGAACACGAAATGCCCCTGCGTGCAGACCCAAAGCTCGGCCGTGCCGTCAGGATTGACCGAGGCCACGCAGGCGTGCGGCTCGATATAGCCCTGGTGCGTCTGCTCGGTCTTGTAGGTGCGCTCGACCACGACTTCGGCCGCGGCAAAGCCGGCCGCGACATCGCCATGGCCAAACTCGGACCGGGCCGCCACGTTCGACGATGTCTCGGGCCGGGGGTCGACCCCACGGGTAAAGACGTTGTCATGCAACAGCGGCGCGTCGGCGGCCATGGCCGCATCGACATCGACGACATGGGGCAACACGTCATAGGTGACATCGATCAGCTTCAGCGCCGCGCGCGCGGTTCTGGCGTCGATGGCCGCCACCGCGGCGACGGCGTGGCCGTCATAGAACACCTTGTCGCGAGCCATGCAGTTCGACAGGATCGCGAAGGCAGACCGTTTGCCGCCGGTCAGGTCGGGCATATCCGCCGCCGTGACCACCGCCTTGACGCCTTTCAGCGCCTCGGCCCGGCTGGTGTCGATCGACGTGATCCGCGCATGGGCATGGGGGCTGCGCAACACCCGCGCCACCAGTTGCCCCGGCATGTTGAAATCGGCCCCATAGCGGGCGCGCCCGGTGACCTTGTCAATCCCGTCGGGCCGCTTGGGCCGCGTGCCGACCGCGTTGAATTTCCTGTCCTGATAGCTTGGGTCGAATCCCATGGCTCAAGCCTCCCGCATTTCGCGTGCGGCGTCCTGAACGGCGCGCACGATCTTGTCATAGCCGGTGCAGCGGCAAAGGTTTCCGGCCAGCCAGAAACGAATTTCTTCTTCGCTTGGGTCGGGATTAGTTTCCAGCAGCGCCTTGGACGCCACCAGAAAGCCCGGCGTGCACACCCCGCACTGCAGGGCCGCATGTTCGATGAACTTGGTCTGCAACGGATGCAGCGCCGCCCCGTCGGCCATGCCCTCGATGGTTTCGATGCTGCGGCCCTCGGCCTCGGCCCCCAGCACCAGGCACGAGCAGACAACGCGGCCGTCGACGATGGTGCTGCAGGCGCCGCAGTCGCCGGTGCCGCAGCCTTCCTTGGACCCGGTCATGCCCAGCCGGTCGCGCAGAACGTCCAGCAGGGTTTCGTCGGAATTGCACAGGAATTCGACGTCGTCGCCGTTGATGGTGGTTGAAACAGCTATGGCAGACATCATTTCCCTCCTGCGCGGTCATAGGCGATGCGCGCCGCCCGGCGCGCCAGCACGCCGGCAACCTGTTTTCTGAATGCGACCGTGCCGCGTTTGTCGTCGATAGGGTTGCAGGCGGCGGCGCAGGCCGTGTCGAGCGCCGACAGCGCCGCATCGTCAAGCCGGGTGCCCGTGATCGCGGCCGCGGCCGCGTCGACCAGCAGAACCGTCGGCGCCACGGCGCCCAAGCTCACCCGGGCCGAGGTGATCGTGCCCTGGGCATCCAGCGTCAGGTTCACCCCGGCGCCAACCACGGCGATGTCCATCTCGGTGCGCGGGATGAAACGCAGATAGGCGTCGCCCCCGTGGTCGCCCCGCGCCGGCAGTGTGATGGCGGTGACAATCTCGGCCGGTGCGAGCGTGGTCTTGCCCGGCCCGGCGGGCATATCCGCGACATCGACATTGCGGGTGCCGTCAGGGCCGGTCACCACCGCCACGGCACCGGCGGCGACCAGCGCCGGCACGCTGTCGGCTGCGGGCGAGGCGTTGCACAGATTGCCGGCCACAGTGCAGCGGCTCTGGATCTGGGTCGACCCGATCAGGTTCGCGGCCTCGACCACACCGGGCCAGGCCGCGGTCAGCGCCGCGTTTTCGCCCATGGCGGCGCAGGGCACCGCTGCACCGATGGTAAATTGTCCGCCGCTTTCGCTGATACTGTCCATGCCGTCGATGGACTTGATGTCCACGGCAAGATCGGCATCGAAATCGTCGCTTTTCATTCTGACCAACAGGTCGGTTCCACCTGCCAGCACGAAGGCCTTTTCGCCGCCCTCGGCCAACATTTTCACTGCCTCAGCCAGTGATTGGGGCCGTACATAGTCCACTGACCGCATCCTCCCTGCTATCTGATTGTTGTCGCCGGTCCGGCGCCTGCGGTCGAGATTGATCAAATGCGCCGCGACCGGCAAGCGAATACCGCCGGCTGGCCGAACTTACCGCGCGAAATTCGCCGCCGCGCGCGCCCCGCCCCGCGTTCACAGACCGGAAATGCTGCCGTCCTGGTCATGGACGATCCCCTCGGCCTCGATCTCGACCACCAGGCCCGGTTGCGACAGGCCGGCGGTCACGGCGGTCATCGCCGGTTCGATCCCCGCGAAGACCTCGCCATGGGCGCGGGCAAAACCGCCGGCATGTTCCATCCCCGAAAAAAAGCCGCGTGTCATGGTGACATGGCGCATATCGGCGCCGACGGCCTTCAGCGCGGTCTCGATGCGTGCAAGAATGAACAGGGTCTGGGCATAGGCATCGCCGGGCGCGTGCAGCTTGCCCGAAGGTTCGATCGCCGTGGTGCCCGCCACCCAGAAGAACGGGCCCACCCGGCGCGCGCGGCAATAGCTGGCCACTTCTTCGAACCGCCCGCCGCCCTTGTGGCGCAGGTTGGTCATGCCAGGCCCAGCCTGCCGCGAATGGCCTCGGCCGCGGCGGCCAGCATCGCGGTTTCGGCCGCGGTCAGGCGCAGCTCTTGCACCGACACCAGCCCCTGCCGGCCCAGATGCGCCGGCACACCCAGAACCACGTCGCTGACGCCGAATTCCCCCTTCAGCATCACCGACACCGGCACCGGCCCGGTGCGGGCGCCGCGAATGTGGTCAAGAAGCTCAACCGTCGCATGGGCCGGCGCGATGGTGGCCGAGCCCGATTTCTTCAGCGCCACCACCTGCCCGCCGCCGGTAACGGCATCGCGGACGCAGGCGTCGATCTGGTCGGCGCCGAGAAACCGTTCCAGCGCCCGCCCCTTGATCCGCGCCAGCGAGGTGATGGGCGCCATCTCGTCGCCGTGGCTGCCCAGGGCGATCGCGGTGACATCGGCGGGCGACACCCCGGCGGCCATGGCCAGCGCATTGCGAAAGCGTGCCGAATCCAGCGTGCCGGCCATGCCCAGCACCCGTTCGCGGGCAAATCCGGTGGCGCGCAGCATTTCGACCGTCATCTCGTCCAGCGGGTTGGTCACAACGATGACGATGGCGCCGGGCGCCAGCGTGCGGATGGCGTCGGCGCTGGCATGGATGACGCGGCGGTTCACGCCGATCAGGTCGGCCCTGGTCATCCCCGGGGTGCGGGCCCGCCCGGCGGTAACCACCACCACGTCGGCGCCGGCCACCATGTCCAGCGTCTCGCCGCCCGAACAGCGCGCACGGGCACCGGTGATGCCGCTGGCGTGGTTCAGGTCCAGCGCCGCCGCCGCCGCGACGCCCGGCGCGATGTCGATCAGCGCGATTTCGTCGGCCATGTCGGCCATCGCCGCCAGATGCGCGATATTGGCACCCACACCGCCGGCCCCGACCAGCGCGAGGCGCGAAAACCGACCCGCGCGCGGCATCGCACCCGGCCGGGGGGCGCGCCACTTGGGCGACCGGCGGTGCAGCGCGCGGCGCATGGCCGTCACCCCGTCAGCGCGGGCCACGGCGGGTTTTTCAACCGGTCCGTCAACCAGCGTGATGCCCAGCCGCGCGGCGGTTTCGCGGGCCAGCGCGGTGACAATGTCGCCGGGCAACAGCTCGAACGTGATGCGGCCGCGCTGGCGCGCGTCCTCGATCAGCTCGCTGCCTATGACCCGGCCCGTGGCCATCAGCCGACCTGCCCGTCGACGGCCTCGACCGCCGCCGATGCCGCGGCCACCGCCGTTTGCACCGAGTTTTCCGAGCCCGAGATGAACAGCCGCCCGAACCGGCCCACGGCCCGAACCTCGACGATGTCGATTTCGGCGGATTTCTCGGCCTCGTTGGCCGCGATCGAGATATAGGCCGCTGGCGCGCATTCGATGATGCCCAGCGTCTGCCCCGGCACCACCAGCGACCCCTTGCGCCATTTGTTCAGCAGTTGCGCCTGATAGGGCTCGACGCTGGTGATGATCTGGGTCGACGCCACCGAGGGCTTGACCCGGTCGTTGATCGCGGCGCCAAGCTCGTCGAGGATGGCATCGCGGGCGGCGCTGACCTCGGCGTTCGAGGGCGAGCGCAGGATGAAAAAGCCGAACTCGCGCTCGACCAGCTGGGTCGAGGCCTCGACCGACGACGCCTTCAGCGCCCGGTCGATCAGGCGGAACACGCCGTTGCCCGGGGCGAATTCGCCGATCAGAACCGTGTCGCCCGACAACGGAACCGACCCCTGCACCGTGGCGCCGTTGTAGGCCGCGAATTTCGGCTGGAGATTGTTGATCTGCATCAGGGCGCGGATCGTCACGTCGCTCATGTTGTTCTACCTTTTCTGCCGCGCCGGGGCGGCGGCTTCAGTCGCCGTATTCGTCGTAGACGTCGCGCCACGGCCGGTTTGCATAAGCCACGCGCTTGATGTTGATCAGATGCAGCGCGGTCACGTTGTCCGAGGTGATCGAGCCCGACCAGGTGCCGGTGCCCAGCATGAACGAGGGTTCGAGATCGGTCGCAAAGCCGGCACCACCATGGATGGCCGGCACGTTGACCAGCACGCGGCCGGTGGGCACGGTGGCAAATTTCGCCACGATCTGCGGGTCGTGGCTGTGCACGACCGACGAATGACCCCAGCCTTCGAACCGGGCGATGGCATGCGCCAGCTCGATCCCGTGGTCGCTGTTGTTGGCCTCGTAAAAGGCCAGCACCGGGTTCAGCTTTTCCGCCGACAACGGGCGCTGCCAGCCGATCTCGGATTCTTCGCTGACCAGACATTTTGTGCGCGGCGGAATGGAAAACCCGGCCAGTTCCGCCAGCCGCTGCGGCGACTGCCCCACCCGTTCGGGGTTCATGGCGCGGCGCCCGAGGAAAATCACCCCGGCCAGCCGGTCAGCCTCGGCCGGGGTGCAGAAATAACAGCCCGCCAGCTTCAGCGCCGCCCGCATCTCGCGCGCGATCTCGGGGTCGGCGATCACGGCCTGTTCCGACACGCAGGCGGTGCCATAGTCGAAGCTTTTCGAGGCGACGATCATCTCGGCCACTTCGCCCAGATCCCGCGCCATCGACTTGTGCACATAGCAGGGCACGTTGCCCGCCCCCACCGCCAGCGTCGGCTTGCCGCTGGAATAGGCGGCCTTGACCATGCCCGGCCCGCCGGTGGCCATGATGACCGAGGTGCGGCGGTGCTTCATCAGCTCGGCCGTGCCCTGAATGGTCACATGATCGAGGCACTGGATCAAACCCTTGGGCGCGCCCATCTGCTGGGCCACGCCCGCCATGATGCGCACGACCTCGTTGCCGCATTTCACGCCGCGCGGGTGCGGCGCACAGACAATGGCGTTGCCGGCCTTGACGGCGCTCAGCACCTTGAAGATCACGGTCGAGGTCGGGTTGGTCACCGGGATCAGCGCCGCGACCACGCCCATGGGTTCGCCAAAGGCGGCGACCTTTGTGGCATCGTCGCGCCACAGCATGCCCAGCGTGGTGACGTCGCGCAGCCAGTCGGCCACGCCGCGCGCATTCATCAGATCCTTCATGCGCTTGTGGTCGGCATTGCCGTATCCGGTTTCCTCGGCCGCCATGCGGCCCAGCCGGCCGCATTCGGGTATGACGGCGGCCGACATGGCCTCGACAATGGCGTCGACATGGGCCGGGTCGGTGCCCAGAAACTGGCGGTAGGCCTCGAAGGCGGTGTCGGCACAGCGCCGCGCGGCGGCGATCGACTTCAGGTCGTCATCCATCATCGGCCTCCGGTGGCGACCCGGTCCATGGCCCGGCGCGCGGTTTCAATGTCGTCGGCGGTGATGCCGATGGTGTCCAGCCGGCGCCCGGCGGCGGCGACATCGGCCCCCAGAACGGTTGCGGCAAGTTCGATCATGGCGGTGGTGGCGGGCAGGTCGCGGCCCAGCAGCCGTGCCGCCGACACCAGAGGCACGAGCGAGCCGATCACGCCGTCGCGGATGATCTGGCGCGCGACATCACGGCCCGGCACGCGGCGCGCCCCGGCGCCGCGCAGCGCGCCCGCGTGGGCGGCGATCCAGGTGGCATCGTCCGGCAGGTCGCGCAACCCATAGCCGCGCGCCACCGCACGGCGCTCATCCGCAAGCCGCGCGATCACGGCGCGATGCGCGTCGCCGATCAGGGCGGCAAAGGTCTGGTTCCCGGGCAGCGGCTGGCCACCCATGGGAATGTCGACCGCGCCGCCCGGCATGGCCGGGCCGGCCAGCAACAGCGCCGGCAGTTCGACCAGCGCCGAGCCATCGGCAAACCCCGAGGCCAGCACGGAATCGCACGGGGCAAGGTTGGGCAGAAAGCGTGACACCGCCGCCAACTGCGCCGCGCGCCCACTGGGCAGGGTCGCCGCCGCCACGGGCCCGGCCTCGGACAGTGACAGCTGCGATCCGCTGGCGTCGATCCAGTAGGGCAGGCCCTGTGCTTCAATCAGCGTGATATCGGCGGTGCTTCCGCCGATCCGCAGGAACCAGGCCGCTTCCAGCGCGCCAAGGCTGCGCCCGGGCGCCAGCACCAGAATTTGCCCGTCCCGCAGGTGCGAGGCCAGAACCATGGCATAGGTGCGCTGCTTGTGCACCGGCCCGGTCAGAAAGATGGCTTGCGCGCCGGCCACTGCGCTGTCCAGTTCGGCCGTGGTGCGGATCGCGGGAACGCCGTCGCGGTCAACCTGATAGGTACCGACCGGACCCGCATCGCGCAGGCCGATGCCGCTGGAGGCACGCAGCGCCGCAAGCTCGGCCCCATAGGCGGAAAACAGCGTGACCTCGGCGCCCTCCGACAGGCACAGCGCCGCGATCAGGCAGGCATCGTCGCCGCCGCCCAGAACCGCCACCCGGTCGATAACGATCTTGCCCGGCGCCTGGGACGCGCGACTGCCGCGCGCCGCCGCTTCGGCGAAATCCTCGAACCCGCTCATCAGGGCACCCTTTCAGATCAGGCGGCCGAACCCGACCCAAGCCCGTCAAGAATGGCCTCGAGGTCTTCGTGCGGCCGGGCGATGACATGCACCGATACCACTTCGCCAACCTTGTGCGCGGCAGCAGCCCCGGCATCGGTGGCGGCCTTTACGGCGCCCACCTCGCCCCGGACCAGCGTGGTGACCAGCCCGCCACCAGCCTTGGTCTGGCCCATGATGCGCACGCTGGCCGCCTTGGCCATGGCGTCCGCCGCTTCGATCGAGGCAACAAGGCCCCGCGTTTCAATCAGGCCCAGGGCCGTCTGGCCGGCAGGAGGTTTCGCCATGTCTTTTCTCCGTTGGTAAAGCCGCTCAGCGTGAGACGGCAATCTGTTCGACGACGGCGACGATCGCCGCATCGATGGGAAGCGAGGCCGCAGCGGCCGGCAGGCGCGCGGCCGATCCGCGCACGATCAGAACGGTGTCACCCACGCCGGCGCCGACCGTGTCGATGGCAACGACCGACGGTTCGACCGTCGCGCCGGCGGCGTCGACCACGTCGGCCAGCAACAGCTTGCCGCCCACAAGTTGCGGGTCTTTCGCGGTTGCCGTGACCGTGCCGATGACCTTGCCCAGGTTCATCAGAAGTTGCCCAGATACCGGTCGATCTCGACCTGGGTGACCTGCTCGGCCATGAAGCCCAGCTCGCGCTCGGATTGCTGCAGCATGATCTCGTACTGGTGGTCGCCGATCACGCCCTTCAGCCAGTCGCTGGCGCGGGCCTGCTCGATGGCGTCGGCCAGCCCGGTGGGGATTGGCGCGGCGTCTTCGGCCTCGTAGGCGTTGCCGGTGGTCATGGCGCCGGGTTCGATTTCCTGCTCGATCCCGTCCAGACCAGCGGCAATGTCGCAGGCCATCAACAGATAGGGGTTGGCATCGGCGCCGGCATCACGTTTTTCCACCCGGGTCGCGCTTTCGCGGCCCTGGATGATGCGCAGGCCGACGGTGCGGTTGTCGATGCCCCACGCGGTGTTGATCGGGCAGAAGGTATAGGGCTGGCGGCGGCGAAAGCCGTTTTCGGTCGGACTGCCGAAGATCGCCGCTTCCGCCATGCGTTTCTGCAAGCCGCCCACGAAATGCCGCCCCACCCGAGACAGCGCACCACCGTCGGCAAAGATGTTGCGGCCGTCCTTCCACGCCGAATAATGGCAGTGAAAGCCGTTGCCGGACTCATCGAAGAACGGCTTGGCCATGAAGGTGGCCAGATAGCCATGAGCATGGGCCAACTGCTTGACCAGACTGCGGAACATCACCACGTTGTCGGCGCTTTGCAGCGCTTCGCCATAGCGGATATTCACCTCGACCTGACCGGCGGCATATTCCGGGTTCGATTGCTCGATCGGAATGCCGGCTTGGTTGATCTGGCGGCGGATCGGGCCCAGCACATGTTCAAGCTCGGCCGCGCGGTCCAGCCCGTAGACGCCGATGCCGCTGTCCTTGGGTTTCTTGGTTTCCGGGTCCAGAAGGTAGAATTCCAGCTCGGCACCGACGCTGACCTCGATCCCCATCGCGGCGGCCCGTTCGACCTGGCGCATCATGGCCTGACGCGGGTCGATGGGCACGGGCTTGTGGTCCATACCCTCGGCCCGGCCCATGCACATGGCCACCCCCGGCTCCCACGGCAGAGCGACGGGCTTTGACATCGGGAACATGTGGAAATCGGGGTAGCCATTGTCGAAATTGACGTAAGGCGTGTCCCAGACATCGCAGGTCATGTCGATGGCGAACAAGGCCACCGACAGCGCATTGCCCGAATTGCAGATATGCTCCCAATGGCTGGCCGGAATCCGCTTGCCGCGCATGATGCCGTTGGCGTCGCCCATGCCCATGACGACGGTATGCGTTCCCTCTGGAAGCGAAAAATCTGAATTCGCCACGCTGATCTCCCTGATGTCTGTCGGCGCTTGTCAACGCGCTGTATTCTGTATACAGTATTCATAAATACAGTTGCTGGCAAGAGGTTTTCGGGGCATGCCGTCCAGTTCGATGATCGTCGTTGGCGGCGGAATTGCCGGGTCGATGACGGCGCTCAGCCTGCAGCGAAGCGGGGTGCAGGTGCGCCTGATCGACCGCTGGGAACCGGGCCACGCCCGCGCCGCGTCCACCGACTATAGCCGCGTGATCCGTGCCATATCGGGCCGTGACGAGTTTTATACCCGCTGGGCCCGCGAAAGCCGGCTGCGCTGGCTGGAACTGCAGGCCGAGTGCGGCAACAAGCTGATGTATGAATGCGGTGCGCTGATCCTTGCCACCGCCGGCCATTGCGACTGGGAAGACGCCACCTCGGACACCTTCGACCGGGTTGGCGTGCCCTATTACCGCCTTTCGCAGGCGGACGTGGCCACACGCTTCCCGCAATTCGAGACCGCCGACATCTCGTATGCCCTGTTCGAGCCCGAGGCCGGCATGCTGATGGCGCACCGCTGCGTGCTGAGCACCATCGACCTGTTCCGGCAATCCGGCGGCATCGTCCAGCGTGGCCGCGTGACCACCGACGCCCGCGAACGGCTGCTGCTGGACGGCCAGCGGCTGGAAGCCGACGCCATCGTCGTGTGCACCGGGGCGTGGATGGGCGACATGTTCCCGCGCACCGTCAAGCCAATCACCAAGGTCGTTGGGGTCAACGTGCTGTATACCTCGACACCCGACGGGTCGGACGCCTTCGACATGGCGCGCATGCCCTGCTGGATCGACCACGGACAAGGGTCTTTCGGGATCCCCTCAGGCGAAGGCTCGGGCGTGAAGGCGGCGGTGGTGATCCCCGACCAGATCGATCTGGACAATGACGAACGCCTGATCCGCCGCCACATGCTGAGCCGGACCCAAAGCTATATCCGCCACCGCCTGCCGGGGCTGAAAGGGCAGAAGGTCGTCGACAGCAAGTTCAACCAGATCATCCTGACGCCCGACACGCATTTCATCCTCGACTGGCACCCCGAACACGACAATGTGCTGCTGGCCGGGGGCTGTTCGGGCCACCTGTTCAAACACGGGCCGGTGTTCGGCGACTTTGCCGCCGGTGTCGCGCGCCGCGACTGGGGCACCGCCGACCGCTTCAAACTGGCCGGACGCAAGAAGCTGAGCCCGAAGGAAAGCCCCAGCGGGCGTTAGCGCGCGATCAGCGGCGCCAACCACGCGGCGCCTGCGTCAGTCGGTCTTGGCCATCTGGCGATAAGTGACCGCGTTCGGACAATCCTCGGCCGCGAACCCACCATGCCCGGCAAGGAATTTCTCGCAGCGCCCGGCATCGCGGCATTGGGCGCAGACCAGCGAGACATCCAATTCTTGCCAGCGGTCGGCGCCCAGGTCACCCGTGGCAAGACCAAACTGCGACGCCATCGCCTCCATTTGCGCCCGGGTTTCACGCCGGGCGTTTTGCAGGATGGAAAACTCTGACCGGGTCAGCCCCATGTCCATCAGGTCCAGCGCCGTCGGCCGTTCGCGCCGGGTAAAGCGGCGGGTGATGGTCTGGATGTGCGAGCGAAGTGTCATCGGTGCGGCCCCTTTTGTCTGGATACTGGATCCAGAATACCCCGCCGGAACCGACCGCGCCTTGATCTTGGTCAAGTTTCGCCCCGCACGTGGCGGCAGAAGAAATCGGCGGCCTCGCGCGCCATCAGCGACTTGCTGACCGACACCCCCTCTTGCGAGGCCAGCGCCGCCGCCACCTCGCCGCAGTCAAGCTCGTCGGCCAGGATACCCCACAACTCTTCCAGCCGTTCACGGCTGTATTCGGGGTGAAACTGCACCGACATGGCCGGGAAATCGTAAACAAGCGCGCCAACCGGGCAATAGGCCGCCCGCCCGGTGACCGTTGCGCCCGGCGGCACCCGTGTCACCTGATCCCCGTGCCAGACCTGGGTGTCGAACGCGGCACCGCCCATCTCGTAACGCCGCACGCCGATCTGGTTGCCGCACGCCGCCTTTTCGGCCTTGCCGCCAAATTCGTCAGCCATCAACTGGTGGCCAAAACAGATGCCGAACATCGGCTTGCCCGCTGCCCGTGCCGCCCGCAGAAAGGCCCGCGTTGGCGCCATCCAGGCCGGCGCATCATAAACCCCAAGCTCGGATCCGCTTAACAGATAGCCGTCGAAATCCCCGGGCGACGGCAGCGCCGCGCCATAGGCCACGGGCACAACGACAAGCTGCGCCGCAGGCATGGCCGGCGCCAGCCAGTCGATCAGGGTCTCGCCCACCGTCGGTACATCGGCAAAGGCGTCGCCGGTCTGCCGCGTGAAATCCAGCACCGCAATCTTCATCACGCCCTCTCCCCGGTCCTCAGGTCACGAACATCCGCGCACCATCGTCAAAGCCCCCGGCCTGAGGGGGCGGATATCGAATAGGGGCGCCAGGTCAAGCGCCGACCGGGCCATCCCCTGCCCAACCGCCGGCGCCAGCGTCAGGCCATGCCCATCATCTTGGCGAAAATATCCCGGGGTGAATGCGCGGGAACCGCGCAGAGGGGCAGCGCCCCTACAGGTTTTCTGCGAAATACTGGCCCGATTTTTCGCAGAAAAATCGCCCGGAAACGCCACCGACATGCAAGGCTCTTCACGCCCAGCAGGCCAGCACGATCAAAGACCGCACCCCTTCCGCGCCCAGGGCGGCCAAGCCGGAAGGCCACCGACGCCCCCATGACGCCGGCGCCAACGACATCCACCCGGCCGGAAACTGCGCGCGCGCCGGTTACCAATCGAAGGCCCGGTCGATCCCCGCCATCTTGACCCCGGTGAAGGCCGACGCCTCGAAGGACAGGGCGCGCAGGTCTTCGGTTTCGAGATTGTGGACCGACGACTTGCCACAGGCCTTGGCCAGCGCCGTGATCTCCATTGTCATGGCTGTCAGATAGCGCGCGATGCGTTCGGCCCCGGCATGGGGGTTCATCCGCGCTTCAAGCCGCGGGTCCTGTGTGGCCACGCCCACCGGGCACAACCCGGTGTGGCAATGGTGGCAGGCCCCGGGCGAGGTGCCCAGCGCGGCGTAGTCTTCGCCATAGCGCGGCGAATTGCAGCCCAGCGCGATCATCGCGGCATTGCCGATCATCACCGCGTCGGCGCCCAGGGCCAGGCATTTCGCGGCATCCACGCCCGACCGGATACCCCCGGCCGCGACCAGGCTGACCTTGCCGGTCATGCCGCATTCGTCCAGCGATTCGCGCGCGGCGCGAATGGCGCTCATCGTCGGAATGCCGGTGTGGTTCAACAGCATCTCGGGCGAGGCGCCGGTGCCGCCTTCGGCCCCGTCGACCACGACGACATCGGCCCCGGCCTTGGCGGCCACCGCCACGTCGAAACGCGGCCGCGTGGCGCCCATCTTGATGAAGATCGGCACCTGAAAATTGGTCGCGATGCGCAACTCTTCGATCTTCACGGCCAGGTCGTCGGCGCCCAGAAAATCGGGGTGCCGGATGGTCGACCGCTGGTCCACGCCCTCGGGCAGCGTGCGCATCTTCGACACGCGCGGCGACACCTTCATCCCCAAAAGCAGCCCGCCGGTGCCCGGCTTGGCCCCCTGCCCCACCACGATTTCCAGCGCATCGGCGCGCCGCAGATGGTCAAGATCGACGCCATAGCGTGCCGGCGACATCTGGTACAGCAGCCGTTGCGAGGCCGCACGCTCTTCCTCCAGCATCCCGCCTTCGCCGGTGCAGGTCATCGTGCCCACCTTCGAGGCCCCATGCCCCAGCGACGCCTTGGCGCTGGCTGACAGGGCGCCGAAGGACATCGACGCGATATAGATCGGAATCTTCAGCTCCAGCGGACGCTCGACAATGCCCCGGCCGCCGCCCAGAACCGTCGTCGTGTCGCAACTTTCGCGATACCCCTCAAGCGGCAGGCGCGTCATCGTTGCCGGCACGAATGTCAGGTCGTCGAACGTCGGCATCTGCTTGTTGAAGGTGTTATAGCCGCGCACCTGATATCGGCCCAGTTGCGCCAGCGCGTGCACCTCGGAAATGGCTTCCGGCGTCCAGCGCGTCGACCCGCCGACATCATAGGACGACGGCACCCCGGCGGGACGGCCCTCGATCGCGCCCTCGTCGCGAAAGCGAATCTCGTCTTCTGGCGGCAATGTGAACGGATATTCGTAGGGTTTCGTCAGATCATGAGCCATGCGGTTGCATCCCTCGATTCAAAATACCAAAGGCGCTGGCCCGATATCATCCGCCGCCAGTTGCGCGAACTGTCGACCAGCCCAAGCGGTTCAAGAATGGCGTCAACCTCGGCCACCTGTTCGGCTGTCGGTTCCAGCAATTGCACGTCGACGCCCACGCTGTCGACGTCGCCGGCAACCCAGACCTCGCCCTGCCAAAGGGCATCGGCACAGCTGTCGCCCGCGCCGCCCAGGGCGATGATCTTGCCCGAATGGGCCATGAAGCCCGACTGATAGCCGATCTTGCCCTCGACGATGATGTTGCCGCCCTTCATCGCGGCGCCGACCCGCGGGCCGGCATCGCCCTTGACATGGATGGTGCCGCCGATCATCGCCGCGCCGCACGACATGCCGGCGCGGCCGCCAACCTCGATATGGCCGCTGGCCATGCCTTCGCCCAGGGCCCAGCCGCAGTTGCGCTCGATCCGGATGCGGGCGCCGGTGTTCAGCCCGCCACAGAAATAGCCGACCGATCCGTCAAAGCTGATGTCGACGCCCGGTGGCAACCCGATCCCCAGATTGTGGCGTGACAGGGCGTTGACCACGCGGACCGGCTGGCCGGTTTCGCAGGCGCCCATGATGTCCTGGTGCACCTCGCGAATGGGCCGGTCGCCCACGTCGATGACCACCGCGCTCATGCCGCGAGGCCTTCGATCCGAACAAAAAAGTGGCTTGACTTACCCATTACGCAGC